>Ga0209541_10009248_pt1 | contig 15993 bp, 23 predicted proteins | sample RifCSPlowO2_01_FD_184027 | JGI IMG/M metagenome (GOLD analysis project Ga0209541, IMG submission 184027) | Groundwater microbial communities from Rifle, Colorado - Rifle CSP2_plank lowO2_0.1 (SPAdes) (version 2) | ecosystem: Environmental > Aquatic > Deep subsurface > Groundwater | place...
CCATCATCCTCTTTTTTGTAAGCCTTCTTCAGAATATTTGTCTCTTTTTTATTCATGGTTCACCTCCATGAATATGTAAACATTTTACTATTTAAATCTTGAGGAAATATTAATGTCCCTTACTATAATCACCTAAACTTTTATTATCTCTGGTTCGAGGATGCGCTTAATTTCTTCTATAAATTGGGTTTCTTTATTTCGTGCGATGAGTGCGCCTGCGGCGTTCGGATGACCTCCGACTTCGCCTGCTAATGGGATGACTGCCTGCGTAAGGACTTCGCGCACGTTGCGGCCCTTTCTGCCTGCGATTCTTGCTGAGACCTTAATCTTATCTTGGTCATAGGCCATGGCGATGATGACTGTGCCCTCTGCGTACAAGGGAGAGAATGACATGATGGAAGCTGCAGTGCCAATGATGGTGTCTTTGATTTTATCCTGTGCATTGATTATTGTGTAATTTTTGCCGACGATTTTGTCTGTTTCTGTGATGTATTTGAGGGCGGCAGATATGCTTTGTTTATACTCCAGATAAGTACGTTCAGCTTCCTTTTTTGATTCGTGATTGCCTAAGCAGAGCCCCAAGGATGTGTCTGGTGAGCCCATGCGGCTGCACGCATTTATCATAGCAGAGATTTCGCGCGCGTCTTCTATGTTGTTAAAGAATTTTAGCAGGAAGATGTTGCCGATGATTTCTTCGTCCCTGACTTTCTCGTTCATGCGACGAAGCATGACTGCAGTGATTAGCCTGGACATCTCTTGCTCGGAAAGCTCGGCAAGACTCTTGTGGCCTGAAGGTCCGCGTTCTATTTTTGCATCTCTTAAGAGTTCCATGACGCCCTTGAATGAGCCACTCACGCCGGGTATGTAAATGCTGGTCGAGTATTCGAGCGCACGGTCAAGAGGTCTTGTTGCTGGATAGAGCCTGAGACCTTTTTTGACAGTAACGCCTGCATCTTTTAGGATGTCGTCATATCCCTTGCCAATATTGGTGTCGAACATATCTCCAATCATGCCTATTACTGCGAGACTGGCAAGATTGGTGTTGTTGGGAGATAGCTCTCGCGCGAATTGGTAAGCTAATGCCGCCCCTGAACAGAGTTCGTGGTTCGTAAGGAGGGGGTTAATTATGGTTACGTTTTTCGGAATGGCCTGAATGACCTCATGATGATCAAATATGAATATGTCTGTTTTCTTTTCTGCTAGATGGTCTAGGCTGCCTGATGCTAAGTCAAGAAATACAAGGGCTTCGTTTTCTGAAAGATTGTCTATGAACTGTTTGTCGAGGCCTTTGACAATTTGCAGCGTGAATTTTTTGTTCCATCTCTGCAATGCGCGGGAGAAAATAGCTGCGGCTGTAATTCCATCGGTATCGTGGTGACTAATGACGCGCAGGGATTTGCGTGTGCTGACTTCTTGTAACTTTTGAATGATTTTTTGTAACTGTTCGCGCATGGACGGCGATTACCTCTTTTGTGATGTTGGGAATGCGGTTCAAACCATACTATTTATGACGCTGCATTCCTGAGCCTCTAAACTTCAAGAATGCTTAAAGTTGCATTCTTGACGGCATTCAAAGTCCATTGGACTTTGATGAGTCTCACACGCATTCAAGGGCTTTTTGATAATCTCTTGACCCGAACAGCATTTTTTACAAGAGAGCGCCCGCCTTTGTAATCATGCTTGTGTTTGGCTACGTGTTTTGACAGACGGTCAACTTTGCCTGACAGTGCGCGATGTTCTCCGTCCTGCCATAGACCTGCTTCGAGCAGGACTGCCTTGATGCGAACACCAAGAAGTTTTGCTTTGGGGATGCCGTGCTGGTCGCGAAGAACGAGACCGATTTTCTCGGACGTCATGCCCTGCTTTGCTAATTCAATAATCTTGGACTTTATGTCTTCAGGCTTAGCTGTTATCCAGCTTGCTTTCTGTTCTGTCGTCATAGCAAGGTTTTGTTTATAGGGTTTAAGAACGTTGCGGTTTTTTAAGATAGCCCCGCCCGGATTCGAACCGGGGTCCCAGGCGCCAAAGGCCTGTATCCTTGACCACTAGACTACGGGGCTGTTATGGTAGAAACGAGTGGCGTATTTTAAAGGTTTCTAGTATTGCGATTTATACCTGCCGCGCTTCTCGACTTTTGTTAATTGCTTTATAGTCTGGGAATAATTTTGGGATTTTTTGTATCCTTCAAGCATTTTTTTCCATGCAGTTTGGGAGATTTTTGGGTGCTTGGCTTCCAATGCTTCTTTGAGGACGTGGAGGTCAACGGCTTTATCTTCTGCTCTTTGAGAGTGAAAGCCGAGACCGAAGTCTATGAAATAAACTTTTTTTGTTTTTTCATTATATATCATGTTGCTTGTTGTTAGGTCGCCGTGGATGATGCCTGCGTCGTGGAGTTTTGCAACATGCCTGCCGATTTGAACGCAGACTGCTTGATAGTCTTTTAGCTTTTCTAAATTGTCTGCGAGTTTTTTCCCTTTGATATATTCAATCTCGAGGGTTTTGGCGAGTTCGTCGGCAGTTATCAACCTGGGGGTGGGAATTAGCATGCGAGATTTTTCAAGCAGACGAGCCTCCTGCCTTGTTCTCAATGTTCTTAACTTGAGGTCTAATTCAGGATGGCGATAGCCTTTGGCTATGCGCTGCTTTATTATCTTGTTTTTTTCCTTTAGGATTACGGCTTCTGCGCCGCGGGCGAGGATTGTTGATTTCATTTTGTGTTCCAGAGAAGATTAAAGTATTCTTTAAAACTTTCCGCCACGTCTTTTGACTTAATATGAATCGCATTTATTTCACTGCTAAATATGATAATTACTGTTCGGTCTTTGTAGATGTTAATAGCCACGGGTGACGTATGCTCAATATAGTGCGTTTTTGTTTCAGGATACTTCTTTGAAGAATAGAGTTTCTCTGTTACGGCTTTTTGATTAATGTTAAACAACATTTTTGTTTTGATGCCTTTTTCTTCTCTTAGAAGATGTATTTTTTCAAAGAATGTCTGAACTATTGTTTCATCTATTTGTCCTGTGCCCCATGTGCCGCCGATAACAAAACACGTTTCTCCTTTATCAAGAAGAGATACTTGCTCTCTAAATATCACTTCTAAGCCCTTTAAACCTGTTATGAGTTCTACTTCCTGCTTTTTTTTGAACGAATTAAACTGAGCAAGTAGCGAAGGAAGCAAGGTACGAGTTTGTTGTTCTATCTTTTTGAGCTTTTCTTTCTTTTCTTCTATATATGTAATGAGTTGTGAGGGATTTGTCGGCTTGAAATGTTGTATTTTGTTTTTTAAGTATACCGAAACTAGGCCCTTTTCTTGCAACTTATGCAGAAGATCGTATACCTTAGAGCCTGCTACGTTAGAGGTGTGAACGATATCTCCTCTTGCCGCCTCTCCGAGCCTTATAAGCGCCAGATAAACGTGCGTTTCAGCATTTGTGAGACCTATCTCCTTTAGAATTGCTGTGTCCATAGTACCCCGTAAGGGGGACCTAATATTTAAATACTCTCTTATCTGATTACTACTATGGAAAGACAAATAGATAGTAAATCTGAAGAAGAGCGTCTCTTGCGGAAAGAGCTAGATGGAATTAAGTTTGGGATACTGCAAGCCAGTTGTCCGTCTTTCAAAGGCATGTCCTTGGATAGTTATAGACAGTTAGTGGCTACAGAAAGAGAACTTGTAGCCGATCCCAAACCACGAGAAACAAGCGTAGATAAGGTAATTCAAGATTTGGAACTGTATGGAGAAAACCCTGCCACAGCAATCCTTTTTGTAAGAACCTTCTTGGATAATACGCGAAAAGATACTAGAACAGCAAGCGTTTGTGGAAGGCATGATAAAATAGTATATCTATCTCAAGGAATTTGGACAAAAGATGACAAAGCTCAATTTGGTTTGCTGAGTGCGCATGTTCTTGGGAGTTCTGGCGGTGGAGGTTGGGGAATGAATGGAGATAGGAGAATTTGTTTTGCGTATCCTTTAACTGAGAGATTGGCAGATCCTGAGCAGTGGTTAAAAGAGACTGTCGCGCAGGCATATGAACTACCTGGCGGAGATATTGATTATCTTGGGAAAGACAGAGGTTATGCTCGAACACTATTTGGCACAGTACTATTTGGAATAACAAAATCAAAGATGAAAGGGGGTAGTGAGAATAATGAATAAAACATTAAAGAATTTAGTATTTGGGATAACTTTAGCAGGGGTTCTTGCAAAAGCAGGATGCGAGAAAGAAACGGAGACTAGAGACAGCAGACTGCCCTTGGTAAAAAATAACCAATCTTTAATCTTGCATCCAGACTATTTACAGGGACGGACAGTACTAGGATACACTCTTTTGACTGACGTGGATAGAAGTGGAAACTGGGATGTGGCTGAGAAGATGGATATAGGATTTACTCCTGGCTCTTACTCGCGCACGCTTTACTGTAAGGAAGGTTTTGGTCCAGGTCGTAGCGTAGACGCTAAAGTTGAAATGGTAGAACCTGAATTTTTCAAGCCTTATCAGTAAACTAACTTTATTTTTCTTTTTTTCTTTTCATTTTATATTTTGAATAAGGCGGTCGGGGATTCTCGCAAGGATACTGTGATTTCTGGAGTGATATCTTTTCTTTGTTTTATTATTTCTGTAAAGGTCTTGAGAGCAATTTCGGGGGTGTTGTTTGTTTGGCTCAAGTGCGAGAGAATTATTCTATTTAATCTTGATGAGGCGTATTCCAGGATGCAAAGGGCAGCTTGCTCGTTTGAGAGGTGCCCTTTGTCGCTAGATATCCATTTCTTTAGAAAATTAGGGTACGGGCCATTTTCTAACATCTGCTCGTCGTGATTTGCCTCGATGCATAGAAAATCACAGTTAGAAACGTTTTTTTGTATGTTCCCACAAGCGTGACCTGCATCGGTTATTATCGATATTTTCTTATTTTCATGGATGTTGTAAGAAACAGGATCGGCCGCACTATGGTCTTTAGAAAATGCTTCTATTTTCAATCCTCTGATTTTTATTACTACGTTTGATTTTATACATTTTATAAGCTCTTTATTCGAGCACAAACTTATTGCATGTATTGTTGACTTAGTGGCAAAAATTGGAATATTTAACTTTCTAGCTAACACATCTGCACCCCGAACGTGATCGATATGCTCGTGGGTAATGAATATTCCTCTTATTTTAGCTGGATTTTCGTTTATTGATTGCAGTCTTTGTAGTGTTTGCTTTGCTGAAATCCCCGCATCAATTAGTATTGCTGTATCTTTGTCTGCCACATAGAAACAGTTCCCTGATGAGCCTGATGCGAGTGCAGATATTTCCATTAAATTTCCCCCTTTATGTTTTGCAATGGAAATGCAGTTTATAGTTTCATGCTTTTCGCGATTATTTTGCTTTTGATAATAGGTCTGAAGAAGACTGTATCTTAGCTCCAAGACCGTCCACGATTTCTATGTTATGCTGCTTACAGACTGAAGATTCGGGAATTTCTGCGGCGTATCTGTCGCCGCCCTTGGCGAAAATATTGGGCTTTATTGCTTCTAATGTTTTGCACACGGTGCTGTCCTGGTCTATGGAAGCAACAACCTCGTCAACACATCTCAATGCTTTAACGATTTCCATACGCTCTTTCAACGGCATAAATGATTTTCCTTTTTTGAGCACTGCCTGAGCGTCGTTGTTGATTATGACTATAAGTTTGTCTCCAAGCTTTTTTGCGAGTTCAAGATATTCTATGTGGCCGATATGAATTGGGTCAAAGTAGCCCGATGCTGTGACTATGATTTCTTTTGTCATGTTAGGTTTTTATCTATCCAGCTGAGGAATATGCCCTTTATTTCTTCAATGTGTTCTTTTTCTCTAAATGTGTGCCCTGCTCCCTTTATTACGTGCAATTCGACCTCTCCCCTTACTTTTTTCTTTATTCTTTCTTGAAACTCAATAGGCGTTGACGCATCTTTATCTCCAACAATTAACAACACCGGCATAGTTATCACCCCTGCCCTTTCTAAAGAGTCGTACTTTGATACATCTTCCATATAACTCCATTTGATTTTTTTCAATTTTCCAGAATGGCCGACGGTTTCCTTAAAGCCCCCTTTTTTCCACGAGATTAAACTTTCATCAGTGCGCATTCTCTCTTTTAGATTGTTATTAATAGCCGATGAGATTGGGGCGATAGCTCTGACTTTTTCCGGATGTTTTTCCGCATACAATAAGCAACAGAATGCGCCAAGGCTATGTCCTACTAAAACGAATGGTTCTTGATACCACTCTTCTTTTTTTGCCCAGTTAATAACGTCTTCCAAGTCGGCAAGATATTGCGTTAGTGTCACGTCTTCAAGTTTTCCGTAACTCTCTCCAACCGAATTTCCTGGGTCGAATACGAGTGCCGTAAAGTTTTTCTCATCGAAAGCTTTCTTGAAAATTTGTATATGCAACTCTTCTTTGCGGCCTGAGAGACCCGGCACTATAAACACTAAACCTGAAGATTTGTTTTTTTTATTTAGGAGGCCGATTATTTTTTGGCTGTTTCTGTTGGGAATTGCTATTTTTTCTTCCATATTACATCTTGAACTTCATCTTCCTGCCGAATTTTTTGGCGAGCTTGAGCATGGTCTTTTGGTCGAATGAGCCCCCAGGATTTGCGAGGGCGCCGCCTGAGTGGAGCATTTCTTTCAGCATTTTATATTGCTTAATGAGGGCGCGGATATCTGAGACGGTGGTGCCTGAGCCTCTTGCGATGCGAGCCATGCGTGGAGTTTGCTTTTCAAGAAGTTCCGGGTTTTCTATTTCTTCAGAGGTCATGGAATTGATGGCGTGTTTCCAACGCTTGGCTTGGGATTGCTGCTTTTCCATTGCCTCTTTTGGGATGTTCGCCTTACTCATACCTGGAACCATGGAAAGTATTTTGTCGAATGAGCCGACTTCACTCATAGTTTCGAGCTGGGCTTGAAGATCGCGAAGAGTGAATTTGCCTTGTTCTATATTTTTCTTGGTTTGTTCGAGTTTGTTTTTGTCTGATGCTGATTCGACTTTTTCAAGCAATCCCTTGAGGTCTCCCATGCCGAGCAAGCGGGAGAGGAATGATTCGGGATCGAAGTGTTCCAGTTCATGCGCTTTCTCTCCCGTTCCGATGAAAACTACTGGGGCGTGGACTTCGGCGCAGGCGGTGAGTGCGCCTCCTGCTTTTGCTGTGGAATCCATACGGGTGATGATGACGCCAGTAATATTGAGTGCGGTCTTGAAGGCTTCAGCTTGCTTCTTTGCGGTCTGACCTATGTCTGCGGGAATTACTAGAATAGACTCTGTGGGTTTGATGAGTTTGGCCAGTGTTTTTATTTCCTTGATTAACTCTTGGTCAAGGGCGTCTCTGCCTGCGGTGTCTATGAGCACGAGGTCGTATTGCGCAAGTTCTTTCTGATATTTCTTGAAAATTTTCGCAGGGTCTTTTTCCTCTGGCGCGATGAAAGCCTGGATGTTGAGTTTTGAGCATACCTGCCTCAATTGTTCTGCGGCAGCCGGTCTGTGGACGTCTAGACCAATGGCACATACCTTTGAGCCCCGTTTGGCGTAATAGTGCGCGAGCTTGCCTATTGTTGTTGTTTTTCCAGAGCCGTAGAGGCCGATAAGCATGATGATATTTTGTTTGCCGAGTTTGAGTTCTCTTTCTGTGCCTAGCAACGCTTTGAGTTCGCCATGGAGGGATTTGATTAGGTGTTCTTTCTTTTCTACGCCCTTTATGCGCTCGTCGTAAGCTACTTTGCGGAGCTTTTCTGAAAGTTGCATTACGAGCTTGACGTTTACGTCTGCTTCTATGAGCGCTCTTTGGAGTTCTTTGATGATATTTTCTATGAGGTTTTTGTCGAGAAATATGGCGTTAGCTATCTTGTCGGTTGTTTTTTTGAGTATATTTGAGAGCCTTTCAAGCATAACAAAATCAGCAGAGGTATAGTTAATAAAGTTGTGGTAGACAGATTTTTATAGTATTCTTCTTTATAAGCGCCGTGAATTATAATAGGCTGATTCTTTGGATAACTTCCCTTGTTCTTATTGCGTTTGAGATATATTCTTTTACAACTGACAGCCATTATAAATGGGACTTTTTCTTTTTGATTGGCTTGCTTTGGGCTGTTTATTTCATGCGGGACAAGATTAAGCTTCACCCGCTGCATTTCTTTTTGTTTTCGCTATTTTTGGTTATGCACAATCTTGGAACCTTTGGGACATACAGCAATTATTATTTTGGATTTGAGTATGACTTCTGGGTGCATAGTTATTTTGGATTGGTAAGCGCATTTATTTTGTATAGGACCTATCGGCTTGCCGGACCGTATCGCGGGTGGTTTGTATATTTGGCGATTATCGCGGTTATCCTCGGATTTAGTGCGTTTCATGAGATTTTTGAGTATGCTGGCGCCATGACTGTTGGAAAAGGCGAAGGCGTCTTGTTTGTCGGAGCAGGGGATACTGATGAATGGGACACGCAGAAAGACATGCGCAATAACCTGATTGGAGCGATTGTCGGGCTTGCGCTGTACCGCATTTATCAATTCGCGCTACCTTCAAATGTGAGAGGAAAGAGAAAAAAGATTAGATAACGAGTTATGGGTGCGAGATATATTGCCCAGCCCATCAATTTTTATCGGCTAATATTTTTTCTTTAACTTTATCGAGATTACTCTTTAGGTAGTCTGTCCGTGCATACATTATGCCCATAAAGCTCGCGACTTTCTGATAGAAAGCTCCAATTATGAAGGTTATTGTTATGAGCGGTATTAAATCCACCCATTCGGGTGTGTTAATCAAACCAGTTAGCTTTCCGATTATATATGCGATAAGAACCAGCATTGCTATCCAAAATAATATATCTGCTATTGTAATTTTTCTCATAGCAACCCTAATCCATTGAGGTTAATTAAAGTTGCGGTCTACAGGAGCCTTGCGTACATATTAATCAATTCTCTTAAAGTAAGATAATCTTGCTCGGTTATGCAAGATTATCCTTGCCATAACTTGAATGAATTTGCTATGCCCTCTAACTTTTCTAATAATTCCAAATACTCTTTTGAATGAAGAATGAAAACTTTCGCAATGAACTCTTTGATAATATTCTTGAAGCCATTCGATTACATCAATCATAAATTCAAAATACATTTCTTTCCACGCCTCGCTTCCATTGAGTACATTGTTTTTCTTTGGATAAACATAAGGCAACATTCCAAACTCAACAATTTTTCTTACTAATTCTCTATCGTTAAACCCTGCATCCAGTCTTAAACTTTCTCCGTTTACTTCTTCAATTAACGAATGCATAACAATGCATTCGTCTTTTCCAGAGAAATCAAACGCTTGAATAATTTCTCTTGAATCAACAATTGAAGTCAAAAATTCTTTTGTTGAACTTTTATTATCCCCATAGTTTTGTCGTCTTGAAGTTTCCAATCCCGTTCCATCTCCTGAAAGAATTCCATCTGAATCTTTAGTCATTTCAAAGACTTGTCTCAAAATAAAAGCAACTTCTTTTTTGTCATATGCATTTCCTATAACTCTATCATCTAGTTTTTCATTAACTCCAAAAACAGAACCAAAAAGCTCGAGAAAACCCTGAGCTTTTCTTTCAACTAGTCCAAACAGTTCACAAACAAGAATCGCTTTAGATAATAACTTTGGATTGGTCAAGGGTTTACCAACTTTTCTTGGAGGGTCGATGCACTTATCGACTGAACTTTTTATAAAAATTAAAGTTTCTTTGCAATTTTCAATCTGAGACTGATTATAAGCGACCCAATCAATCTCTCTTGGTTTTTTATCTTCATAAATTTTCTTTGATTTATTTTTTCTCGATTCATTGATGAACTCAACTAATTTTCTGAATTGTTCATTGGGTAATTTCTTTTTCACAACTTAGTATATAGCACTATATACTTATGTTTTGTTGTCCTGTACCACGACAATGTTTATATATACAGGTATATAATACTATATATGCCAAAAAAACCATTGAGAAGTATAAATCTTGAAGGCGGAAAATTAGAATTGAAAGACGAGTTTGAACTCATTTTTGAAAAAACAATCACTAAATTTGGCAATGGAGCAAAAATAGATGCTCCTAAAAATTTACTCGGAAGAAAGGTTTACGTTATTCTTAGAAAATAACCGAATAAGCACGCAAGGCTGCCCAAAATACATTGTTAAGTTAAGTGGTCTTATTGGAAAGGTTTAAAGTATTCTATTCTTTAGAGCAGTATGCCTAAACTAAAGAGGATTGATATTGTTAAAGAATTGAAAAAACTCTTTAAGAAAGGTTATGTTAAATCTTTGAGGTCTAGCGATACTGGAATAGGCTATACTCTTGAAACTCTGCTAAAAATCAAAGAGAATAATAGCGGAGAACCAGATTTTGATTATAATGGTTTACCAGTTGAATTGAAAGCACAAAGGGAAAAAGCAAGTTCTAGAGTTACTTTAATGACTAAAACTCCTAATTGGAATCCTCTTAAACCAAAAGAAATTATGGAGAGATTCGGTTATAGAGATTTACATGGCAGACAAGCCCTGAAAATTACCCTTATTGCTAACAGCTTTAATGCTAAGAGTTTTAAACTTGAAGTTGATAAATCAAATAACAGACTAAATATAGTCCACAGAGACTATGGTGCGGTTGCTTATTTTGATATAAAAGAACTTATGCAAAAATTAAGCGATAAAATTTATAAAAATCTTATTCTGGTTTTAGCCGATACAAAAAGAAAAGGAAATAAAGAATATTTTAGATATTCAAAAGCCATACTTTTACAAGAATTAAGTGAAGAAGCTTTTGAGAGGTTGTTTAATGATGGCGTAATTGTCTGGGAATTTAGAATGCACATAAAACCAGATGGTAGCGTGAGAGACCACGGACCAGGATTTAGAATAAGTAAAAATCACATAGCTAAATTATATGATAAACATAAGATTATTTTTGATGGCTCTAAATCTTCTGTAAAACAAAAATAAATTCGTTGCACATTGTTGTTACTTTTTGACCTATCTTGTTTGAAGGGGAGTTTAATTTAGGCATTCTCTTATTAGGTATCGCCCTCTCGTGAGTTGTGATATAATTGTAATCTCCTCTCGCTTTAAACATCTCAGACATTATTTTATCTGTTGGTATGTTAATGCCTTTTACTGTTCTATTTCCAACGACAAAACACACATAACCCTCTTTAGCCATAACCCTATCTAATTGAATAACACATTTATCAAAATCTTCATAGAAACTTAAAACTTCTCTTGCTCTCTTTTGGTCTATTTCTCCTATTTTTGTTATTATTTCTTTTAGAGTTGGAGAGTTTATTTTAACTTCTAATTCCTTAGTTGCTTTGCCACCCAAGAGCTTGTTATCTAAATCTGCAACGTTTTCGTAGTCTAGCCATTGTAAAGCTAATCTTGAAAACTGCCCATAGGCAACAGTAGTTTTACTATCTCCGTAAGGCGGAGAGGTTACAATTAAATCTATACTTTCATTGCCCAGAGGTAATTCACCCATAGAACTATAATTTTTAGGTATTGTCTTTGTTTCTTGCCTGACTTTAAGATATTCTCTCATGCCCTTTATATTTTTTAGAGCAATCTTCTCAAATTCAGAGATAACGTAAGGGTTATGTTTCTTCAATTTTTCTTCTGACATCCTATAAAGTTTAAACTCTCCATTCCTAGTATTAGAAACGTTTCTAATGGTTTCAGAAAAAGCGACCCAAAAGAAATCCTTAATATTCTTATCTTTAATCTCATTAATCGCAGTTTTTATTGTCGCTAATTGTTCTATTACTTTTGGCTTAAACCAAAATTCTATATTCTTAAACTTTGGAATTTCATTATGCTCTTCGGAATTAATTATTTTGGATAGTTCTTCATCTAAGACTTTTGCGTTTATCGGAGTTGTTTTAACTTTCGATATTAGAAAAGCGAGAGGGTTTAAGTCGAATCCATAAGCCTCTTCTATATGTGGAGTTAAAGACGCTTCAACTAAAGAAGTGCCACTACCCATAAACGGGTCTAATAGGGTTTTAGCTTTATTACCATAAAGATAAATTAATCTTCTAGCTATTTGAGGTATCATCATAGCTGGATAAGTATGCAAACCGTGAGTAAGCTCTTTAGTATCTGCCTTTTTGAAATCCCAATTAATAAACGCCTCTTGTTCCATTTGTATCATAGTATAGTGTTGGTTTCCCATCTTTTAATTATTTGTACTACTCAGTTTAATTAGTGCCAACCACCTATTTTTTACGTCTTTCAATTCTTCTTTAAGTTCAGGGATAGCCAACTCAAACGGCGAGCACTTAATAGCTTGATGTTTTGTGATGAAATTGTAATAGACTTCGTAGCCCTTTAAGATAGCGTTAGCGGAATTTATCGAGCCGTGGAAACCACGCATAACTTTTGTTCGCGCTCTCACGCTGTTATGTAGTCTTTCAATAGGGTGATTAAAGCCCTCGCCCTCAGAAGCTAATACTTTGTTATGTATTACATTATGTTTGCCTAATTTGTTATTGTAACCCCAAACCGACTTTATGATTTTTGGATAGGCATTTAATCCATCTGTTGTAACTATCTGTATCTGGTTTTCTGTTTTATCCTTTATTCTTGATATAACTGCCTTTATGTCTCTCCTTCCTCTTTTCTTTGAAAATTCGGAGGAAATTAAGAAACGTGTCTCTGGGTCTATGCTATCAATAAACCAATTCTTATCTATGCCCCTTCGTGTCTTGTGGCTCTTCCTTCTATGACATTCCATTTCATCTATTTGGACTTCTGCACCAACATTGACTTTTAATCGATTAGTGTATTTGCTTATCATCTTTGCATATTTAACAACCCAATTATAGATAGAAACATTAGAGGCGTTATGGGGGTGAAAGATGGCTAAATGCTCTTGTACCTTTCTCGTGCTCACCCCTCTGTAAAATAGGTCTATACTTTGGCTTATCTTTTCAGGTGTGTTTCTCATTCTATAAAACGCACCTATTGGTACAAACTTCCTGTCGCAAGTCTTACAATAATACCTCTGGACTTTTCCTTTAACTTTGGTTTGGAATGAGCCACGTTTTACAGTTTTATTACTCTTACATTCTGGACACGTTATTTCTTTCATACAATATTCAGGTACATGAAGTATATAAGCTTTTCGGTACATGAAAATGGCATATAGAAACCCTTATATATCTTAAAAGTATCTAATAAGTAACTAATAAGATACAAATGGGAAAAACAAACAACCCAGTAAATGTAAAATTTACTGATGAGCAAAAAGAAATTATTGACAAGCTTACTGGAGTTATGGGCGGTAGTGACGCAGAAGTGGTAAGAAATATATTTTTAGCTTGGTTGTCTGAAAAAAATATCCTTCAAGAATACATAAATAAAAAAGAGGTAAAACATAGTGGATAGTTCAGAGTTAGTTGAGAGATACTTGATTCTTCTACTGGGAGTTAAGAAAGAGCCAGTGCCATCAGATGTCCATTTGCAAAAAGAAATCTTTATTCTATCAAATTTTAGAAAATCTCTTCTAGAAGAGTTTAATTTCCAAAAGCACTACTTAGGACCATATTCTCAAGTCATTGACGAAGCTGTGAAAAGTCCCGCTTATTTCTCTGAAGCATTTGAGTTTGATGGGAAAAAAGTCTATCTCTCTGGTCACGGGAGGGAAGAATATCTTAAAATGATTAAAGAATTTCAAAAGGAAGAAGAATTTAAGTTGATTTTATCTTCGCTAAGTATTATTAGGAACATCTATGATAAGCTATCTAAGGATGAGCTTCTTTTTTTAGTTTACGAAACATATCCCGAATATACCGAACTTTCAAATATCTACCTTAGATTAAATAGAGAAGATTTTACACGAAGAAGAATTATTAATAGTCTTCTTGCAAAAGGGCTAATCACAGATGAAAGGCACAGAGAACTTGAAAATGCAAGATAAAAGATTAATTCCAGATTCAACATTCTTTTCGTTTTTTCTACATAATACTAATGAACCCGACTCTCTAAAAAGAATAATTGCTGAATTTTATGTTGAAATTCCACCCAGAATCAGTGAGGAAATAAAAAATTGTAAATATTGCCAATCAATCGATGATGTTAAACATAAGTTACATATCTTTCAAGGCAATCTAAATTTTACCGAATTACTAAAGCCTTTTTTCTCAAAAGAAGAAAAAGAAAGAGGAGAGCATGATGTTATTGTAGTTGGATACTTTTGTCATGAATTAAAAATAGACTTTTTGATGATAATTGACGATGGCGGTGCAAGAAAGTTTATTTCAAGAAATTTTCCTTACTTAACTAGCAAATTGGACTGGACAGCCAACTTTATTGCAGATTGTCATTCTAAATTCGGAATATTTAAGAAAGAAGAGGTTCTTGACCTGTTAGATAAAATGGGAAAGTCTACTTTTAGAATTGATAAAAAGTCATTATTGAAGATTGTAGAGGGAATCAAATGACTGATATAAATATAAAAGAAACAATACCCGATAAAAAGTCTTTCTTTAACATAAAACGTTTTTCTTTTAAAGGGTTAAACCCAGATTTTTTAATTAAAACTATTGATTCGTCAAATACGAATAAAAAAGTTTTTAGCGAAAATAAAGAACTACAAAACAAAGGAATTATCTTTGAGAAAAATAAGATGATAAGGAAGTTTGATGAAATACAGGAAATAATAAATGAGAGCGATGATAAAAAGATAAATGACTTTTTTGGCAGAAAGGCATGGCTTGATGATAAGTTTACTATCTTTCATGCTACCTTGAAATTTAATCCATATAATCACATAAAAAAGTTAGAGGAGATTAGTGGATTTTTGCACTACTATTATAGTTATTCAAAAAACATAGTGATAATCCCAAATATTGTAAAAAATTATACACCGTACGATGAAGAAGGGAATGCTCTTAAAAATAAAGTCGATATAATTTCACTCTCAGAATACATTAGATTTGTAGATGAAATGTATGAATTTTTTGAACAAATGAATAATAAACCAATTCTCGTGCCAATATCATTAAGATTTAATATTGGAGAAATAGAAAGTTTGATAGAGCATTACTTAAAAAAAGAAAGATTTTATTTTTGGATTGACTTTGAGTCTTCGCCTGCCGACTTATCAAATGGACTTATTGGTGGAAGAGTAGGATTGATAAATCACTTTTTAAGAAACTCGAACCAGTTTGATAAATGCTTAATATTAGCAACTAACGTAAGAAGAGAGATTATATCTAATATTAAAGATATAATTAGTCCAGCTTCAGACGTGTTAAGCACTCTCTGTGGAGCTAATATTGTTGGAGTAGACAGAGACCCACAAAGAGCATTTCCAAAGCAAGAAGACCCATTAAAACAGAAAAAAATAATAGAACATAAAGCTAGAACGTTTGATGAGAGAACATACTATTATAATATTACAAAGCAGGATAAAATTAACAAGCCCTTAAATGTCACATCCAACTCTGTAAAACTTGCAACAGAATTTGAAAGCCAAAAACAACATTTTCTAAGAAATTTAGAGATTGAAACTTATCTTAGAAGCAAAGAAATGCTTAACAAGTACAATAATGGAAAAATCATAAAATCATTGAATATATCTGGCAATAAGAAAAAATTATTCTAATTATTCTTTCATTATACATATCTTATCTTTCTCTAATATTGCCTTAACTTCTTTTCCGAGCAAATTAGACTCTCTTACAACTTCCTTTGGTAGGACAATTATGTATCTTTTGTATTCTACATCTCCAACTTTTTTATCCAACACTTCTCTTATTTTCATAAACAAATCAGGGACATGAACTATTTAAGTTTTGTCTATGTCTTTTGGCTTAAAGCTTCAGAATAAATAAGACCCCTTAACTTAACAATGTACGCAGTATCTCCGCATGAGTGTTAATACTATAAAATTAATCCAAAAAGTTTAAATATATAACCTATCTATTAGATAGGTATGAAGAAGGTAAAAATCATA
>Ga0209541_10009249_pt1 | contig 15991 bp, 18 predicted proteins | sample RifCSPlowO2_01_FD_184027 | JGI IMG/M metagenome (GOLD analysis project Ga0209541, IMG submission 184027) | Groundwater microbial communities from Rifle, Colorado - Rifle CSP2_plank lowO2_0.1 (SPAdes) (version 2) | ecosystem: Environmental > Aquatic > Deep subsurface > Groundwater | place...
ATTGTTTGGTAGCCAACTATCTCGTTGTGGTTCAATTCGGAAAATACATGGGTGAATGCAGCTATCTTGCTGTTTTCGTTGAATTGAGTCTTCCACCTGTAAGCGACTGCGGAAAACTGCTCTGAAGCATAAATCAAAGGAGTTTTGTTCCCTATCTTTTTTGCAAGCTTTTCCCCAAAAGCCCTGAATTCCTCTTTTTTTGACAGGAGATCAATCATTTCGTTTATTTCATTTTGATTTTCCTTGACAATGCCGGAATTGACCAAAACCCCAAGCATAGGAAAGAACAAATAGCCTAAAGCGGCCCTTGGCTGCAATCCCGAAGGAATCTTGACGCATTTGCTTGCCTTTTCCCTCAGCATGCCGCCGCTTGTGACGGCAATTATCTTTGCCTTTTTTCTTACTGCATCTTCATAAGCAGACAAGGTTTCTTCAGTGTTTCCGGAATAAGAGACAGCAAAAACCAATGTGTTTTCATCAACAAAATTCGGCAGTTTGTAATCTCTAATAGTCATAACCGGAATCTTAGAATCATGCATGTACAGCCTTAACAAATCGCCCCCAACAGCAGAGCCTCCCATGCCTGCAACAATTATCCTGTTGATTTTGCCGGAAACTGCCATTCCCTTTGCCAATCCCAAAGAGGTCTTGCATTGAATAGGGAATTCGTCTATAACTTTGAGCATGTTTGAGCTGTCAATTGGCATAAAAAGAGGGATTATTTTAAAATATTAAAATGTTTGGTTTAATATGCTGATTTTCCACCAAAAGAGTATCCTCTGAAATTTGGCAGTAGAATCTGCACATCATCTCTCACTTCCAAAAGAGGGCTTATTATTGAATTTCCATTTATATTTTGTCCGGTTTTTTCTGAAATAATTTCTGCCAAATGTTTTCGTGATGTTGGAATAGCTGCCCTATTGCCTATTACAATCCTATTGAGTCCTATTTTATCATACACGCATCTGGCTGTAGCTTCCAGTAAACTAATGCGACGCTGCTCATCGAATGATTTAATTTTTGCATGCCATTTTCTGTAATTTTCTGCAACCTGCAAATGCGCGTCGCGAATTTGTTCAGAGCTTAGAAGCCCGCTTGAGTATACATATGCCATCAGGTCGAGAATTCACAATCATTTTTTAAGGCTTATGCCCCAACCAAAACAATCCAAAACAAAAATGTCTGGGATTGGACAAGATATTTTTTGAGACGCTCCAATACCTTTATAAATCCTGTAATTTTCCAAATATTTGCAGGAAATGTAGGCAATTGCTCGCCTGAATCTTGCTTGAATTCAAACAACGGAGGCTAAGTAAAATGGGAATGTACAGTCATATTAGGAAGGCTTGGAGCAAGCCAAACGATGTTCTTAAGAAATTGCAGCATGAGCGTACAATAAAATGGCGCGCTGAGCCTACAACAATAAGGATTGAAAGGCCCACAAGGCTTGACAGAGCGCGTTCTTTAGGATACAGGGCAAAGCCCGGATTTATTATTGTAAGGCAAAGAGTGGATAGGGGAGGAAGGCAGCGCCCCCAAATAAGGCACCCAAGAAGGCCAAAAGCAATGAGCAGGAGAAAAGATTTGACGATGAACTATCAGCAAGTTGCTGAAAACAGGGCCTGCCAAAAATATCCAAATTGCGAAGTGCTCAACAGCTATTATGCTGCAGAAGACGGGCTTCATTATTGGTATGAAGTCATCCTCGTTGACAGGACAAATCCTTCAGTTCTTTCAGATTCAAGAATCAGCTGGATTTTCAGCCACAGGGGAAGGGGCGAGAGAGGGTTGACAAGCGCCGGCAGAAAAGCAAGAGGCCTTATGCGAAAAGGCAAAGGCGCAGAGAAAGTAAGGCCAAGCCTCAGAGCGCATGACAGGCAAGGAAACTGATTTTAATTTTTTTTATTCAAGTGGACGTAGGCAAAGCTTTCAACTAAAGCTTGCCAGCTTGCTTCCACTATATTTTCGTGCACTCCAACAGTACCAAATCTTTTCTTGCCGCTTTTAGATTCTATAAGTACACGAACTTTGGCTGCGGTCCCTTTTTGCTCCGGTATAATCCTGACTTTATAGTCTTCCAGCTTGAGAGCTTTCAATTCCGGGAACTTGCTTGTGAGCGCAGCCCTCAGGGCAGAGTCCAATGCATTAACCGGGCCATGCCCGTATGAAGTCTTGACTACTTCATCACCATTTACCCTTATCTTAACAACAGCTTTGGAAACAGGCTCATCACTTCCTTTTTTTTCAATCTCAACTTTGTATTCAATCAAATCAAACATTTTTATTTTTCTGCCTTTTTGCTCGAGCAAAAGCAAGCTAAGGGAGCCTTCTGCAGCCTCGTACGCATATCCTTGATGTTCTCTTGTTTTGATTTCTGAAACTACTTTTTTTGCCAGCTTGTCCTTTCTCGAGATGCCGCTGCCCAAAGCCTCTATATTTGAAGTGCCAGATAACTCTGAAATGAGGAATCGTCTCTCATTCCCGAAAATTGCCGGGTCTGTATGCTCATATAGCCTTGAATTCTTAAGCACTGCAGAAACATGTATCCCTCCTTTGTGCGCAAATGCAAAATCGCCGACATAAGCCTGCCTTTCATTTGGAGTCAAATTCGCGAGCTCATAAACATATCTTGATAAAGATTTAAGCTCCAGCAGTTTTATGCTTCCTTTTGTAGCATAGCCTTTTCTGTACAGGTTTGGAATGATTGTCACTAAATTTGCATTTCCAACTCTTTCACCAAAGCCATTGATTGTGCCCTGGACCATCTCGGCCCCTTCAACAACTGCAGCGTAAGTGTTGGCTGCGCCGTATTCAATGTCATTGTGGGCATGAATTCCAAGCCTTACTCCCTTGAATTTATCCTTCACCTGCTTCATGATCTTCTGGGTTTCATAAAAATCAGTCCCGCCATTGGTGTCGCATAATACGATAAAATCCGCGCCTGCATCGCTCGCAGCTGACAATGTTCTCATCGCATATTTTTTGTCGAGCTTGAATCCGTCAAAAAAATGCTCTGCATCATAAATTATTTCTGCATCGCTTTTGGCCTTCAAATACTCTACAGAGCCTGAAATCATTTTTAAGTTGGTATTAGGATTTGTCCCCAATGCGTCCTTCACATGCAAAGTCGAGCTTTTTCCAAATATTGTGATGGCCGGCATTTTTGATTCCAGCAATAACCTTAAGTTTGCGTCGTCTTCAGGCTCAGAGTCTTTTTTGCATGTGCTGCCAAATGCAGCCACTTTTGCGTACTTTAAATCGAGATTTTTTACTCTCTTAAAGAATTCCACGTCCTTCGGGTTTGAGCCAGGCCACCCTCCTTCAATGTAATCAAATCTAAGCTCATCAAGCTTTTTTGCTATTGACAGCTTGTCTTCAACAGAAAATGAAACTCCTGCTGCCTGCGCACCGTCCCTCAAGGTCGTGTCATAAACCGTTATTGGCTTTATTTTCATCATTTTTGTTCATTTAATCTTTAATACCTGCATCTGCTAGTGTCTCTTTGCCCCCAGAATTTAAAATAAGGGGCTTAAATAATAATGATAATAACAATAATCAAAGATATGCAAGAACTAATTGTGATGCTTTTATTGCCCATGCTTTGCGGTTCCATTTGATAGTTGTATAGGTAATCTATATTTAAAGCTTTTGGCACTTGCCACATTTCCCAAGCCGACAAATTTATATACTTCTTACTATATGGGGGTATTATGCCAGAACTGGAATGCGGAAGCTGCGGTTACAAGTTCACAAGCTCTAAGCTGCCGGGCATATGCCCTTATTGCTCTAAACATGGAGCTGTGGGCTTGAGAAAGACATCTCAGGATTTCCTTGACGAGACATTTGGAGAGATAGACCAAATTGATGAGAGGAGGAAGCAGGTTTAATCTTCCTTATCGGCCTTATTCTCCTTTTTATCCCTTTTGATTAATCTCATTATCGGCTTTCTTCCGTACCTTACTATAACCATCAAGACAATAGCTGCCAGGATTAAAGGGGCGATCAATGGATTTTTTGTCAGCAAGCCGTCTGCTCCTACTAGCCTGCCGCCGATTGAGCTGAAGCCGCTTGCCATTTTCTTGTAGATAGGCCGGTTATCTTCAATCACTGCATTTTCAGCCAGTATTTCTTCATCAGAAGCAACATTGTTTATGCTTTCATTCAGCTTTTCTATAACATTCTTTTGAGCCTTAACAAGTATGTTATAGATTCCTCCAGGCACTTCTTTGGACAAGTCAAAAGCGAGCACTTTGCCCGGCTCAACGCTTATTTTTTTGGTTATTGCAAATTTTTGCAGCTCATTTTGCAGGAATAAGGTAATCTCTTCCACAAAAGGTATGTTTCCTATGTTTTCTATGAACACAGACTGATTTTGATATTTAATTTTAATTTCCCTAATGGTTGTGATGTTCAGCAGCGATTCTGCCTTCAGGTCTTTGTATGTGCTGGTCAGCAGGTAATTGCCGGGTTTTGCGTACTGGCTGAACTCGTAATCAATCTTTTCATTGCTCTGTACTGTCTTTGTGAAAATCTTTTCTTCATTACCGTATACCATTTCAAGCCCAAGCCCGTCATAAATGATTTCATCTGCTTGGTCATATAAAGACGAGGTTATGCTTACTTTTTCGCCAGGTTTGATATTATTGCTGCTAACCTCAAGCTTAATGTAATTTGGCACTGCGATAACTTCAAGCCCAACCAGCCCATCTCCAATATTATTTTTTGCGTCTGAAGCAGTTATTTCGATTTGATGGCTGCCTGACTTGATGCTTTTTGGAAGGCTAATTGAAACATCAAATTTGCCGTCAATAGCTTCTGTTTCATAAGTCTGGTTGTCAAGCGTGGCTTTTATTTTAGCCTTTAGGACATTGTTGCCGAAAGCCTCGTTGACAATTCCAACTATTTTAATTGTCTCTGAAGGCAATGATGTTATTTTTGCGTTGACCGGAAGCACGCTCAACTTATGGGTAACCTCAAATACATTGGAACCCTCTTCCTCAATAATCAGATTATCGTTTGTTGTCAAATCTCCCAGAATTGCGCAGCTGCCAAGCATGGAAGAAGTTGCAGTAAGCTCCGGAACATCAACTGCTGTTCTTGAATTTGCCTCAAGGACTACTGGAGTTGTGTAATACTGCAGTTTGTACCCATTGCATGATATTGTAAGCTTCAGCAAGCCTTCAAAATCAGCTTCATAAAGCGCAGAAGCAGATGCCCTAATCTTGTTGCCAAGGTTGTAAACAGGCTGGTCTGTTTCAATCGTTATATCGGCTAAAACTGCAGGCATTATGAATAAAACTGTCAAGAACAACCATAACTTTTTCATATCCTAAAACTCCATTAGCTTGTTTAAATAATTTACTATTGCCTGATTTTCCAGAAAAATTTTCCAAGCAAAACATGGAATTTTTGCTGTCAAGGAGTAATTACAAACTGAAAGTCGTGAGGAAAAATTTAAATAAATGAAACTATAATTCATTAAATAGCTCCCTTTATGGCAATCAAAAAAGATCTTACTGGAATTCTTGCAGGTTTAGGCGTAGTGGGCGCCTTATCGGCAGGAACTGCTCTTGAAGCGCGCGCAGTCAATGGCATTGCGCAATCACAACCTGGACAAAACCAGCAACTTGCGGATATATGGAGCAATAAATTTTCTTTGAAGGAGCTGTACTCAGATGCGATGGTTCTTGCTCAGGAAATTTCCATATCTGATCCGAATTACACAGGGGAGTTAACTTATATTGGCAAAAAAGATGAGCACGCGCCTGACTTGATGATTTACTTCGATGATTTACAATACGGATGCAACAACACCCTGATCGGAAACGAAACTTTGTGGAGCCCCCAGACAGCCAAAGGGAGTGACGATGCAGGGCACTCGAAGCAAGGAATATTTATCATGAATGATGGAAAACACGAACAAGGAGATATTGGGGAAGTTAGTTATTTGGATGTTGCACCCACTGTATTGAATTTGATGGATATTCCTGTGCCTGAAGACATGAAAGGAAAAATTATTGGAACATTATAATTAAGTTTATAAATAGAAATTATAGAGAATTATATGGATAGAACGGTTGATTCTGAAGGGCGCGTGCTGCGCTACGATCCTACATTAGGAGAGAAAGGTGTGCGAGCTGGGTTTGACTACCTTGAAAGACCAGAACTTCTTATTGATGATGACGGACAGAAATATGGGGCGTCGGGGTGTATAGGGTTGCCTTCGTGGAGAGAAGTTATTCTTGCTGTTCGATCTATCGAAGAAGCTGACCCGCGCAATATTGAATTTATGCTTACTACAAGCTATGCTGTGCAGGCGAGAAAAGCAGCTTATGTTGCAGACCCTAAAAAGGCACAGACTGATTTTCCATTCGTTCCTTGTACAGTTATAGGCGTTCCACATACTATCGATGGTAAAATTATTTGCGGCATTCGTGGAGGCAGTACAGGAGTCGGAAAAGCAGACATTGCTGGAGGATACCTGACAACAAACCTTTCTGGAAGACATCCTGTTTTTGATAGCCTTGGGGGCGAGCTTGCTGACGAGCTTGGTTTATTTCCTTCAGAAATGGAAAATTTGAGTCTTATAGGGCGTTTTAACGATGGCCAATTTAACACGCTTTGCTTTATTACGGATGCGCATACATCTCTCTCTGCAAATGAGACTATAGAACGCCATAGAGAAGCTTATTCCGCGTATCAGAAGGCGAAACAAAGAAGGATGGGTGAAATGAGCAGCAGAAAAGCGATTAGTGATGCGGGACATGTTGCTATTGATGCCTGGGAACATGAAGCTCTTTTTACTATTCCAAACGATAGGGAACATTTGCAAGGAATTGTAGAAAGCAATCGTGTAACCTATGGCGGTAGAGAATATGAACCTCTTAAAAATATGATTGCCGCATTAAGAATTATTGTTGATGGGTGCTCGAGTTAAATATGGCAAATGGAAAGTATCATAAAGAAGTTCAAGAAATAATACCTATTTTGCGCGATGCTGCACAGCAGGAGATTCTTCCGCGATGGGGAAAGGTTGTTGAAGAAGTTAAGGGCACGAGCCCTAGCGGATACAAAGACACTGTAACTGCTGCTGATAAAGGCGCGAGCACTTTTATTTTGGATAGAGTTAGAAAGATATGGCCTGGCTCGTATTCTGAAGAGGACCCTTGCATTGATGACCCAGACAGATGGGCTCAAGAATTTTTGTGGCATTTTGACCCTGTTGACGGCACGCTAGAGTTTTGCAATAAGATGTTTAGAGGGTATGCTCTCAATGCGGCGTTCCTGAAAATGAGAAAAGACAGAGGTCACTGGCCTGTCGCAGGGGTTATTTATCGCCCAGGAGATGACACTCTAGTGTATAACGATGGTTCTCCTGTCAATCATTTCTTCAGAGATGGCAAACTAGTTGACTTGCCAAGACCATCACGAGAATCTGTACTTGGATGGGTACGTGCGGTTGATCCAAGTCAACGGCTTATTGATTTTTATGAAACTTTAGGCAAAAATCTTGGAGTATCTTCTCACGCGGTGCACCTCGGGGGGGCTGGGGCTTCTATCATTGATTTGCTAGAGGGAAAGATAAATGTTCTCGTATATAATTATAATTTAACGCGGGAATGGGATTGGGCAATGGCTATTCCGATGATAAGGGCAGCAGGAGGATTTTTATGTGATTTGAAAGGTAAGGAGTACGAATCTTATAATAGGAAACCAACCAAAGACAGAAGTGAATATGACTTGAGAGGAGTTATTGCCTCGATTGTGTTCAAGAAAGAGGAAATAATTCCCCACGTGCCGGCTGATTTGCTCGAGGATAGATTGCCTTTAGTCATCTGAGATTCAAGAGGAAAATTCCTGCAACAGTCATTATCACCCCAAGCCATTTTACAATGGAAAATTCGGAATTGAATAGAAAGACGGAGAAAATTGTGACAAGAAGAACGTTCGCTCCGCTTATTGCAAGAGAGTACCCTGGATTTGGAGCTAATTTTATAGACTGCACAATAAATAAATTGCCCAAAACGCCGACTAAACCCGCAAGTAACAGCAATAATAAAGCAGTTTTAGAAATAGAAAGAGAGAAGGGTCTTTCAGAGATAAATAAAATTGCAAACATTAAAGGCAGCGCAAATAGATAGTAATAGAAGAGAAGCTGTTTGCTATCCACCCCCATGAGGCCAACTTTTTTATACAGCAAGTAAAGTGCTGTGAAAAGCACCATTGTTGAGAAAGCATATAAAATCCAGCCCATCTTCATATGCCATAATTGCTATTTCGACGTATTTAATTCTTTTGCTGTTGGAAGACGATATTTATTTAAACCGTTTATCGGCTTGTTACGTGCATGAAGAAACTCAATTTTGGATGCGGAAACGATATACGTTTGGGATGGGATAACTGCGATGTTCAAGGCGGGAAGGGCGTTATATCTTTTGACTTTGATGCTTTTCCTTATCCATTAAAAAATAACACTTACGATTTGATTTATAGCTGCTCGGTCTTGCAGATGCTTGACAGGCCTGATAGAGTGTTAAATGAACTATGGCGCATTGCTAAAAAAGGAGCTAGCATTAAGATAGAAGTGCCTTACTGGAATAATAAGGGGGCTTATAACGACATACAAACTAAACACTTGTTCAATGAGAATTCCTTTATTAATTTTGTAGAGCAGAAGCCTTGCAGGATAGATATGATAAGAAAATTCAGAGTAATTAAATTAATAAAGCATGTGACTTCAATAGGCATGATGATTCCAGAGAGCATTAGAAGAAAAATCGACCTATTCGTTGGCGGTTTGTATTCAAATATCGAAATAGAGCTCGAGGTTGTGAAATGAAAGAGATAAGACGTGTGGGGATTGTTGCAATGCCTCAAATATCGGTTGGAGGGGGATTTGCTAGAGCAACACGCGATTTGATTGCGGCGCTTAACGCGATGGGAAAGGAAGTTTACATTACGACGCCATTTCATGTCGACATGAAAAAGATAGAGGAGTTATATGGCTCGATTGAAATCAGAAAATTCTTTTATCCTGGCAAAGTCACCAGGTTCTTATCGCGTGATGACCTTTTGGGAAGGAAACTTATTGTTCCTACTTTTAAGCGAATGGCTCGTGAAGTTGATTTTATCATCGATTTAGATGGGGGAGTGTTACATAATCATCTTCCTTCTGGTTTTGACAGAGGAAAATACATTATATGGAGGCTATCTTGCATTAATCCTGAAACATATAAAACGCAGGGAGTGAAAGATCCGAAAGTACTTGCTAAAATTATTATAAAAAAGACCCTTAAGAAGATGATTAGACATGTAAAAGACATTCCACGCGATGTTAAAATCTATCCGCTTGATGAGTGGACTAAACGCGAGATCATTCAATTCTGGAAAGTTCCAAAAACTGAAATGTGCCTCTATCCTGAAATTAAAGTTGATGAGTTTGAGCCGAAGAAAAAACGCAAAAGACAAATGGCTGTTCTGGGAAGGATTGCTCCGAATAAAAGCATACACGAGTCGATAGAGATATTTAATAATGGAACACTTGAACATCCCGAATACAAGCTAGTTATCTTGGGCGGAGTAACCCCTGACTCTCACCTTTATATCAAGCAAATGAAGGAACTTGCAAAAAAGCTTGGAATTGAAAAAAGAGTCTCAATTATAGGGGATCCTCCATTTAAGAAGATTAAAGAAGTCTTGTCAGAGTCTGAAATTTTAATTGATTCACAGAGAGGAGTCAGTTTGACCATGACTGCAATAGAAGCCATGGCTTCAGGATGCATTGTTCTTGCCCAGAAGAATGCTGGAACTTACCAAGAAGTTCTTGAACAAGGCAAGTATGGATATGGATTTAGCGATATTGGAGATGGGAGCAAAGAGCTGAAAAATATTATAGATAATTTAAAGAAAAAACAGCTTACAAACAATAAGGCTATTGAACGAGCAGAATTCTTCTCTTCCAGAAGCTTTATAAAGAGGCTCAAGAATATTTTAAATGAATAATATGACTTCCTTCAATCTCGATTATGCAAAATATTACGATTTCTTTAATCAGGGAAAGAATTACCTTGCTGAAGCTGCTTTTTTGGACAAGGCTTTTAAAAAACATTCTAAAAACCCTGTAAAGACAATCCTCAATCTTGGTTGCGGCACAGGCATGCATGAAATAGAACTAACAAAGATAGGCTATATTATTGATGGTCTAGACCTATCTTCAGATATGATTAAAATCGCGCAATCGCGAAATATACCTAACACGACTTTTGATGTTGGAGACATGTCTTCTTTTAAACTTGAGAAGAAATTTGATGCTTGTGTATCGATGTTTGCTGCTTTTGGCTATTTATTAGATAATAATCAGATTGAATCTTCTCTCAAGTCGATACGGGAGCACTTGAATAGAGACGGGATTGTTATCATTGAAGTATGGAACGGCCTTGGTGTTGTTAATATAAAGCCCAGCAGCAGAATTAAAGAATTTACACGAGATGGCATTGATGTGCACAGGCAGAGCTTTCCAATAATGAGAGCTTTTGACCAGTGCGTTGATATTAAATTTAATGTCAAATTATCTCAAAAAGGAAACATGCTAGATTCTTATGAAGAGATGCATAAGATGAGATTTTTCTTCCCGCAAGAATTCAAATACTATCTTGAGAAATGCGGTTTTGAGATGCTAGAGATCTGCAAGACTTTTGAGCTTGGAACGCATGTTGACGAGAACGAGTGGAACATGGTTGTTATCGCCAGGGCCAAGTAATATTTGCAACTATATAATTACACTGTGGAAATGTTTAAATAGTTATTATTTGATAAAAAAAGATGAGTAATGATTTTGGTGTTGAGAGAACATTAGAGGGAATAGCTCTTGAGAGAATCAATGTAGAAGACCTGTCTCTTGCCTCCGAAAAAGGATTGTGTATGGCAGATGCTGGTGACCCCACTAGACCTCGGGATGTTGAGTGGTACGACCAGAATGTTCTTGTCCCAGGTATGGGTGCTGGAAAGATTGGAGACGGCGTAAAAACTAAATTTGATGATAGAAAGATGAGATTACATTCTACATCGATAAGAAACGGCAATTTAGTAATGGCTTTTGGATTGAGCTACTTTGGCGAGTTTAAGACGACTATGGGAAGAACTGACGAGGAGAATCTTGCACTTCAAGAGAGAGGAGAAAGAGAACTTGGAGAGAGATACGCATTCTTACCTAGAAATCCAGGAGTCGCTGCGATTGTCATCACAAGTGAGGGCTCTATTTTCTTGGGCGAGAGGATTAGTCCCGATGATTCCGGAAAGTTAAATGCGGTGGCAGGGCATTTGCAATTCAGACAAGATCCATCGAAAGTTGATCTTACGGAAGATGTATATCGCGAATTAAAAGAAGAATTTGGTATTGATAAAGAAGCTGTTTGCTCTCTAGAATTGGTTGGTGGATACAATCATGCTGCACGAGGAGACATGGATTTTGCATTTTTAGCAAAATCCGACGTGCCTAACGATTACTTCTCAAGTGGAGCGTGGAAAGCAAGAGTTAACGAGAGAGAACATAAAGGGCTTGTGCAGCTATCAAATTTTGGAGATGTTCAGAGATTACTATCGACAGGCATGGCAGGGTCTAGAGCAAAGCCTTATGATTTGATGTACTCAACCAGAGGAGCATTACAGGGCATAAGGCCCAGCGAGATGAGATAGTAATTTGAAATATAATGATAAAGGCAGTTGTTTTTGATTTATTTGGAACATTAACAAATGGTCAGGCAAACCCAGAACAAAGAATAATTGATGATTTTAAATTAGACAAATCTGAAGCAGGCTTTCGATATGTTGAAGGTGTTGTTTGTGGCACATTACATAGGAGTCAAGAAGACTATATAACTTGCCTTATTTCTTGTCTTCGATTACCAGATAATAAAGAAACAAGGACTAGATTACAAGAAATTTTTAGAGCTGATTTAGAAAATGAGAGGCTTTGGCCAGAAACAGCAATAGTTCTAGGTCAAATTAAAGACAGAGGATTAAAATTGGGACTGATATCTGACTTGCCTTCTCCAGACTATGATTTTATTAGACAGAGCGGCCTTGAAGGTTTTTTTGACACACGCACACTTTCTTTCGAGACTGGGGTTCTTAAGCCAGACAAACGCGTATTTTATTCCACACTGGGAAGACTGGGAGTGATGCCTTTTGAAGCGGTGATGGTCGGCAACTCTATAAGAAGCGATATTGCCCCTGCACTTGAAATTGGAATGGAGGCCATACTTTTTGACCCGCAAAATAGGCAGAGACATTATAAAGGCAGGAGGATAAAAAACATAGCAGGGGTTTTAGATTATGTTGTTAGATAATATTTATGAAAAAGAAAACTCGTGTGCACATTGATGAAAAAACAATGCTAGAAGTTAGTCGAATGGAACACCAATTTGCACTTAATGTAGGCAATTTATTAGAGGGCAAGAATGCAATTGTAACTGGGTGCTCTTCGGGTCTTGGAGCTGCAACCACAAGGACATTTTTGCATGCTGGCGCAAATGTTTTTGGTATTTATTATTCTGAAGCAGATAAAAAGGTGTATAGGGAAAATGCCATAAAAGATTTAGAAAGATTTACAAGGGCTTATCCTCATAATTTTGCAGCATTGGATATTGATTTAGCGCATAAATTAGCGCCGAATGTAATTCTTAAAGAAGTCAAATCTCATTTTTCAGACATAGAAATTTTATGCAATTTTGCAGGTTTTGCAGAATTCGTTGACTTTGACAAAATGACTAGAGAACAGTATGAAAGAGTGTTAATGGTTAATTTATCGGGACATGTATTTTTAACACAGAAAATAGCTGAAGAAATGAAAAAGAACCAACTTAGAACAAGCTCACGAGGTTCAATAATTAATATGTCTTCTGTTGTGGGGCCTATTGTGGGTGAAGATCGAGTGCTCGCATATGGCATTACAAAAGCAGCTATGCTTGGCTTTACAAAAGAACTAGCTATAGAGCTAGGAAGTTATGGAATAAGGGCTAATTCAATTCTCCCTGGAAGCGTTGTTACTCCTATAAACCACAGAGATTATTCCGATGAAAAAAGACGTGGAAAAATATCTGAAAGAACTGCTTTAGGAAGGTGGGGTTTCCCGCAAGAGGTTGCAAATGTGGCTTTATTTCTAGCATCCGACTTATCAAGCTATATAACTGGAACAGAAATAATTGTAGACGGTGGAATGACTGGAACTTTTAGGCTAACTAACTAGAATATTGTTGAATATAGTGCAGCTTAACAAAACTTAAAAAGCGACTATAACTGGGTTTTAAATGAAAAAGACCGCTTTAATAACGGGTATAACTGGGCAAGACGGGAGTTATCTCGCAGAGTTTCTTCTAGACAAAGGCTATGAAGTTCATGGCATACTAAGAAGAGCGAGCACGCTTAATCGTGAAAGAATAGACCATCTTATGGAACCCGACCTTTACACAGGCCCTGACAGAGGGTATTTGATATTGCATTACGGTGACTTGACTGATGCTTCTTCAATCGAACAAATAATAAAAGAAGTTATGCCTGACGAGATATATAATCTTGCTGCCCAAAGCCATGTCAGAATTAGTTTTGATATTCCAAGACACACAGCAGATGTTGTAGCTCTTGGAACACTTACTTTGCTAGAGACTATAAAGAATATATGCCCTAAAGCGAAATTCTATCAAGCTTCTTCTTCTGAAATGTTTGGGAAAGTGGCGGAAGTGCCTCAAAAAGAAACTACGCCGTTTCATCCAAGGAGCCCGTATGGCTGTGCAAAGGTGTTTGCATATTATATTACGAAAAATTATCGAGAAGCCCATGGATTATTTGCGTGTAATGGCATTTTATTCAACCATGAAAGCGAAAGGAGAGGAGAAAATTTCGTTACAAGGAAGATAACTAGGTCGCTTGCGCGAATGAAACTAGGATTGCAAAAAGAACTCTTTTTGGGAAACCTTGATGCTGAAAGAGATTGGGGCCACGCACGGGATTATGTCGAGGCCATGTGGCTTATGCTGCAACAAGGCGAACCGGACGATTATGTTATAGGCACAGGAGAGAAGCATTCCGTTAGAGAATTTCTTGAAGAATCTGCCAAATCTCTCGGTTTGAAGCTTGAGTCCAATGGAAAGAAAGGTGCGGAGGAGATATATAAGGGCAGCGATGGCAATTTCTCAATAGGGGTTCATCCAAGATATTTCAGACCTGCTGAAGTTGATTTGCTTCTAGCTGATTCTTCCAAGGCGATGGTCAAATTAGGATGGAAACCGAAAATCAGATTTAAGGAGCTCGTAGAAATAATGTGCAAACATGACCTCAAACTTGCCGAGAAAGAGAATGCCTTGCATCATAAAACAAAGATTATAAATGACATAATCAATTTACTGGGAAATAGCACAGATGCCTCTCAGAACAACGTAACTCAATTAGGCAAATGATAGAAAAAATAGAGCACGACGGCAGAATTTTGGCACTTATTTTGCGAGATACTTACGACAAGGAAGGTCTGAATTTCGTGACGGAACAAAGCCATTCTTTCCAAGTCGGAATTCATAATGTATCAAGAGGAACTAGGTATCGAGCGCATACTTCGCTGCCTTTTGAAAAAATAGATAGTCTAAAAACGAATAAGATTTATTATGTGAAAAGAGGCGAAGTTGGCATAGATATCTATGGGGCAGATAATATTAGGAAAGAGTATGTCAGGTTGAACGCTGGGGACCTGATTATATTCATAGACGGAGGGCATGGGATGGATGTCCTTCACGATGCTTGCATAATTGAAATAAAACAGGGCCCATATAGGGGCGTCGAACAGGATAAGAAATTCATAGATGAGGATAAAAGTATTTAAAGTGTGTTTTAAGGGCTTTATGGAGGATATTATGAATAAAAAGCTGCTAAAAAGTTTTATTCCGCGCGGTCTCTTGAGAGAGTATCAGGGTATAAAAATGTTTAACCATCGCATTGCATTGCTTGAGCAAGAAATTAAAAACAAATGGCTTGCTGAAAAAAGAAAAGATTGGAGCCAGAAAGAGACTATACGATTAAAAGAATTTCAAATTTACTCGCAAACGGGCGAGGATGGCATTTTGCAGTATATTTTTGAACAAATAGGCACGACTAACAAAACCTTTGTTGAAATCGGCATTGAAGATGGAAGACAATGTAATACGGCTAATTTGAGTTTGAATTTTGGGTGGAAAGGATTGCTCATCGAGGGCAACAAAGTTTACGCGGAAAGAGCTAAAGCATATTACTCTGGCAAGCCCGTAAAGGTCGTACAAGCCTTCGTGACGAAAGAAAACATAAATGAATTAATAAAGAACTCTGGAATCAAAGGAAAGATAGACTTACTTTCGATAGATATAGACGGAAACGATTACTGGGTTTGGAACGAAATCGATAGTGTTCGACCTCGCGTTGTGGTCATAGAATATAACTCTATCTTGGGCATAGAGCCAATTACAATCCCGTATAATCCGAAGTTTGAAAGACTAAAAGCGCACCCTGGTGGTTTTTACTATGGCGCTTCGCTCGCGGCACTTGAAAAACTTGCTTCTTCGAAAGGCTATATACTTGTAGGATGCAACACCTGGGGCTTCAATGCTTTTTTCGTACAAAAAAAAGACGCAAATAAAATTTTTAATTGTGTGGCTTCTGAAGAAGCAGACTATTTACCAAATGGCGAAAAAGAAACTCGGAGGAGATTTAGTTTAATTAAACACATGCCATTTAAACGCGTATGATTCCTGTATGTCAACCGTGGTTACCTGGACGAGAAGCAGAATACGTTAGCAATGCAATTAAAACTAATTGGATAAGCAGTGCTGGCGAGTATATAGAGACATTCGAAAAGGAGTTTGCTAAATTTTGCGATGCTAAATACGCTGTGGCTTGTTCGAGCGGTTTGGCAGCCTTGCATCTTGCGTGCGCAGCGCTTGATTTGAAAAGGGGCGACGAGGTTATTGTGCCT
>Ga0209541_10009250_pt1 | contig 15991 bp, 19 predicted proteins | sample RifCSPlowO2_01_FD_184027 | JGI IMG/M metagenome (GOLD analysis project Ga0209541, IMG submission 184027) | Groundwater microbial communities from Rifle, Colorado - Rifle CSP2_plank lowO2_0.1 (SPAdes) (version 2) | ecosystem: Environmental > Aquatic > Deep subsurface > Groundwater | place...
TTGATATCGTTACTACTTCTGCAATAAAACAAATGATTGTCCCTGCTTTAATTCCAGTAATAGCGCCTATATTGGTCGGATTTATACTTGGCCCAGTTGCATTGGGAGGACTTTTGGTTGGTTCAATAATAACCGGTCTCTTTGTTGCAATTTCAATGACCTCTGGTGGTGGCGCTTGGGATAATGCAAAAAAGTATATAGAGGAAGGAAATTTTGGAGGCAAGGGTGGTGAAGCCCACAAGGCAGCTGTCACTGGTGATACTGTTGGTGATCCATACAAGGACACAGCGGGTCCAGCTATAAACCCGATGATAAAGATATTGAATATCATTGCATTGTTACTAATTCCGTTTTTGTTATAAAAATACGGTTAATTAATAAAACAAAGCCCACCAAATGGTGGGTTTTGTTTTATCTGTTGTATAATTAAAAGGGGTAAGATAAATCACCCTCAAACGTCATAAATTGTGTAGACTATTATAAATTAATAATTAAATAAAATTATATGAAAAATAAAAATTATTTTGCATTGTTAACAATATTTAGCTTGGTATTTAGTTTTAGTTCATTTACAAATTTTGCTAGAGCAGAAGACAATGAATCTGGTGAGTCTTCTGTAAAAGAAAATTCAATAAACGAAGACAAAAAAGGTGACGATAGTGAAATATCGGCTGGAGAAAAATTAAAAGCGGAGAAAGATGTTTTTAGAAAAGAATCTGAAGAAAAGAGGGCAAAATTAAAAGAAACAATAAAAGAAAACCGAGACAAAATACAAAAAGAAAGAGAGGATTTGCGTATTGAAATAAAGGACAAAAAAGCAAAATTACAGATAGAAATAGAAAAAAAGAGAAACAATCAAATAGAACAAATAAAAGAGAGGGCAATAAAAAAAATTACTGCAGCTATCGTGCGACTTGAAAATATGCAAGCTAGACTTGAAACAAGAATAGCAAAGCTTGATGAAAAAAATATTGATACCGCCACAGCAAAAGCATCTCTTATGGTATCAAAACAAAAGATTGTTGATGCAAAAATAGCGATTGAAAATGTCAAAAGTATTGTAACTACAATAGATATGAAAGTATCAGAAAAAGTAAACCTTGTAAAAGAAGCTGGCAAAAAAGTGGAGTTACTACTCAAAGAGTCACACAAATCTTTGGTTGAAGCTATCTCAAATCTAAAAGGAAATAAAGATGCTCTAAAATTAGATGAAAAAGAAAAGGCAAATTTAGAAATAAAAACTCAAGCATCTAACAATCAATAAATTATATGAACAATAAAAATAACAAAACAAAAGTAAAACTTCTGATAATCCTTATCATCATAGTTGCCAGCGTCTCTCTTTATGCTATGAGCAAAAACTCTCAAATGGAGCAGACGCAGGAACAACAAAGTCAACAGAAAATAGACCAACTAACCGCTGTATCAGACTCAGACTCAATCACTTCGCTCGAAGCTGACGCCCAAGCAACCAATCTGGATGGGTTGGTAGAATAGAATCATCATTGAAAATCCCCTATTTTATGCTAAAATGGCAAAATGATACCAATAGAAATAAAAAAATTAGAAAAGAGTAAAGTAGAGATTAGTGGCGAGATCCCGTCTGAAAAATGGGAATCTTATAAAGAAAAAGCATTACAAGCTATGGGTAAAAGGATGGAAGTAGATGGATTCCGCAAAGGTAGTGTCCCAGCATCAATAATAGAGAAAAATGTCCCAGCGTCTTCAATACTGGAAGAGATGGCAGAACTAGCGCTGCGAAAGGAATATATAGAGATAATGGAAAATGGCAAGATAGATGCGATAGGCAAACCAGAAATTGTTATTACAAAATTAGCACTAGGAAATCCATTAGGATTTAAGATTATAACAGCAGTACTACCAGAAATTAAACTTCCAGATTACAAAAAAATAGCAAAGACTCATAGTAAAAAGATTATACCAGAAGATATAAAAGTTGAAGACAAAGAACTAGAAGAAACAATATTAGAAATTAGAAAAATGAAAGCCCACAAAGCGCTTCATATTGGAGATGACAAAAATACTCATTCACATCACGACCACACAGAACTTACAGAGGGCAAGCTCCCTCCTTTTGATGAAGAATTTGTGAAATCACTCGGTGCTTTTGAAACTATTGAAGAATTCAAAAATAAATTAACAGAAAATATTAAGCTTGAAAAAACACAAAAAGAAAAAGAAAAAAATCGTATCACAATAATAGACAAAATACTAGAAGAAACGGAAGCTGAGCTTCCTCAAATAATAATAGACGCTGAAATAGAAAAAATGCTAGCGACTATGCGAGGGGATGTGGAGCGAGCAGGAATTAAATTTGACGATTACATAAAACATTTACAAAAAACAGAGGACGACATCAAAAAAGATTGGGAGACTGATGCTATCAAAAGAGCGAAATTAGAATTAGTAATACACAATATTTCAAAAGTTGAAAACCTTATCGCAGAAGAGGAAGAGATTCAAAAAGAAATATCAAAAATATTAGATATGTACAAAGGTGCAGACCCCGACCGAGCTCGCGCATATGTAGAATCAATACTAAATGGGGAGAAGGTGTTTAGGTTCTTAGAAGAGCAAGTATAGCCCAGATAAAAAAAGCCGAACTTATAAAAAGTTCGGCTTTTCTCATATTTTCCTTTTCCAGATCGGTGTTTGGATATTTGCATGCATCCCTATCGTAATTGTATTCAGATAAGGATTGAATGTTCTTCCGACTTCCGTAAAAATAAAAAAGTTCACATCCCCGGCTTTGATCATCTTTTCTATTCCAAGAGATGTATATCCCCCTTTTGAAGTAGTGCTTTTTTGAAACACCACATAAATATCAATATTCTTTTTTGGAAAATATCCATTGACTGTGCGGATAGCATTGTTCCCAAATCCATATAGAAAATTATGGAATGTTTTCCCTGTGATAAAAATCACATTTGGGGACAAATTGTATCCCAAGTCAAAAGGATATACCTTGTCTGATAATTTCATGCTTCCAGAGCTTGCAAACACGGTACCAAAAGCAATTTTTTGTAATCCTCCTTCCTGAGCAAAGCAAGTCTCCGATAGGAAACATGCCAATATTATAATTATTTTTTTCAAATGGAAGCCCCTCCTCGGACTTATTTTTAATTAACAATATTAAATAACTTATTTCTCATATTATATACTTTGTGTCAATAAGTGTAAATAGTGTTGCACAAAGTTGACAACAATACCCTCTTTTGCTATACTTCCACTATGATAGATAAAACATTAGAAAAACTAGGGATTAGAGACGAAGAGGTAAAAACATTTTTATTTCTACTTGAAAATGGTGAACAGACTGCTGGGAGCCTGGCAAAAAAAACTGGTCTTTCTCGCCCCTCTTTGTATGGATTTCTCAAAAAACTCCAGAGCAATGGCCTTGTGATAGAGTCACAGAAAAATGGTGTTAAGACTTTTCAACCAAGTTCAGAAAAAAAAGTTACGGCAATATTGGACGAAAAAATAAAAGAGCTGGAAAAGGGACGAGCCGAGATACAAAAGGTGTTTTCTGAAATACAAAAAGTGATTCCAATAAGTCCAAAATTTCAATTATTTGAAGGCAAAAAGGAACTTCAGAACATACTTCGGGATGTACTACTCTACCGAGATATCAAAACTATGTCATATTGGCCAATAAAATCAATCATAGATATTTTATCCGAAGAATACTTCAAAAAACTAAACATTGAGAGGATTAAGAGAAATATATATGTCCGGGCTATATGGCCTCAGAACCAGATTGTTGATATAAAAAAACAACCATTCATGGGTGGTGGAGAAAAGTTTTTAAGAGAAACAAGAATAGCACCAAAGGGTATATCCTTTTCAATGGGTTACTGGATGTATGACAACAAGGTTGCATTCATTTCTTCAAAAAAAGAAGCGTTTGGATTCATCATTGAAAGTAAAGAACTCATAGAAACACTTACCTCGCAGTTTGAGCTTGTATGGAGTGCGTCAACAAAGCTTTTAAACCAAGAAAAGGATGGTGAAGAATTTTTGAAAGAAAACTTTTAAGCCCCTATTATATTCCTTTATTTTGTGCTATAATTCTCACATAAATTCATAAAATCATTATTAAATAAGACTATATCAAAATTATGTTAATCCCAACCGTTATAGAAAAATCACAATTTGGAGAAAGAGCTTATGACATATACTCTCGTCTTTTGAAAGACCGCATCATATTCCTGAGTGGTCCAATAGACGACTATATGGCAAATATCGTCATCGCCCAGCTGATATTCCTTGCCAATGAAGATTCAACAAAAGATATAAATCTTTATATCAACTCCCCCGGTGGTTCAGTGTCCTCTGCTATGGCAATATACGATACTATGAACTACATCAAGCCAGATGTATCTACTATATGTATCGGTATGGCGGCATCAGCGGCTGCAGTGATACTTTCGTCTGGAACAAAAGGCAAGAGATTTGTTCTACCAAATTCTGAAGTGATGATTCACCAAGTGATGGGTGGTGCTGAAGGGCAAGCATCAGATATAGCAATAGTTGCAAAACATATATTAAAGACCAAAGAGAATTTAAATAAAATATTAGCGAAAAATACTGGTCAAACAGTAATCCAAATCGAAAAGGACTCCGACCGCGACTACTACATGTCCGCCGATGAATCCAAAGCTTATGGCATCATAGACCATGTCATAAACAAAAAGCCAAAGGCACTCGTCTCCAAAAAATAGCCAAAAGAAAAACGCCTTACGGGGCGTTTTTTGTATTAGTTGAATGATCCAGATATATCAGCAATGTGTGCGTCGGCCATAACCGGATATTTTTTTTGAATATCCGTCCTTTTTGACAAAAGATAATCAATTCTGTTCTGAAGTGTTTCTATTACTTCAAAAATATCTAGTCCAACAATTTTTTCTTTTACCTTTTCAATGGACTTCAGGTATCCTCTCGCAATATAAAAATGTGACAACTTTTCCTGCAAAAGCACTTCGTGTTTAAACTCAGTATATGCAGTTTCAAAAAAAATTTGATCAGACTTCGTATCTGATAACTCTTTTAGATGCAAAAGCATCTCGACAAGAGTCAGTCTCTTGTTACTCTCTTTTTTTGCCATAATGGTTGAGGGTTTTAAAATGTGTACAATAATTGAATTTCTCGTTCCATACTACTACAGATGGGTGATATTGTCAAACTTTTGTACTATCTCCCCGATTATTCCTTTATCTTTTCAATATAATTCTCTTGCTACATACCATTATTCTTCATAATATCTATACTAAAGTCCAGATATTACGACAAATATGTAGAAAACTTATACTCTGGCACATTATAGGACTTTCCTATGGGGTAATCTTTATTACAATTCAATCCCCCTGTCCATGCAAGACCTAGACAGGGGGTTTTTTGCATTCTCCCCCATTTTATTGTAAATATGGTATAATATATATATGTCACCGCTTACAAAAAAGACTTTGTTTTGGGATACTGATATAAATAATCTTGATATTATTAAACATAAACGACATATAATCGAGCGAATTTTGCAGTTTGGCGATATGGATGATTATAATTGGATGCGTGAAACTTACTCAAAAGATGAGATAAAAAATGTTATTTTGGAAGAAAGGTCGCCACTTAATAGCAGGTCTATTAATTTTTGGTGTCGAGGTTTTGGCATCGATCAATCAATATGCACGAAGAAACTCTTAGCAAAAACACAGCAATCGTTCTAGAAAAGATAGCGCCGCTGGTCAATTCTTTTTATCTTGCCGGTGGTACTGCCCTAGCTTTAGAGCTTGGTCATCGTATTTCTATAGACCTTGATTTTTTTACAGAAGATTCTTTTTCTACTAGTGTTTTAGTTGAAAAATTAAAAACTATTGGTAAGCTCAAAGTAGAAGACCAAAGTGATCGCACTTTAAATGGATCACTAGACGGAGTAAAGATAAGTTTTTTTAACTATCAATATAAATTGACTTTCCCAACAATAGAATACAAAGGTGTCAGCTTGGCAGACGAGAGGGATATTGCCGCAATGAAAATAGTAGCTGTATCAGGCAGGGGAACCAAAAAGGATTTTGTAGATTTATTTGTATTACTAAAAATATACTCATTAGAAGCAATTTTGGAATTTTTTAATGAAAAATACAAAGAGTGCAACTATAATATAGTTCATATTTCTAAAAGTCTTACCTATTTTTTAGATGCAGATAAAAATCCTGATCCTGAAATGTTAGTTACATATAATTGGAATGAAATAAAAAAATACATTACGAGAATAATTGATCAATACATGAAATTCCTTTAAAAATGCGACAAGAGGTCAATTATTACAATCAATCTAATTATGTTGATACCAGTAGTCCTCCACCTAAATTATAAAATAGGAGTTAAAGTTTTTTTGCATTATCCCCCGTTTTATTGTAATATAAGAATGTTAGCATTTATTACATTTAAACAGCTTAACTTCAAAGAATACAGCGTTTACAGTTTTGTTTATCGGAAATTTCAACAATGAAAACTTCAAACAATATAAGAAAATACAGCATTTTCGAAAAATTCCAACTAATTAAGCGAAATTAAAAACGCGTTGTGTCCTCGTAAGTAAGCAAAAATTTATGAGCATAATCACAATATTGATAGCGATTGGTATCCTTGTTGTAGGGACAAGCATCGGGTATTATCTGCGGATAATAATTTCTAGGGGTATTCGTGGGTCAATAGACCTTGAAATCAAAGGAATGCTAGTCTCTGCAAAAGAAGAATCGCAAAGAATACTAGACGAGGCAAAGAAAAAAGCAGACGAAAAAGAAAGAGAAATAAAAGAAAGAGAAAAAGAAAGAGAAATTGAATACAAAAAAGTAGAAGACCGCCACGTCAAAAAGGAGGAGCTTCTCGACGCTAGACAAATAGAGATAGATAAAGAAATAGAAAATATAAAAATAAAAGTTGAAGACATAAAAAAAATAAAAGAAAGAGTTGATTCTCAATCAAAACTAATGGAAGAAGAGTTAGAAAAAATCTCAAAAATGAGCATTGAAGATGCAAAAACTGAGATTATGAAAACTGTAGAAGATAGATATGAGCAAGACCTTCTAGTGCGAATGCAAAAACTTGAAAATAATAGCGAAGAAAAATTAGACAGAAGAGCAAAAGAGATACTTTCTACTTCTATTCAACGATTGGCGTCTTCTACTGCATCTGAAATGATGACGACCTCTGTTACTATCCCATCAGATGATATAAAAGGTAAAATCATAGGCAAGGAAGGACGAAACATAAGAGCATTTGAAAGAGCTTCCGGCGTAGAGCTCATCGTAGATGATACTCCTGGTTCTATTATTATTTCCTCGTTCGACCCAGTTAGGAGACAGGTGGCCCGTCTTGCACTAGAAAATCTGATTCTTGATGGACGCATTCAGCCAGTAAAGATAGAGGAAATGGTAGACAAAGCAAAAGAAGAAATAAATAAAATAATAAAAGAAAAAGGCGAAAAAGCGGTATATGAATGTGGAATATTTAATCTAGATTCTAGAATAGTGGCCATACTTGGTAGACTTTATTTTAGAACTAGTTACGGGCAAAATGTACTAAATCACTCAGTCGAAATGACTCATATCGCGGGTATGCTAGCTGAGGAGCTAAGTGCAGATGTATCTATTGCAAAAGCTGGAGCGCTTGTCCACGACATTGGAAAGGCACTTGACCACGAAGTCCAAGGAACACACATTGATATCGGTATACGTATACTCCAAAAGTTTGGTGCTGATCCAAAGATAATAGTAGCGATGAAATCCCACCACGACGACTGTCCACACGAGAGTATGGAAGCTGTCATAGTGCAGACCGCAGATATCATATCAGGAGGACGACCTGGTGCAAGACAGGATAGCGTAGAAAATTATCTCCGCAGGCTTAGTGAGTTGGAAGCTCTTGTGAATTCCTTTGATGCAGTAGAAAAAACTTATGCCCTCCAAGCAGGACGCGAAGTCCGAGTCTTTGTCACCCCAGATAAAATCTCCGACATTGAATCCAAAAACCTCGCGAGAGAAATAGCGATGAAAATAGAGAACGAGCTCAAGTATCCGGGGGAGATCAAGGTGGTGGTGATACGGGAGAATAGGATTATAGAATACGCGAGATAAAAGAATAAATATTTTACAAAATAAAAAAACACCGTCCTGGGGCGGTGCTTTGTGATGGTAGTTATACTAATTTTTGTTCACTTTTCAAATCGTACGCATTTTTGATACCGAGCAATTTCCAAATGACACCCATCTTTATGTCATTCTTTTTTGCATAAGCATATACTGCGTCGTGTACGGCTTCATTCTTTCGAATTTCAGCTACCGTCGATTTGGAAAGGTCATGCTTCTTCAAAAGCATAATGATATCCTCGATGGAATTTGCAGTAAACAAAGTATCCATCCCAAGAACCTTCCATATCTCTCCTCTCTGCATCTTTTTCCTTTTTGCATATTCCAATATCTCCTTGTAGGCTCTCTTGTCAGCTATCCGCAAAGATTTCAATGTCTTTTCTGACAACTTAAGCTTCTCAACGTATGCACTGATTTCCTCTGTAGATTTGAAATCAATTTTTTGAAGATATACTCTTTCAGACGGAACAATATTCAAAAGTGGCCACATATCTACTACAGAAATATTTACCCTCTTTGCAAATCTTAAAATATTTGCATATGTCGTATTGCCGTCAAACTTTCCTAGCTCTGAGATGCTCACGCCAATAAGATTTTTTACCTTCAAATCAGACACAATCTCTTCAACGGAAGAATAAGCAAACTTCCTCAAAACTTTTCCATCGCGCATCTCTACAGTTTCAGAATACTGCACCCCTGCTATCCTCCAGACCTCGCTCAGATTGTAGTTCTTGCGTTCTGCAAACCTTACGACATTTGACATGGTCACATGGCTATCATATTGAGAAACTTCGTTTGGCGTCTTGCCGAACAGTCCTTTTGCTTTGATATCTGCAATGACATTATCCAGAGAATCATATACATACACTTCTTCGGTTATGATGCCGAGTTTGGCGCACAAATTCTCAAGTTCCATCGCATTATTTTTTGCAAAAATTCTGAACCTGTTTTTCTCTTTGTTGGTTAGGTCTGTGAAGTGTTTGCCTCCGATAGATCTTTTTACAGACCACACAGCAAGTTCCTCCAAAGATTTATCCCCCGGCTCTCTGCGGACATCGAGTCCTATCTCTATCCAAATATTGCTCAATTTGAGTTTTTGAGAATTAGCAAAGCGATACGCACGATGATACTCTGTTGGATTACTTAAAGCAATACTTCCAGGATTCTTGCCAATCAGTTTCTTGGTAGTAAAATCATTTTTGATTTCATCTACCGAATCATAATTCCTTTTTTCCATTATATCTAGTTTTGTAAATGAACAATTTCTTTAAAAGACAACAACAGAATTGCGGTCTTTATAAAAAATGCGAGAAGTATTCTCTCGCACTAGGTCAGATCAGAAAAAACTGATAACCGCCCAATTCTCCCAATTTTCAAAATATTGAATTTTAACCCTGCCAAGAGAGCTAAATGGTAATCTCATGCTTGTCTCAGCTATCCATATTTCTTGTCCGATTTTTTCAATCGGCTTGCAATAATAAATAGTTCCAAGGTCAGGCATTTCGTAGTCCATCGCTTTGATGATTTCCCCTTCTTTAATTTCTTTTCCCATGATTTTAATTTTTAGAATTTTTAGATAATACACACAACGAGTACCGCAATCATCGAGATTAAAATCCTCTACCAATCCAACTTGAAATAAAGGAGTAACATAGTTCCCATCATAACTGCCGTTGGTAAGTCCATTGGTGTCTCTTGCGGATGATAATTTGCATCAGCATTTTTAACAAAAAAAGCATTTGTAACCCTTGCAAATGTCGGTGCCCGTGAAGCGCTTATTTTGTAATAGGTTGTATTCTCAATCTTCTCCCCTTTTTCTCTTGCCTGATTCCATTCATCTTTTTGATATTCTGCAAATATGCAGAAGCAAACCAGTAGGATGCCTAGAACATCCATACTAACAGATACTATTTTACTCATTTATTATATTTTTTTAATTTAAAGAACTTTTACACTGTCAGACCACCAAATTTGATGAGCTGAGTAATGTGGGCGATTTTAATATAGGCTCGCCCGTTTTCCTTTTTTGTATCCACCGGTTTTTTGATCTACTTCCCATTTATAAGTCTTCTAAAACCGTAAACGACAAGCCCGATAACTATCGCCAGTGGCAATATGTTGTTTACGGCTATCAAAAAAAGACTATTCAACAGCTGGACTAATTTGCCCAAATTAAAGATACCCCAAATTATCATCATAATAATGATAGTTGTAAGCAACCTCTGTGGTGTGCCAAAGAAATAATCTACGAATCTATTCATATTTTGTTTAGTTTTAAGGGTTTATTAAAGAGAACTTATCTATTTTTCTATCATAACACTATCCAACATATATGTCAAATAGTGTTATGAATAAAAAAGGCGAATCGTCTCTCGCCTGAGAGTACCTGTGTTTCATAAAAAATTACCGTCATAGTTATCAATACCCGGCTTCTTGCCACCATATGAAACTCGCCCACGAGAACCGAGATCTGTATCAGGTAAAAGATTAAGAGCAAGGTCATTATAAAGACTTTCGTGTATTAACCAGTCTTCTGTGGTCTTATCAACCAAATCTGTTCCCTTTCCTATTTGATACTTTATGATTGTCTCTTTGATAACTCTCGAATTTGTGCGGAATTTTTTAGCAAATTGTTTTGCAGTAAAATAACCATGTTTGCTTGTTTCAACTTTTTTCTTCATGTTTATAGTTTTTTATGAATGTACATTTCTCTACAAAATCACAAATCACTTTATGATTTTGATAAAGAGGGGAAGTGCTTGCAAACACTTCTCCGAAATAACTCCACGAGCTAACCATGTGTCATACCAACATCCCGTTGGTGGTGACTTATAAGAGTTTTACCGCCCGGTGCATACGCCATAGAGCTTTTTAAATAACAATTCCTACAAAATTCCCATTTGATATATAAATCAGAATTTTGATAAGAAGGGCAACCCGAACGACACATATGTGCCGAACAAGTTGCCCAACGCCTCTCTCCCACAAAGCTGGTAACTCTGTGAGATTGTTTTCTCCGACGGCACCACCCGCGAAGACTAGTTGAGGTGATCGATAATGTCCACTCTGGGTACAAAACCAATATAACTAGGTCGATTTCTAAAGACAATCTCACTAACGGAGATATGCCATTAGTTTTTAACCACAATTCCCTACGCGCAGAGATGTGGAGGTTTCGACAACCTTTTTTGGAATCCAATACCGTGAGAATGCATCTTCTAAAAATTTCTTTCGAAATTAAATAAAAGGGAAACACTCCACACAGCGGATTCCATTCCTTCTTTTACCGCCAGTTGGTCGCTGGATATCTTTCACCTCATACGGTTGCCCATAGGAGTCATTATAATCATCTTCTCAAAAATATATTGCTCTCTTGTTTTTTTAACTCTTTTACTTCCATCTTTTGAGAAGCCACCTTTCTTCAATAATTGATTTGCTAATTTGATTAACTTATCAGTATTTGACATATTTATGGGTTTTTAAGGTTTAAATGAACATTTATCGGTTTCGCCTACTGGGGAAACGCCTTGAATTGCTGGGTTTAAACAGGAATCCATGTCGCTTCCCCCAAAAACATCCTTTAAATACAAGCTTTTTTGGCAATCCCCAAATTAAATTATTTAATGGGTGCCGTTTGCTATGTCTGTCAGTGGTTCTTGACTGAAGCTTTTTTCAACCTCTGGACTCTAGTATATTCTTTTTTATTTATTTGTCAAGTGTCTCTAGCAAAATACTTCTTTATTTCTAAAATATCCTTATTTTATATAGGTATCTAGAATACTATTTTGTTTGTTATTATTTACAAATCTATAAAATATTTTACTTATTAGACTATCATTGTATAGTCCACATGTTTTAACTACTTGACAAAATGATTGCAATTTGCTATACTCTTTGTAGTTCACTGAGTATTAACGCTTTAAAAAAGGCGGGCCACATGGGAGATTTCTGACTAGAGAATGCACTCTGCCTATCAGATAGGTAGAGTGCATCTCAAAAGAGGTCTGGCATGGCTCCATGCAAATAATAAATAGTACATTTTAAAAAAAGAAAGGGGGTTATCGTGGGAGATTAACTCAAAATCTGTAAAAATCATTGTAATTGTTCCAAAAAAAACAAAAAGATGAAAAAACAGGTATCGGCTCCTCGGATTTATAATAAAAATTCGAGTTGAGCAAAAAAAGTTGGTCTGCATGCAGTTCTTGTTGATTTTCTAGAATACAAATTTATTCTACAAATTTACAATTGAGCAAAATGCAACAGAAAGGGGGTTCTTCGTAAGAAGAGCCCCTTTATTTATTTCTTTTCCTTTAGACTTTCAAAAGCGATTTCAAACAATGTTTTTAGACTATCTGCTACATCTTGGCTTTTTATAAAAATCGCTGAGAGATTTTTACCAAGTGTATGTATCCTAACTTTATCTTTATATATAGCAATATCACATTTTATAGGGTATTTTCTCTCATCTATTCGTATCCTCTCTCCTGTTTCATCAGGTGGTATTTCGCCTTTTGAATAATTATATATAGATTTAGTGAGTATTTTTCTACCAATTCTTATACTTTTTGCTTTTAAAACTTCTTGTGTACCAAAAACATCTTCAATCAGATCTCTGGAATAAAATAAATAAGCGGTTCCACCTTCATCTCCTTTGCCATAGTAGTCATTGATTGAATCCAATATTCCCTCCCTTCCGTCCATATATTTCACTATTGCTTTCTCTCCTGTCTCTCTAGAAATGCTTTTCATCCTAGGAATTATTTCACTCAAAATCTTTGACTGCTCCTCCAGTCTAGTCTGCTGATTTTTGACATAAGTCTCTATCCTCTCGGGCGACTCTGCTTGATAGTGTGTCTTTTTGTCTATTTTAACTTCTATCACAAGCTTTTTTTCCATTAATGAATCTAGTAGTGGGTACACAGTAGTACGATTGATCCCAGCCTTTTCTGCCAATTCAGCCACCGAGTAACTATCTACAGCAAGTAGTGCCAAATATATCTTGGCTTCCTTGTCGCTCAGTCCTATGTCCTGTAAGAATTTTTCTAACATATGTTTGTATTATACATTATTCCAAAAACTTCATATAATTTTCTATTGCAATTACTGCAACCTCTTTTACTGGCGCATCCATTGATTTTTTTATACTATTTTTATCAGATTTCCACTTACATTCATATCCTAAAAGAGCACCGTCTTTTTCAGTAACAATATCAATCTCTTCCCCATCATAAGCTCGCCAAAAATAAAAATTATGCTGTGAAAAATTGGAAAAATCTTTTTTGCGCAACTCACTGACTACATAATTTTCAAACAACGCACCTTTGTCAGAACGCAATGCCAGACTTTCAAAATTATTTATAAGCGCATTGCGAATACCTGTATCCCAAAAATAAATTTTGCGAGTTCTACGCAGACTCACTCTTTTGTTATTGACATACGGTTGCAATCGAAAAACGATAAACGCCTTTTCAAGGATATCTATATAGCGGTCTATTGTTTGTATACTTAACCCAAAATTCTGTGCAAGTTCTTTATAAGAAACCTCTTGCCCCATTTGATACGCGAGGGCTTTCAGTAATTTCATAATACTATCTGACTTGCGAACACCCTCAAAAGCCAGAATATCTTTCATTGCATAATCCTCCGCTATACTTTTTATGCGTTCTCGTCGGTCATCTCCATCTTTTGGAAAAATTATCTCTGGATATGAACCGTATAGCAGACGGCTTTCAATCGAGCTGATAAGCTCTGTACGGTCAGAATACAAAGATGATAATTCGCTCCACATCGGCGGAAACATCATAAAATCATAATGTCTACCCGTAAGCGGTTCAGCCAACTTATTTTCAAGGTCAAAAGACGATGACCCTGTCGCAATGATCTGTATTTCTGGATATTCATCAACAAGTATTTTTAAAGTCATTCCAATATCAAGAATTCTTTGAGCTTCATCAAACACTACAAGCTTATAGTCCCCTATAAATTCACGAAGTTTGCTTGCTGATTTCGGAGAAAGACCTTCAATGTTTTCTGGCACATCGCAACTAATGTACCTAGTTTTAGTACTAGTAAAATCCTTCAAAAAGTTCTTTAAAAAAGTGGTTTTCCCCGCTTGTCGAGGACCATAGATAATAACCACTTTCCCCTTAAAAAGCTTATCTTTTAACTGTTTTGTTATATATCTGTCTATTATTTTCATAACTCTATCTTACTCTTTTATCCTTAAAAAGTCAAGTCAAGGTTACTCTTTAATGCGTCTTCCTATGCTTTTTTATATCTACTATTCTTTTTACTCCTCCTTGTATCTTTTCTAGTTCTTTTTGTTTTTGTTTTAGAGCATTATCCATTGCTTCTTTTGCTCTTTTGTCAGGATCTCTTTTTGTCGCATTTGCTCAGTAAGTCGTCTGATATCGTATTTACCTTATTTTACCACACTCAGACAAGGAAAAACACCGCGTCATGGTGCGGTGTTCGTTATTCACACCCAAGGAGCATTGTATTGCTTGATTTATATGGAGGGGGTATAATAGGCCTATGTTTCATTGGGTCTGTGGGCGGTTGCTCGTGGACTGGAGTTTGGTCGAGAATTTTTTAATAATAATTTAAATAATTTATTATGAACAAACAAGCAATAGTAGAAATGGTTCACGAGATGATCGGAGGAACCAAAGTTCAAGCAGAGCAAGTAGTAGATGGTATCGTAGATTCCATCATCAAAACTTTGAAAAAGGGCGAGGAAGTTTCAATAGCTGGTCTCGGTATCTTTTCTGTAAAGGCAAGAGCAGCTAGAACAGCTAGGAATCCAAAAACTGGCGAGCCAGTAAAGGTCCCAGCAACTACAGTTCCAAAGTTCCGAGCTGCAAAGGCTTTAAAGGACGCAGTTAAATAATCCTAATTCAAAATAGTAATTTTGAATGGACAAGTCTTCAAATGTATCACTTTTAAAAAAACCACCTCACGGTGGTTTTTTTAATTACAATATCTGCACGATAAAATATATAAACAAAACCCCCACAATAGTTGCAATAATAGTGCCAAGTGAAGACTTTTTACTATGTGCTTCTGGAAGGATATCTGATACACCAATATACAAAAGAAAACCTGTAAAAAATCCGAGGTATATCAAAAGATGCTTTTCTGAAAGAGTAAATAATAAAGTAGAGAATCCTCCGAGAACTGGAGCCAGAGAATCCATCACGAGAAACCAAATTGTTTTTCTTTCTGTGTTTTTGTGCCTGAGCATCAATGCTACAGTATTTAATCCATCTGAAAAATCATGTGCAATAACTGCAATAGCGACAAGAATACCAAGAGCACCAGAGACTTGAAAACCAAGACCAATTGCAACACCATCTAGGAATGAATGCCCTATGAGTGCACCTGCTTGCAGAGAACCAACGTGAGGGTGTGTATGACTTCCATATTCGTCTTCGTGAGAATGGTGAATAAGGATTGTTTTTTCTGCAATATGAAAAATGAGAAATGCTACTACCATAGATATCATAGGCAAAAGTGGATCCACGCCTAACTTCCCCACTAGGTTAATAATCTCTGGAAATAAATCAAAAGCAATAACACCAAGAATAATCCCAGCAGTCATCCCAAGAAGTAACCCCATCTTGTTACGATATTTAAGTCCAACTAGTCCACCAAGAAATGTGGATATGAAAGTGAGAAGAATAAAAAAGATTGGCATAAAATTAGTATTAAAAATTTAAATTTCTCTTATCATATAAAAAATAAGTCAGATTTACATTTGAGAAAGGTTAATTTGGAGATTTTGAAAGGGGAAAAGATTGCGTTAATAGGGAGTAGTGGTAGTG
>Ga0209541_10009251_pt1 | contig 15990 bp, 25 predicted proteins | sample RifCSPlowO2_01_FD_184027 | JGI IMG/M metagenome (GOLD analysis project Ga0209541, IMG submission 184027) | Groundwater microbial communities from Rifle, Colorado - Rifle CSP2_plank lowO2_0.1 (SPAdes) (version 2) | ecosystem: Environmental > Aquatic > Deep subsurface > Groundwater | place...
GGCTCCGGAGATATCAACGTCCAATAAAGGATTAGAAATGGCTTTTTCAACTGCTTCTGTTGCGCGGTTTTCTGTATCGCTCTCTCCTACGCCGATTAAAGCAACTCCACCATCACCCATTACAGCTTTTATATCTGCGAAATCAAGATTAACCAAGCCTGCTTTAGTTACAAGCTCTGCAATGCCTTTTACTGCATTAGTCAGGATTTCATCTGCTACCTTGAATGAAGTTTGCAAAGGCAAATCAGGCGCTAACTCAAGTAACTTGTCATTTGGGATTACGATTAAAGTGTCGACTATTTTTTCCATTTTTTCCAAGCCGATAATTGCGTTTTCATAACGCCTCTGGCCTTCCATAGTGAATGGGATTGTGACAACGCCGACTGTTAAAGCACCTACTTTTTTTGCGATTTCAGCAACTACAGGAGCTGCGCCAGTACCTGTTCCTCCGCCCAATCCGCAGGTGATGAATATCATGTCTGAGCCTTGGAGTTTTTTCCTTATATCCTGTTCGTTTTCCCTTGCGGATTCTTCCCCTATTTTTGGAATTGAGCCTGCTCCTAGTCCGCCTGTTATTTCCTTTCCTATTAGGATTTTTGTGTCGCAGTTAGTATAGAGAAGATCTTGAGCGTCTGTGTTTATTGCGATTGTTTCTGCACCTGTAACTCCTACTTCTGTCACTCTGTCAATTGTGTTATTTCCTCCTCCTCCAACGCCGATTACTTTTATCTTTGCCCTGTGTTTTGAAAGCAACTCCTCTAATTCCCTGTCAATGTCCTCTCTTGACCTAAGCATAGAAGAATCTGAGAAACTAGGCTGTTTTTCGTGCGTATCCATGTCTATTTCCATACGATTGTTGAGAATGGTTTTGTATATAAAGATTATTCTTTTTTAATTACTAATTTTTTGATACTAGGTATTAGAGAAGTGATTTTTTCTTCAAGGTTTTTTATTATTTCTTTAGGCAGAGTTTTTGAAATTATCACTGCTTCATCACCATTAATTTCTGTTTTAAAATCCCTGTCGATGAAAGAAATAAATGAATCCAGCTGCTGCTTTGCATTTGTTATTATCTTTAATATTTTAATTTTGTAAATTAATTTTTTTCCTGCCAAAGGATGATTGAAATCGACTATGACTCTTCCCGGAGTTACTGTTCTTACAATTCCCATAAATCCGTCTATGTTTATCTGCAGCCCAGGATAAGGAATTATCTTCTGTGATTTGAAAGAATTTTGCGAGACTAGCTGCATTAATTTTGGATTCTTGCTTCCAAATGCCTCTTCAGGAAGCAAAGTAAATGTATATTCTTCGCTTACTTTTTTCCCGATTAATTTTTCATCTATGCCTTTTAAGATTTGATTTTCCCCTATGCAAATAATTATCGGGCCGTATTTTGTTTTTGAGCTGTAGATATTTTCTTTCTTTGCTATATCTTCATTTGTTGTATCAAATACTTTGTTATTTTCCTCTAAAATTCCTGTATATTCAATTTCTACGAATTTTTTTTCTTTTAACATGCAAATTTACTTGATGGAAAAGCTTTTATAAGTTTTCGAAATGAAAAAGTTATGAATTGGAGAAAAAATATTGATCCTATAATAAGAGAGCATCTTGAAAGCCAAATTAAAGAAAGCCACCGGCATAAGAAAGCTTATTCTCAAGCAAGGAATAAAAATACCGCCCAGTTATGGGTTGCTATTGCCAATCTTTCCAAAGAGATTTTTGATTTGAATCTGAAAATTAAATTCATTGAAAAAACTTTAAGAGAGAATTTCTCAGAAAAAGATTCTTTAAAAACAAAGAAAAATAAAAAAGAAGTTGATCCTGAAGTAAAGAAAGTTCTGGACAGTATGCAGAAATTCTAATTTATCATAGAAAGTTATATATAATTCTTAATCTTATTTTAGTTATGGCCAAGTCTATGCGTGAGGAAGTATATGAACCTAAAATCTATGAAGCTAATTTTTTTAAAGATGTTCAAAGAATAGGTAGATATATTGCTTTAATATTAGAACCTAGGCTTCCAGGAAATAAAGAGGTTAATTTTTTTGAATATGAGTATTGGGGGTATATGGGCGGATGCAATTTATCTATCAAAGAGAAAAATGCAAGAAGCGTCATTTGGGTTGTTAAGTTACATGGATTTGTTACGATAGATAAAAGGACGAAGTATCGAATCCATTGTGTTTTTTACAGACAGCCCATTAAACTGGATAAACCTTATTCATCTTTTAAGATTTCAGTTAGTAATAAAAAAGAGTATAGCAAAGAAGAGATTGAAAGAGCAGAAAAATCTGTTGTTGTGAGAATATTAGAGGAATTGCGAAAGCTTGATTTTAAAGCAAATATCCCCAATAGAAGACTTTAGTTCTTTATTATAGAAATCTATATATAACTCTTCGTTGTTTTTATTAGTGATGCCTAAATCAGAAATTGATGAAAAAAATGAAGCTAACTTTACTGAAGACGTAAAGAGAATCGGAAAAGAGCTTTTAAGAGCTGTTAATCCTAAACTTGCAGGCAACCAGAAATTTGAACTTTTAGACCATGAAAATGGATGCGGCTTAAAGAGAGTAGATCCAATAAGCTTAAGATACATGGATAAAATTGAAATATTAACAAATTATAACTACAATGTTAAAAAGAATGTTCTTTCCTTGTCTCCCATTCCCAGTCAATTTAGATATAGGATTCATTGTTCAATAGTCTTATCCCACCGTCCTTCGGCTTTTAAGATTAATGTAAGCGACGGCGACATATGCACCCAAAAAGAAATTGAGAATGCAAAGAAAATAATCATAAAAAAAGTTTTAGAGCAGCTTAATATGCCTTACGGCTGATATTAAAAGCAAATCTTTATAAATTAAATTTTTTTAATCAGAATAATGGTGGAATTAAAACAAGTTCAAGTCACTTCTTTGAAGCCAGGAAGATATATTGTTATTGATGGTATTGCATGCAAGGTTAATAAGATGGATACTTCAAAGCCAGGAAAGCACGGGCATGCAAAATGCAGAATTGAGGCTGTGGGAATCATAAACGGAGAAAAGAAAGTTATAGTGTTGCCTGGACATGACAAAGTTGACAGCCCTGTAATTGAAAAAAAATCTGCTCAAGTCCTTTCTGTGCATGAAGACACTGCCAACGTGATGGATGAAGAGAATTTTGAGACCTTTGATTTAAAAATACCTGATGAGTTAAAAAGCAAAGTGAGAGAAGGAGCAAAGATTATATACTGGGTTGTAATTGATGAAAGAGTGATGAAGGAGATGAAAGGAGAATAAAATGGTAAGGTTTCCAGAAGCAGTTGCAAGATTATTCCATAATACCTTTGTCTGCAAAAAATGTAAGAGCAAGCAAAAAGCAGATATCAGAAAAATTTTATTAAAGAAAATTTCCTGCAGAAGATGCGGAAACAAATCATTCAGAATCATAAAGAGCAAGAGGTGATTATTAATTGTAAATTATGACTTGGTATTGCTGTTTGCTTTTGGTATAGTTCTGCTTCTTATTATGCTTTTGAACAAAAAAAGAGTTCATGTTGAATGGATATTCTTTCCTATAATTTATATGGTCCTCTATAAGACCAAGATAGGATTAATCCTGATGGACAGAGCAGCTAAAAAATTCCCCAGACTTGTTGGATTGTTTTCTTTTTTAGCTGTTATTTTCGGCTTTGCGGGAATGGCTGCAATATTATTCTTGTTGATTAACGGCACTTATGCTCACTTGTTTAATGGAGCTCCTCCCCCTGTTGCCCCTTTGTTTCCTGGAGTTAAATCCGCTCCTGGTGTACCGGTTATGAGTTTCTTCCATTGGATAATTGCCATCTTTATACTTGCTACTGTCCATGAATTCAGCCATGGCCTTGTTTCTAGACTATACAACATAAGAGTCAAGTCAAGCGGCTTTGCTATCTTTGGATTTTTTCTTCCGATAATACCTGCTGCTTTTGTTGAGCCCGATGAGTATCAGTTAAGCAAAGCTAAAATAAAAGAACAATTGGGAGTTTTAGCTGCAGGAAGTTTTTCTAATCTAATCAATGCTTTATTATCTCTTTTAATATTTTCATTTGTTTTGGTTCCCGCATTTAGTTCTACAATTTATAGTGATGGAGTTCTCATAGTTGAAGTACAAGAAAATTATCCTGCTAATTTAAGCGGGGTTAATTCTGGAGAAGAAATACTTGAAATTAATAATCTTAAAATAAACAATGTTAGGGATTTTCTTGCTTCTATGGATGAAGTCGCTCCAGGAGATAAAATTGAGCTTGTTACAAATGAATCTTCCTATTTGATAACCACTGTAAATCCCCCCAAAACATTTTTTGAGAAATTGAAGTTTTGGAAAAAAGATACTGGTTATCTGGGTATTTTTCCTATTTCCCTGATTTCTGAGCCTAAAGAAGGAATGGAAACCATTAGTAAAATTCTTTCATGGGTTTCTCTGCTGTTCTTCTGGATATTTGCTGCTAATTTGGGAGTTGGACTGTTTAATCTGCTGCCAATGGGGCCATTAGACGGCGGCAAGATGTTTTATTTAGTTGCTTTAAATGTAATTAAAAAAGAAAATATAGCAAAAAAGGTTTGGATCGGCATGGGATTATTCTGCATTGCTTTAATTTTAATCTCTTTGCTGCCTTTCTTAGCTAAATTGCTGACTTATCTGCTTGGATTTTTTGTGGGTTTGTTTTAGTCCTCATCCTCCATATATCCCTTTAAGAATCCCGCTTCTTCTGCATCTATCTCTCCGTCATCCAGCTTTTTCTCTATATCTTCTTCTTCGCCGAATTCTTCATCGTCCAGATATTCATCATCGATTTTTATCACCCCTTTTATCCTAATTTTTCTTTGAAGCGTTAGGTATTTATATCTTCTGCATATACTGTATATACTATGGAGCAAAGAAAACTAATCAAGTTTGGAGCTAGTTCTCATGTTCTTTCTCTGCCTAATTACTGGCTGAAAAAAAATAATCTGAAAAAAGGAGACCAAATATTCGTTGAAGAAAGCAACAACGGCGATATTATCCTTTCGAGCAGTGTGAAAGAAGACCAGGATGTTTCTGTTTTCACAATTGATGCAAACAACAAAACAGCAAACAGGATTGAAAGGGAAATATTCTCTGCCTACATAAATAATTACAGCTTAATAACAATAAAAGGCACTAATCTCAGAAATATTGTGAAAAATGTCAGAAGAGCCCTGCATAGTTTTGTTGCTCTTGAAATTATTGAAGAAGATGACACAAAAATAATTGCCAAAGATTTCCTGAATTTAAAAGATGTTTCCATAACTGAGAACATAAGAAGAATTGACATTATAATCCGAGGAATGATGGAAGACATGATAAAGTCGGTTAATAATGACGCTTCTGCTTCAATTTATGAAAGAGATTTTGATGTTAATCGGTTTTGCTTTTTGGTGCTTAGAGCCATTAACGGAGCGTCTAGAAATCCTCAGCTTCTTAGACTGCTTAAAATTCAAAATGAAGAATTAATTCCAACCTGGCTGCTGTGCCTGTATCTTGAAGACGTGGCTGATGAAATTAAGAGAGTCAGCAGATTTTTTAAAACTCATGATTTTGAATTAAAAATAAAAAAAGAACTAATTTTACATCTTCACTCTGTTGAGAAATCTTATCTTGATGTTATGAAATCCTATTATACCCAGAATTATGAGCTTGCTTTTAAAGTTGATTTGGTTAAAGATGAGATAATTAATGATCTGAACAAGTTCTTTGAAAAATATCCTGTTACAGGAGTTGCCAGAATTTCTGAAAGATTGAAAAAGATGACTTCTGGAATAGGCTCTGTTGCTCAGGTAGTATATGGAAAAGGAATGAGGAGGAAAGGTTAAATGGATGTTATTAGCAATATGATTCTTGTTGCGTATTTAGGAGCTGCAGCTTTTTTTGTTAAAATCCTGCCAAAGATGACTGCAAGAATATGGAATTATAATGGAGAATTTAGATTGATAGAACGAGATATCCAAATTTTAACGAAGATTCAAAAGCATGCTGGAGATGGAAGCCTAGAAAATCTTCTAGAAATTCAAGAAAAATTTATCCCTGTCATAAAAAGACTAAAAGGAAGATATATTGATAGTCATCCGCTTTTGTATTACGATGACGTATCTCTGGAAGTCAGAAGAAAATATGATATAAGACTCAGCGTTTTTAGAACATTATATAGAAGAGCTTTTGATTCATATCCTGATGATTTTTCCTTTACATCCGGGATTGATTAATAAAGTTTTTCCAATAATGTCCTGTTTGCTTTCGTTTTCGTGCAAATGACCTGAAACAGCCAAAATTGGCTTTATGATTTCTATGAACTTCCTTATTGACTTTGAACCTGCATGGCGGGAGTTTAGCTTATCTAATTTTGTTTTATACGGCGGCTGGTGTGTTACGAAAATTACTTTATGATTTTTGCTTAATGATTTCTTAAATTTAGAGATTATCTTTTCCAGATCAGGAGATGTTTCTGAAAATCCGCCTTCTCCAAAGCCAAAGAAAATATAATCATTTATTCGATAAGATCTTTTATGGATATTTATTATGAATTTGAATTTTCTGCATGCTCTATTTATTTCTTCATTAGTTTCATGATTCCCAGGAATTAATATTAATGGAATGTTTAATGACTTGAATTCTTTTACTAGTTTTGTTAGATTATTTCCGAAATCACTTATATCCCCTGCACATATTAATAGATCTGGAGAGTTTTCTTTTGCCCTTAATTTCAATTTTTTTATGTCAGACTTCTTTCCATGCAAATCTGTAAAAACTAGTAATTTCATTTATTAAAGAAATGATTTTTGATATATAATTGTTTTGAAAAATTTCTTAATAATCTTTATATAATCCTTCTATAATTGGATTGGATTAATGATAAAATATAAATTAGTATTTGATGAAATCATATTAAAGCAATTAAAGAATTTAGAGAAGGATAAAGCCCTGCAAAAGATAATTTCTAAGATATTAGACAAGCTTGAAGAAAAGGCCATGAAGCAGGAAATATCATTGATTTAAGATTGCATATTTATGAAGTGAAAAGAAAAATCCTCCAATAAGACTTTATTTTAAATATAATTTTGTAACAGATGAAATCTATGTATTTGAATATGAAATGAAAACATCTCCCAAAAAACAAAAAGAAACCATCTCAAAATTAAGAAATAAATTAGAATCCTAAATCTCTTCTTGTATACTTCTTTTTTTGTATATTCTGTTCAAATTGTAGCAATCTTTTGTAAATTTTTGTACTTCTAAGCAATTCTATCTGCTCTTTCATTTTATTAAAAATTAAAGGGCTTCAAGATAGCCCATCATAAATCCTGCATCTGAAGCCTCCAATTCATCGTTTTCCATTGCCCTCAAAAGAGCTTTTTTAGAGTAGATATTCATCTTACCCCCCAATTCTTCCCTTTAACCCCTCTTTTAAAAGGCAGCTGCATTAGCTGCTGGCTTAATAAATCCCCTATAGTCATTTTGTCTAACGATATCATTTTAACACCTCCATTAGAGACAGGCTTTTTCGCTTTTCCGCCATAAGTTATCTGCAGATTCCAGAGTTGCTTCTGACATAAAATTGATCAGCTCTAATTCTATAATTTTTTCAGTATATTGCGCCCATGTGAGATAATGTTTTTTCCTGAACCACAAGGAAACCACCTCCATAATAAACTCAGAAGAACCTGACTTAAAAAGCTCTGCGGGTGCGTGTCATTTTTGTCGTTTTAACATTTCAAAAATCGCTTAATCTAGAATCTTTTTTTGATATTTTACTTAATCTGCCTTTTATCCCTTCTATGTTTTCCCTTTTTATAAGATCGGCTTTTTCAAGAGTGCTTAACTTCCTCTGGAATGTCCTTAAACTCTTATTTCCCTCTTTTGATTTGTAGATTTCAAACAACTCCTGAGGAGTTTTTTCAGGGTTCTTTGTTATTGTGTCTAAAATTTCTGTTTCATCAACATCTAATGCAATCTGCTTTCTGAAATCGCCTAATTTTGAGACTGCTTCTTTTACTACCTCCATATTGATCTGCTTCTGTGAGCTAGACTCTGCGATTAATCCTGATTCTCTCAAGATAAACAATCCGGTTCTTATATCTGCAAGGCTGTGAGTTTTTGAAATAATTATATCAAGAACATTTTTTGAAATTGAGCCTGAGGGGAAAGCCATGTTAATCCTCTTGTTTAAAATTGAGCTTATTTCGTCTTTTGAATAAGGCCTGAAATTCAAATTATCCGGCGTTAATCTGGATTTTAATCTTGAGTCCAGCTTGTAAATCCACTGTTTGTCGTTTGTAATCATTACTATTGTCTTTCTGAATATGTCTTCCATTAATGGATAGAGGATTTCTGTTGACTCTGCCTTGTCAACTTCATCCAAAATAAAAACTGCTGATTTTTGGTTTATTTTCTGCTTGACTATCTTGAATAATTCATCTGTTGACTTGTTTTGAATGAATTTGTAGTTTAACTGCTCGCATAGTTCAAGAATTATCTTATACTGGGTGCTTTTTTTCCATAAATTTATGTAGAAAACTAAAATATCGTCAGTTGTTTCTTCTAGTTCTTCTTTTACTTTCATACATGCTAATGTTTTTCCTATGCCTGGAGCTCCCGAGATAATTAAATTTTTCCCGTTTCTTCTCTGGAACAAAGGTTTTATGCATTGTGCTATGTACTGATTTTCATTTTCACGGAATTCCATCTTTCCAGGAGGAGAGAAATTAGAATCTAAAGCAATTTCATTCTTGAAGACTGATTCTGACTCCTCTAAATATTTTTTAAAGATAGACATGGGGAATAAAAAAACCTTGAGAAATATAAAGATTGCCTTTTAATTAGAAAATTTTTTAAACTGTAACTTTTCAAATTATATCTCTTTCATTCCTTCTTTAGTTAAAGCTACCAGACGGATTCCAACGCCTAATTTTAACAATGCGGACAATAAAGCTGAGTGCTCTTTTCCACTTCCTGAGATAATATTCAAAGCAATTTCTGAATCTTTAATTTGAGATTTTAATTTTTCTTTAATTTCTTTAGAGAGATCTTCTATGCCTTTGCTTGAATCTATTAAAATTAACTCTGTGTTGCTTGATTTTGTGAAATTTTCCTTTCCAAATTCATTTGTTATTAAAATTACTTTATCCCATGGATTTTCTTTAATTAATCTAGAGACGTGGCCCCAAGTTCCTTTACCTGTAGACAGGCACGCTATTAAAGTTGGCATTAAAAACAAAAACCTGAAGGATTATTTAAGCTTTATTGTGATTTTTTAAGAGAAAGTTTATATATAAATTGCGCTTATTCTAATTCTATGGATGACCTCGTAAAATTCATAAAAAGCCTGGAAAAAGAATTCTTAAATGATAATTCTGAACTGCACCAGAATAATAGGATGGAATATCTGAGAAGAAGAGAAGAATTCATTTCTCAAAGATTAGTTCAGAGGAAAAATGGCGAAGAATAACACTTCCAAAAGCATTCCTTTAGCGGAGATAACTTTAAGGAAATATGAAAGGCCTTATGAGATGCCTATGAGAGAGCTTGTCAAGAAAGTGTGCTTGAGTGTCGGGTTATTACAGCCTGGGGATTCAAGAGATGTTGTTGTTGATGTGTTTGGTGTGCTTTTGAAAGAAGGTGAAGTAGGCGCTGACTTAGTCAAGAGCAAGGTTGTTGAATTCAGGAAGAAACATAATTTAGGAATGAAAGGCATTGCCGAGAGCAATATAAGAAGGCAGCTTAAAAGATTAAAAGATTTGTTTTTGATTGAGAAAAGCGGCAATAACTACAGGATTGCTGAAGGCGAGAAACTGCTGCATTTATTTGAGCATAAAATAGAGCAGTTTTATCTGAAAGGAATTGTTGACAGAGTAAAAGAATATTTTGAACATTTGGATAATTTTAAAAAATAGGATTCTAAACAATTATCTATGTACGAACCTAGAGAAGACAGCTATTTGATTGAAAAATACGTTAAAGAGTTTGCTCATGGGGAAGTATTAGAGATTGGATGCGGTTCTGGAATTTTAATGGAAGCTGCTCTGAAAAAGAGTAAAGACGTTGAAGGGGTTGATGTTGATGATGAAGCTGTGGGATATTGCAAGAAAAAAGGACTTAATGTTAAGAAAAGCAACCTCTTTGAAAATGTAAAAGGAAAATTTGATTTCATAATTTTTAATCCGCCATACCTTCCCGAAGATGAAATTAAAGATAAAGATTTAATTGGCGGCAAAGAAGGGTATGAGATAATTGAGAAGTTTTTTTCTAAAGCTAAGAAATACTTGAATGAGAATGGCGAGGTATTAATTTTATTCAGCTCTCTGACAAATAAAGAAAAAGTTGATTCTATAATAAGAAAGAACGGATTTAACTATGAAAAATTGGAAGAAAAATCTGTAGGATTAATGGAAAGATTGTATGTTTATTTATGCATATCTGTCTAGGTGTCTTCCCTTTCCTGGCTCTTTTATAGAAGAGTCTTCTCTATATCTACTGGTTTCTGATATAGATGGATCTCTTCCTTGTCTCGTTGTTTCTTCATTGTATATTAAAGTCTGACTAATGGAAGGATCGGGCCTATCTACCATTCCCGAATCAAATCTTATTGGAACTCCCGGGGACATGTTAATTTAGAATAAAAAAGAGTATTTAAAATTATTGATAGAATTCTGCAAAATGGTTAATCTCGTTAGATAGACTTTTAATATTTTATATCTTATTAGATTTATGTCTTCCCTTATTAAAAGAATTGACATTGTATATATTTCAAATCCTACCTCATTGGAGGGATATGGAATTGTTGGGTGTGTTGAGGATAATGTTGCAACTGTGCGTCATGAAAATGGAGGAATTTTTTCTATTCATGTTTCTTATTTGAGCCTTGTCGAAACTTATGAAAGAGTCAGGGATTTTGCTCCTAATGGGAGATTTAACGATGAAGAGAACGGAATAAGAAAAATTAGGAGGAGAGAATTTAGAAGATTGTTATTTACAATTCATGAATTTTTAAAGCAATCGTTAGATTTAAAAACCCCTAATTTAGAATAATTTATACCGTTAAAACTACAATTATGTAGGAGGCATTAAATGAAGAAAGATCAAGTCTTTGAAGCATTAAAAAATTTAAGGAAGAATTCTAAGAAAAGGAAATTTGTCCAGACTGTTGATTTAATTGTGAATTTAAAAGAAATAGACAAGAAACAGGTTATAGATGTTTATGCTCATACTCCTCATGATACAGGAAAAGGAGTTAAGATATGCGCCATATTGGAGCATGATACTGCCAAGAAAGTGCAAGGCACTGTTGATTACATAATCACTAAAGAACAATTATCAAATATAGAGCAAAAAGAAGTTGCCAATGTTTCAAAAACTTATGACATTTTCCTTTCTGAGTCAAGCTTGATGGGATTGTTAGCTACAAAGATGGGAAGAGTTCTAGGACCTCTTGGGAAAATGCCTAATCCTAAAGCAGGAGGAGTTATTTTACCCGGAGCGAACATAAAAGAAATAGCTTCAAAATTTAAAAGCAATTTAAGGATAAGAAACAACAAAGAGCTTATCATGAAAGTTTCTGCAGGGAAAGAAAGTTTTACTGATGAAGTTTTAGCTGACAACATTACAGCGATATATGAGGCGATTCATCATGCTCTGCCTAACGGAGAGGCAAATATCAAAGATTCTATTATTAAATTTACAATGAGCAAGCCTGTTAAAATAGGTCAAAAATCAGGAGGAGCAAATGCAGAAAGAAGTTCATCCAAGTGAAAATAAAATAAAAGAAGTAGCTTTGCTGAAAGATGTTTTGGCTAGATACAAGACTGTTGCTATAATTGATTTGACCAACTTACCCAGCCCTCAGCTGCAGAAAATGAGGAAAAAACTCAAAGATTCATTAATAAGAGTCACTAAAAAAAGACTTCTTGTAATTGCACTTAAGGAGATCGGACAGGGAGTTGAGAAGCTTAATGAAGTTCTTACAGAGAATGTTATGCCTGCTTTAATTTTGACTAATGATTCTTCTTTTAAGCTGTCTAAGTTTTTAAGGCAGAATAAAAGCCAAGTTGCTGCAAAATCAGGACAAATTGCGCCAAAAGACATAGTTGTAAGCCCCGGGCCTACATCACTGCCTGCAGGGCCTGTGATTGGGGAATTAGGCGCTGTTGGAATAAAGGCGAGCGTTGAAGCAGGAAAGATTGCAATAAGACAGGAAGCTACTATTGTCAGAGCCGGCGAAGTTATCAAGTCTAATGTTGCGGATATATTAGTCAAACTTGGAATTAAACCTATGGAAATCGGCTTAAATTTAATTGCTTCTTTTGAAAATGGCGCAGTGTTTACAAAAGATATTTTAGACATAGATGACAAGTTCTACATTAACAGCTTAAGACTAGCTGTGAGTGATGCAATTAATTTAAGTGCAAGCATCGGCTATGTAACTAAAGACAATGTTAATCTGATTTTAAGCATGGCTGAGAGAGAAGCTTTGGCGTTGGATAAGGCTGTTAACAAGGAAAAGGATAAACTTAAAAAGGAACTAGCGCAAGGTGATAAAGAAGCAGAAGCTTTAACAAAAGCTATTGAAAGTAAAGTTTCTAATAATCAAGAAGGAGGAAATTAAAAATGGAAGAAGTTTATGCAGCACTACTACTGCACAAAGCAAAGAAAGAAATCAATGAAAGCAATTTGAAGAGAGTACTTGAAGCTACCGGCATTCATGTTCAAGAAGCCAAACTAAAAGCATTGGTTGCCAGCCTTGATGGCGTTAACATAGATGAAGCTATCAAAGAAGCTGCTGTCGCTGCACCTGCTGCTGTTCATAATGTAGCAAGTTCAGGAAGCGCAGAAAGAAAGCATGAAGAAAAACCTAAAGAAGAAAAGAAATCTGTTGAAGAAGCAGCTGCTGGTTTAGGCGCTTTATTTGGATAGACGTATATTACTAACTGGAACTAATGATGCAAAGTAATGAGAAAAAAGAATCAGAAGTAAAACCTGAAAATCAAGATCTCGCTACTTTGCAAAAGAAGTTCTATTCTTTAAAATCTGAAAAAGAAAATTTTTTCAAGAAAAAAGAAGAATTAAAAAAACAAGTTTCTGAATTTATTTCTAAAATAAGAGAAGTTAGAGGTCTTAAAGACAAAGTAAACCTGGAAGTAGGCGAACTTAAGAAAAAAAGAGATGAAAAAAATAAGGAAGTCCAAGAGCTGATTAATAAATTAAAAGGGCTTGCTCCTGCTGAAAGTGTACAAAACCCTGATTCTATAAAGCAGAAAATGGACAAATTGGAAGAGACAATTGAAACTGAAGTTCTAAGCATGGGGAAAGAAAAGCAGATAATGAGAGAAATTGGCAAATTAAGGCAGGAATACAACAAGGCCAAGGAAACCAAGTCTGCCTCTAATGACAGAAAGAAGCTCAATGAAAAAATCAACCATTTAAAAAAGGAAGCACAGGAGCTGCATAAGCAAGTCCAGGAAAGGGCGAAGGAAAGCAGGAAAGTTTACGATGAATACATGAACCTTTCAAGAAAATTAAAAGAAGCAAATAAAGAGCAGGAAAGCGCTTTTGACAACTTTTTGAAATTCAAAAATCAATGCAATGAAGCTGCCAAAGAAGTAAAAAAGAACTCAAAGAAAATAAAAGAAAAGAATAAGAAAACAACCAAAAACGTCCAGGAATTTAAAAGAAGGAAAGACAGGAGAATAATTGAAGAGAATAAAAGAGCTGTTGAAGAGAAATTAAAGAAAGGCGAGAAGCTGACAAATGAAGATTTGATTAAACTGCAAGGTGTAAATGAATAAGATTTTATATTTCTGTTTTTTATTTTAAATTATGGGAATTTTAACCGGTATTATGCTTATAAAAGATTAAAAAGAAAAAATAAATCTTAAATCGCTCCTTCTTTCTGCAGCTCTGAAACCAGGTTCTTTGCATCCTGCTCTGAAATACTTTTTTCTCTTGCTAGATTTATTATGTTGCTCATCTGGATAGGCTGTCCGTTGTTCCTGCTTCTTAGATGATCTATTATTCCTTTGACAACTAATTTATTGTCTGTCTTTGGTTTTTCCCAGTTTGGCTGAGGAGTGCTGTAGCTGCTTCCAGAAGAACTGCTGTAGCTGCTTGATGAGTTTTTTGCTGCTCCGCCTTTATCTACCATTGTTAAAGCTGACATATCAAAATCAGGCTGTGTCTGCCTTCTAGGAGGAGCTGCTTGAGGAGGGGTAAAGCTCTGCGGAGGAGGATTAAAGCTTCTAGATGAAGCTAAGGTATTTTGAGGAGCTTCAGATCTTTGAGGCGGAGTAAAACTGCTTTGAGTATTTAATGTACTTTGAGGCGGAGTAAAGCTTGGAGCAGGAGTGAAACTTTTTACTTCCTGCTTTATTTCATTCTGTACAGCCGGGGATTCTAATTCTTTCTTTTCTTCATCTTCAAAAGAACCGCTTTCATTCATACCTTCCTCTTCTTCAAGGTCTTCTTCTTCATATTCTGAATCAAGATCTTCCCTCCTTTTTAAAGCGTCTTCAAGAATAGCAATTGCGTGCCTAATCTCTTCAAGTTCCTCTTTGTCTGTGTCCAGGGTTATTCTCATGTTTTTTTGGATGATTTACTTGTTTAAAAATATTTATATTCTCAGAAAACTCCTTTTTAACGAGAGATAAATAGTCAGATACCCCCCTATCCAACTTTGAAATGTTAAAACGACAAAAATGACAAGTACTCATAGAGTTTATAAATAATTTATCCTTGATACCAATTATGGTTACGCTAACATATAGATTCAGACTATATCCAAGTAAAAAACAGAAAGAAATACTGATTAATAATTTTAAAACTTGTAAGGAAGTCTATAATCTATTATGGAGAGGATGTCACTTGTTTAAGTAAATACTTTATATCAGAGTAAATTGGAATGGATTTTACTTTATAGTGTTTAATTAAAAATATCCACGTAAAAGCGACTAAAACAGAGCCCAAAATCAGCCATAGAAAGTCATGGGTTTGCTGGAAAGCATTAAAGCCATAATTCTCTAAAATATAGATTAAGGATAGGATTCTTGCCAGGTTTATTGTTAATATTATAATGCTTCCAAACATAAAAATTTTTATTCTTTTTTTTAAACTGATGTCTTTAGTTATTATTACTAAAATCAAAAGAAGGAAATAAGCGGAGATTACTGCACATGCATCAGAAACCCTTATGTAACTGCTTGAAGTTATTAAATAAGGCTGAAAAATAAAAGTTTTTACTTTAAGTAAATTTAAGATATAATATGGAATATAAATTGTCAATGGATAAAATATTTTTTCCAATACGGAATAGGTGATTATTAAAGGAGTTAAAAGCCTCAGCCCTAATGAAGCATAATAATTCATTTGTTTTTTACACCATTGTAGTATCCTGAAATTATTTCCCAACGATAGATTTTTTCTCTTTCTCATTTTTTTAGTTTCCTGATAAAGGCTTGAGACGGGGTCTCAAGCATATCAAAATTTAAGCTTCTATGGGGCTTTACATCATTGTACCAATGCAGGAATTCCTCTATGCTCTTAAATGCTTCTCTATGCCTGTCATAACAGTCAAACCACTTCTCAATCTTGCCATTGCTTTGAGGATGCTTGATCCTGCATAAAATTTGCTGAATTCCCTCTCCAGCAAGGAATGCAGCAAATCTTGAATCACCTCCAAGATTGCTTACAAATTGTGAGCCATGATCACAGATGCATTGCTTTATTTTTCCATGCTTTAAAGCCAACCTCATTCCAAGAATAGCATTGTCTGTCGTCTCATGTTTACATTCGAGCAATGCAAGCAATTTCCTGCTTGCATCATCTTCCACACCAAAAACCCAATTGCCTTTGAAATAATGCCAATCAATATGCACTGCTGTTAAGCTATGTCTTCTCTCATACCTTATCCATTTTTTCTTCCTGATGTCTTTCTTCTCCTTGGGTTTTGCAAACCCAAGA
>Ga0209541_10009253_pt1 | contig 15989 bp, 21 predicted proteins | sample RifCSPlowO2_01_FD_184027 | JGI IMG/M metagenome (GOLD analysis project Ga0209541, IMG submission 184027) | Groundwater microbial communities from Rifle, Colorado - Rifle CSP2_plank lowO2_0.1 (SPAdes) (version 2) | ecosystem: Environmental > Aquatic > Deep subsurface > Groundwater | place...
GTAGCGCGCGTGTAGCCCAGAAGATTCGGACCATACTGACCTACCGTGGCCCACACCTTCCTCCTTCTTACGAAGGCAGTCTCTACATAGTGCTCAGTCATTCCGGAGAACCTGTTAGCAAATGTAAATATGGGTCTTGCTCGTTACTAGACTTAACTAGACACCTCACGGCACGAGCTGACGACGGCCATGCAATACCTCTTGGCGTGTTAGGTAAAACCTTTAATCTGACCTTCATTCTGCCATCGCTTCTGGTGAGATTTCCGGCGTAGAATCCAATTGAACCGCACGCTCCACCTGTTGTGGTGAGCCCCCGCCAATTCCTTTAAGTTTCAGTCTTGCGGCCGTACTCCCCAGGTGGTGAGCTTAACACCTTCGCTTAGGCACTACATATCCACTAAGAATATGTAACACATAGCTCACAGCGTTTACTGCCAGGACTACTCGGGTATTTAGTGGACAAGGGAAAGCTGTTTTAAACGCAACAGTTTATCTGGATGCTTTATCTCTACTATTTTCAATAATCTTTTTATATTATCTCTGCCGTAGATATATATTTCGTATTCTTTATTTTGTCGTCTATTTCTCACCAACTGACTGAACTTTATCTTGTTGTTTCTCAGGAAACTTTTTACAAGATGATGGATACCTACACATGTGGTTGATAAATTCATTTCTGCCTGCCTTTTACTAACGCTTCCTTCAGAGTCAAAAATTCCCCCAACATAAGATGCTTTGCAATTATTATTTGCTTTCTTAAGATATGCCGGTATAAAAAGATTCTTTCTTATAGAACCCTTTGGAATCTTTAACTTTGCAACAAGGTAGTTATAAACAAGCTTATTTTTGACATGCGAGTAGTATGAATTCCTCTTTTGGTCATGGAACAGATTTAATCTTAAATTAAATACCTTTCTGAAGAGTGGCCTTAACACAGTTATATGATAATCTTTGCATTTATCTGTGATGAGGATTCTAGAGAAAGACATGTTTCCATCACCATGTAGGATTCCAACTATCCTAAACATATCAGGTGTGAGATTTTCCAACAGCTTTATATTGCTACTTGGCATTCTAATCTAAATATGCTTTTTTAAATATAAAGCTTTCCCTTTACCATATCTAATCCGTTTTGCTCCCCTGGCCTTCGTCCCTCACTGTCAGAACTGTTCTAGATAGGCGCCTTCGCCACAGGTAGTCCTCCAAAGATTATAACATTTTACCGCTACCTTTGGAATACTCCTATCTCCTCCCAGTCTCAAGTCTAGAAGTCTCTCTTGCACGCTGTTAAATTAAATTCAACAATTTCACAAGAGATTTTCTAAACCAGCTACGGACGCTTTAGACCCAATAAATATGGTCACAACTTGTGGCGCTGGTGTTACCGCGGCGGCTGGCACCAGTCTTGCCCACCACTTATTCTCTAAGCTATTTACACTTAGCAAAAGCTTTACCGAAGTAAAGCACTCGGGATTCCCTTATCACACTTTCGTGTATTGTAAAGTTTTCGCGCCTGCTGCACCCCTTAGGGCTAGGGCCAGTTTCTCAGTGCCCTTCTCGAGGCTAGGACTCTCATCCCCCCTACTGATCTAAGGCTTGGTGAGCCTTTACCTCACCAACAACCTAATCAGCCGCCGACTTATCCTTAGGCATTGCTTTTCAGAGAAATACCATTCCAGGAAAAATCTCTTATCTAGTATTAGCCTCAGTTTCCCAAGGTTATTCCAGACCTAAGGGCAAATTATCGACGTGTTACTGAGCCTTGTGCCGGTGCTCCGAAGAGCCCCTTAACTTGCATGGCTTAATCGAATCCCAATAGCAGTGACCTCCCACAGGATCAATGGGAATTTGTATGGCCGTATATTATAGGAATTGTTTTTACCAAAATTTGCTTACCTCATACTCAATAAAACATCAAGTACTCATTTATCTCAAAATAGAATTATCAAGTTTCTTCTTTATTTATAAACCTATCTGTTTGCTCTCTTTCTTTTCTCTTTTCGTATTCTCTTTCTCTGCCACTTCCAACGCATCTGTCCCTTCTTTTTCCAGCGCCTTGAAGATCTTTTCATTTTGTTTTTATCTTAAGCTTCCTTTATAAATCTTTTGGCATAAATTAATATTTGTTTATATGCAAAAATTAAAATGCCCTGTGCGTTATTTAAACCTTAGGTTAAGTTTAGATATTTAGTATTACAATTATTTACTATAAATATTGTCATGATGATCAAAATCATCAAAATTTATTGTATCAGTTGAAATGTCATATTGAAAAACCAAGACAAAATGACCAATATGAACTCGCTTTGAGTCTTTCATATTATACCTTAAATTTTTATAATGTTCAACATCAGAGCATTGGATAATTTCATTGATTTTCTTTAAAAGCTGTTCGTAAATTGATTTGTCTTTTTAAGACGGCGATATCTTGTTCCGGGCTTTCATCTACATTTAATATGATATACCTATTATTTACTTGTTCATCTTCAGGCGGGCTAACTGAATTCTTCCATACAGCATTTATTTGTTTTATCTTAAGCTGTTTAAATTGCCTATTTATTGACACTGTATCATGTGTAGGAACTAAAAGACTCTTATCTGTGAGCGCTCTTTCTAATATTAGTGCCTCTTCACTGCCTTCAGATTCATCAAAACGTATTATTCCCCCATTTGGAAGAATTCCTGCCTCAGCCTTATAAAATTGTGATTTTGCCGAAGATGAAGTAATTGTCTCTATATTTTCAAATATCAAACCAGTATGATCCTGTGATGCGGATTTTCCCTTTCCAGAATTTCCGACAGTTTGTATATGAATTGTATTTTTTCTGTCCCTAAGCCCGCTGCTAAGACCACTACAAATGTGCCAAGCAACCACAGCCTTATCACCAACGTGCAGTTTTCCAACAGTATTTATTAGAAATTCTAAAGGGTCTCCTTTTTCAAGTATCTCTTTAGCTGCATCTAAAGGAAAAGCTTGTTTAAGACCATTTGAAAATGGGTGATCTGGTTTTTCTTTTATCAGATTCTTTCTATTTTCTCTTGCTTCTTTGGAACCTGTTGCTAAATTATTTTTTTCCATCTTTTAATCTCCTCCTAATGACTTCTGAAAATGAAATTCCCTCTTCTCTTGAAATCTCCTTAATCTCATGAACTAAACCTCTCGGTAGAAAAACAATTACTTTTTGTTTTAATCCGAAATTTAAGATACTTCCATCTATCATCTTAGTGTACTAAAACATTTAAATTAAAGAAAGAACCTTTATTTGTGATTATCAGGTTCTTTTTCTTTTATTTGTTTTATTTCATCTCCCTCCCACTTTGTTTTACTAAGGTCGTTCTTTAATTTACTCCAATACGCGACTAAGTCATTATCCATTTTTCAAATGAAGTAATATTGCTTTCCGGATGTAATTAGAAAGGCTTCTTTTTTCCTCCTTAGCTAACTTTGATATCCGTTCATATTCTTCCTTTGTAAGTATGGTCTGTGCTTTCATACCATTTTAGAGTAGAAATGGATATATAAACAATCTCGCATTAAAGTATTAGAATTATTAACATTAATAAGTAAAAGTTAAGTTTATATACAGTAGAGCATATATTAAATGTATGCGAAAAAGGATTTCTAAACCACAAAAGCATATGATCTTTATAATTGGTAGAATTGTTGATGATTATTTTTTAATTAGCAGTAAGATAAGGTGGAAAAAATATTTTCAACCAGAATTAGATAAAATTATTGCTAAACATGGGGATATTCCTTGGGGAAAAACAAGCGATATATTACGTAAAAAAATGAAAAGTAAAAAGATTGAGAACTTAGATTTCTTTAAACCTTCATTAGATGGTATAACTTATAGAAAGATTCTAACAATGTTAAATGGAATTAAGAATAATAATACTGCAAATTCATCAATAAGTCGTTCATTAAAAAATCTCAAAGATAAAGGTTATATAAAAATAAATAAAATTGGTGGACAAAATTTAATTAAATTAACAAGAAAAGGATATAATCTATATTGTTCTATCGGAAAAGAGATATATCCTTATTTTGATATTTACCGCGATATACAAAATGAGGTTCGTGAAAATATTGAAGGGGAAGACTACTATTTTCCAAGAAAAATTTTCTATCAAAGAAGAACTGCAAATATAAATGTTAAAACTTTTCCAGATGGTAAAATAGTACTTTCAGAAGAAGATGGTAAAACATAAATATAATAAAAAAGAAAAGAATATGTTCTTTGCTGGAGCAATTGTCGGTATAGTTGGAGGAACTCTTGGAAGTTTTATGGTTGCATTTTTATTTAAAATTGGTGATTCTTACCTATATACAATTGCATTTATTACATTTGTTTTATTATATCTTGGATTCATGTTTTTGTTATATAAACAGACTAAGAAGTAATTAATAATATAGAGATCCTTTTTTAATACCGCATTTATTATTAATACAAATAGGTTTACCTGCCCCACAATCTAATGGTCCACTGCATACTGCAGTACATGCTATCTTATGCTGATAAGAGGTAAATTCTTTATTAATTGTTGAAGTTGGATGACAACCTCCAGCAGGTACACAATCTTCATCTTTCTCACAGAAATTAACAATTAAAGGGTTTGGTGGTGAATAATCTGAATAAATAGATTCTAAATATATTGTTCTTATATACTCATAATTAATAAAATTATTAATAATAAAAATATCTCTTAATTTCATGGACAAAGAACAATCATCCAAGAAACAACGAATATCCGAAATATCCCCAAATCTTCCCAATTCATCTTTTATTTGATCTTGTGAAATATTAAGATTATAAATGATAAAGACTTCAAATGTTCCGTTTGCCTCTTTTCTTAAGACTCTCTGAACCACAGGATGTGAAAAATCATTTTGTTCTATAGTTCTATTTATCCATTCTATAAATTTATTAGAAAGTGTTGATTTTCTGTTTTCAACTATCTTTTTAAAGTCTACTTTAGATTTATTAACTTCTCTATAATACAATTCTCTTATTTCTTTTGTCTCCTCTATCTCTTCGTATGTTAAGTTTCTAATACATTCTCCAAGATTTACATTTAAAGAACCTTCATTCAATCTGCTAAGGACTTTGTTTTTTTTATTTATTTTATATACTCTATAAAATATATTTTCATAACAACTACCATCGTCAGAATAATAAGATGGTGTTGTGTCAAAAATATGGATTATATAATTACTACCAACATCAAAGACTCTATAATCTAAATAATCTAAACCAGGTCTAAACTTATTGCTATTATCATAATAAAAAACAGCATCAACAGCAATCTCAGGAGTTATATCTCTTACATTTATCTTCATTAATGACAAATCTGGATTAATCTTAAGTGGTTTTGTCTCAAGATCATAGCTATCATCATAAAATAATACATTCAGGTCATATAAATCACAAATTTTGGTATAAGCACGGTAAACTTCTCTTTTTTCAACATCTGGAATATATAGAATAAATAAATAATATTGATCAAGACTATTATTAATTTCTACTTTGTTTCTGTTCTCAACAAACTTAACATTTTTAGTATTATTATAATCACAATAAGTTAAATTAAAATGACTATTTTTAATAAGTTTATTAAATTCTTCAAAAGAAAGATTAGAAATAAATTTTCCATCTGGTATAAAGTAATTTAATACTTTACTCTCATTATTTTCAAATAGGAGTTTAATGCTTGTAAACAAGTCACAAGAAATACTATTAGAACAGTAAATAGCCTTCTTTAATCTATTAAAGCTTGTTGTATTGATAAAACTATTATTTTTATATTCATTAAGTATATCTAAGATTTCATTAGTTGTAGGAATATCTGGTTTGCTCTCTATTGAATAGGAATAAATATTGTTAAACTCGTTTGCTTCTTTTACTTTATTTTCTTCATCTAAAATCATAGTAAAATTATAATTGCCTACTTTCTTTATTCTATATAATAAATTTATAAAGTCAAAAGTTTGATTTGCCTTTATCGTCCTCTTATCAATTAATTCGGTATAAACATTTCCGTCCATTTCAGAGAGAGTGGTATAAACAGAGATATCAAAATCTTTTATTAGGTGTGGATTTTCAACGCCAAACATAACGGTAAGGTTTATAGATTCTCCTTCAATAGGAGATATTGGACTAAATGAAAAATGTGAAACCTTTAAATCACCAAGGTTACACCATTTATAATTAGTTCTCCAGAATCCACAACCAGTATTATTTTTTATACAATACCATTCAAGATATTTACTTGTATAGTATTCACATTTAATAGAATCAGGTATGCAATCACAATTTTCATAAGATGGTTTTCTCATTTCTTCTTTAAGATAGTATACACTAATCAAAATCAATACAATCAATCCAATTAATATTATTTTTTTCATTTCTTCCCCACAATGTCATAATATATAAACCGTTTCCATTACCTCTTCTCCTTCTATCTCAAATTCATTTAAAGCCCTAATGTAAATAGTATGTGTTCTTTCCTCCATTCCTTCAATTTCATAAGTATTAAAGGAATCTATAATTTAAAAAGCTTCTTATACAACCTTCTGCATAATCCTAATAAATTCCTCTTCTGGTAGTGTTTCCTTAACTATCTCTATAAATCTCTTAATCTCCTTTTCTGATTCTAATTTCTCTTGGTCTTTCTTAACTAAATCATTAATATTCAAAGGCAAATTACATTTCTCACAAAACTTATATTCTGCTGCATTCTCCAGACCACAACCAAAACATATCTTAGGCTTTATAGTCTTATCCTGTTCTACTTCTTCCTTAACCTCTTTTAAGCCATAAACCTTACTCAAAAGAGCATCATCAATGTCTCTACCAGACATATGTATATAAATCTGACACATATCAGAACCTTGAGTCCATCCAAAATACTGCTTCATCTGTGCCTCTGTTAAAAAATTAGCTAAATAACTGGCTCTTGAATGCCTAAATATATGTGGATTAACAGCTTTCTTAATATCTGTTCTATGTTTTAACCATCTTATCCTAATCCTTACTGTATTATAAGCTATTCTTCTCAAAGGGTTTTTACCAGGATAAAACAAAAAAGCTTCGGGGTTATCCTTGTCAATATGTGATTCATTAAGGTATTTTCTTAAATAAGGCAAGGTAGCATATAACAGAATCCTCCTCATACCAGTCTTGCCATTAACCAAGATCTTAGCTATAGGCTTATCTTTTTCAAAGGTTATGTGTTTAAGCCTTAAATCCAAGATCTCTGAAATTCTTGCACCAGATTCGTATAATAAGCAAACTATTAGCTTATATTTAATGTTCGGAGTGGCATTTATTAATGTCTTTACTTCCTCCTGTGTTAATAATTCCTCTGGAAGTTTAGAACGGCCATTCTTATTCTTAGGTTTTAACCATTTAATCTCTTCAGGATTATCATCCTTTTTAAACCATCTCCAAAATATCTTAAAAATAACTTGATGGTCATACTTTGTTGCATCAGCCCAGTTATTCTCATTAATCTTAATTACAAGCTTCTTAATATCTTGTAATCTTACTTTTCTGAAATCCTTATCCAATAACCTACATATATTCTTTAATTCTGTCTTATATTTATCAATCCTTTTCTTGCTAATACCTCTGGCTTTGCTATCTTCCAGGAAGCTCTCTATCAGTTTTTCATTCATCTTAACTCCTTGAAAGAAGAACTCATTTAAAAGGCTTAGTGCACTCGGGCTATGAACCTTTTAATAAATGCCCCGTGCGAGATTTGAACTCACGTCTTTGGCTCGAAAAGCCAAAATGATACCGGACTACACCAACCTTGCCAAGCCAATTAGCTTTGGGGCATTATGTAGACAACACGGGACTATGAAATAATCCTCTTATATCTTTTATAAATCTTTTTATTTGTGTTTCTCAACTATTTTATCTATGCAAGAAACTAATAATTTTCTTATATCACTTTCACAGTTTTTTGTATCTTCCACATTTAATTTAATACCAAAAGATTTCATAACACCATTCTTAAGACCGCTTATATTATCTAAACTTTTATCCAAAATCTCTATTGCTGTATAATAAAATCCATTATCCTTTCTTAGCTTTGTATTCTTAGAAAATCCATAATCATAACTGCCATAATCAGAATTTAAAAATTCACTTAATTTATTAAATTCATCCTGACTGCTATAAAAACAAAGTACTGCCTTTCTATGATATCTAAATAAATGCGCTTCCATTATGAAGTGGGCCTAAAGGGATTTATCATCTTACAGTGATAACCTCTTCAATCAGGCCTTGTTCAGAAGTTCAGACCTTTGAACATTTATTGTTGAAGGTTCCTTTCTCAAATATAGAGGTAAGCTTCCTTATATATTTTTTGGTCTTCAGGTAAAGCTAGTTTATCTCTTATTTGTTGGATTAAATTAGGGTTTAAATCTTGGCTAAAATCTGATTGTAAAATAACATTACAATCATCAATAAAAATAGCATCTGATGATTTATCATCAAAGAATTTTTTGTAAAAAAGAGAACTGGTTAATATCGGTATCCAACCATACCAAGCCATTAAAAACCCCAATATAATGGATAATTAAGATTCTGTTAAAACCCATAAAGTATAAAAGAATTTTTTAATTGGATTTCTAAAAATCCTCTCTCTACGTTGTATTCTTTTCCCGAGCGGTGTCAAAATGGCGGTCTCATAAATTCCATCAACTTTTTCAACAAGACCTAACTTCATCTTGCCGGTCAAGACATACCTATATACTATACTCTTGTCTTCGGGAGTAATGATTTCACCATTTTTATATCTTGTAAATATAGCGTAATCGCGATCAGTTAATACACCATGACCCTCCGGTCTTTTCTCATTTAGTACATCAGCAAGATTTTTATAAACATTAAGCATTTTCCAGCTCCTTCAACATTCTTTATAGATATTAAGCTTTGCTTACACTATTAAGTGAAAAATATTGTTGTAGAAATTATAATAGCAATGATATTATTTTGTCAAGTCCCCCTCAAAATTTTTCCCTCTCATGTAAACTATTGATTTCATTAAAGAATTTCAACACTATCCTATGGATGTATAGAATTTACAGGCTTCTTCGAAGCATAAAAAAGGGGTTCAGAGGTAGTATCTAAATCCCCTTTCTAAAACAAGGCGATGTTGCTCATTTTAGCATGTGCTTCTTGATTATCTGCTTTAATATCTTGCTGGCTTTCCTTGTAAAGGTGAATGGAAAGCCTTTGAAAAATATTGATTAGGATAAGAAAATTGAAAAGTAATTGGAAAATGTAAGACGTTGAAACCTAATTTACGCAATGAGTACAATTTTTTAAATAAGCTACTGCCCTGAGAGAAAGATAATATAGCCTTCTCTTTTTAAATGTAAGGTCCATTACCTGAACATAAATGGGCCCAAAGGGATTTGAACCCTCGACCTTTAACCAGGATTTTAATCCTTCTGGCTGTCTTAGGTTGTACCAAAGGTGGCCATATAAGACCAGTGCTCTAATTACCCAATAATGTTGCAGATTAATAATAATGCAATCCTTATTACCAGGCTGAGCTATGGGCCCTTAATAAAACTCAATTAAATTCATATTTAAGCCTTTCCAAAAGATTTTTATAAATCATAATAAACCAAAAACAGTGAATAAATATGTTAATTGGAGTTTGTGGCAAACCATCATCAGGAAAAAGTACATTTTTTAAAGCAGCAACACTAGCTGAAGTTGAAATAGCTAATTACCCATTTACTACAATCGAGCCTAATAAAGGCATAGCATTTGTTAAGTTGGATTGCGTGGAAAAAGAATTCAATGTTAAATGTAATCCAAGGGAAGGCTATTGCTTGGAAGGCAATAGATTCGTACCTGTAGAATTATTAGATGTAGCTGGATTAATCCCTGGAAGTCATAAAGGTTTAGGATTAGGCAATAAATTTTTAGATGATCTAAGACAAGCAGACGTTTTCATCCATATTATTGATATATCCGGAAGCACGAATGAAAAAGGTGAATCAGTGGAAAAGCTTAGCTATAATCCTGAAAATGATATAAAATTCTTGGAAACAGAATTAGATCTGTGGTTCTTCCAGCTTATTAAAAAAGGTTGGGATAAATTCATAAGGCAGTTAAAAATGGAGCATTCAGAACTGCACAAGAGCATTGCAAAACAGCTTTCTAGTCTAGGAGTAACAGAAGATATAGCAGAAGATGTAATCAAGATATTTAAAAAAATACCTGAAACAGATGATGAAATTTTATCACTAGCAACGATAATAAGAAAGAAGACAAAACCAATGATTATAGCAGCTAATAAAATAGATGTTCCTGGTTCTGAAAAGAATTACAATAATCTGAAGAATAAATTTAAGGATTACATAATAATTCCTTGTTCAGTAGAATCTGAGCTAAGCTTGAGAGAGGCAGCCAAGAAAAACCTTATAAAATATATTCCAGGAGATGATAAATTTGAGATTATTGGTGATTTAAATGAAAAACAAAAAAAAGCCTTGAATTTTATTAAAGAAAATATATTAGATAAATACAAAACAACAGGTGTTCAGGATGTTCTGGATAAAGCTGTATTTGATTTGTTAAAATACATAGCAGTATTTCCAGGCGGTGTTTCAAAACTGGAAGATTCGCAAGGAAGGGTTCTGCCAGATTGTTTTTTATTGAAAGATGGCTCAACAGCTTTGGATTTTGCATTTAAGATCCATACAGATATAGGAAATAAATTCGTAAAAGCCATAGATGTGAAGAAGAAACTGCCAGTAGGAAAAGATCACAAATTAAAGCATCGTGATGTTATCGAAATAAAGACATAATCATTCTGGAAAATTTAATTTAGGTATGTCCAAATCCTTGTTAAATAATTATCATATAGCTTTAGACCAATCTGATAAACACTTTCTTCATACGAACTGTCCTTGTCTTCAGATATCATCTCTAAGATAGTAGCCCACCTTATATCCTTTATCTTTTCAGGGTCATCCCCATCACTTAGTAAGTTAATCCTTTTCCTTATTCTTTCAGGATAATCAATCTTTACCATATACAATCTATGGAATATCAACTCCTTGCTATATCCCTTTTCTAATATAATAGTATAAGGCTCAATTACTTTTATAGCAGGATATGTGCTGCATGACAAGCCTAGTTCCTCATATAACTCCTTTCTTAAAATATCCCTCAACTCATTTGTATCTGGTCCTTTAGGATCATCAATCTCAAAATTATCTAGGTTATTTAAAATCAATTCAAGCTCACTTCTATGAACACTTAAGAATTCAGAGAATATATTGTTTGTTTCTGGAAGAGCCTTTAAATTATCAACCTTTCCCCCTGGAAATGCATATTTTCTGTCTTCACATACAGTCAGTATCCTTACCTCACCAGGATGGTCAGGGTCATCCTTTTCTATCAAAGCAGCCACCCTTATATTATAAGTGAATCCGTTGCCTTCCATAAATCCCCCAATGCTTATATATCCTATAGATATTTAAAGTTTATGCATTTTGACATATAAATAAACAATGATCCCTTTCCATAGGATCCAATTCCCTATAATCTATAACATTTAATCTTTTCTTTAATTCCTCTTTTACCTGATTGAATATAAATCTTGGCTTCTTAATAACATCAATGGATCTTGCCTTGACACATAATATGACATAACCATTCTTTTTTAAAAACATTAAATTCTTGAATAATATATCAACCTGGTTTTTTTGAGCAACATCCTGATATATCACATCAACCTTTTCTATCTTATTCTTATAATATTCAGGCATATTTGCACTCGCCATGATCGGAATCATATTCTTTCTCTCCTCGCATAACAAAATCAAATCCCTCATTACCCTTGGAGCAAAATCAACGCAATAAATAACACCTTTCTTTGCTATATCACTTATAAAACTAGCAGTGTATCCATGTCCTGCTCCTAAATATAGAATCTTGTCGTTCTCTTTTATAGGAATCACTGAAATCTTTTTTACAACAGCAGCAGCCAGTTTCGATCTTCTCGGATCTATCTCTCTATAACCCTCTATTATATTTTCATTAAAAAATGTCTTGTTATCTAGGGATTTCGTCAGCAATATCCTTTTTTTGCTTGTCCATAATTCAAAAATCCCAAAATACTTTGTTTTTTCTATGCCCATAGTTTACATTTTAATAATTAGCTTATAAATCTTTCTCATTCAAAGGATTTATATTTATTTTTTAATATTTTTCTTAAATCTTACATTTATTAATTATTTCTTCAGAAAAGGGGTGAAGTTCATCTATCTCATCTAATATTTCATTATGAACTGAATCAGGATGAAAAAATAAATGTACAACTGCTCCATGATCTTTAGCCTTTCTTATAGCAGGTATAAAATCAGAGTCCCCGGCTATAAGTACTGCATGTTGTATTTGCTTATCAAAGCACATATTAACTATGTCTAATGACATTAAAACATCAACCATCTTTTGCTTAAAATTACCACCAATAAGCTGCAGTCTTCCAAGTTTTATTTCAAAACGAGGTAATCTTTTTAATTTTGATATAAATTTTTGCATATCTGCATGTTTTTTCTCATCTACTTTGTTATCTTTTCTTATTATAGGCATACAATGATAAAAATAAGTTCTCAATCTTTCCAGTTTTAATTCTTCACAAATTATTTCACATAATTTAGCATAGTCGATATTTGGTTCATTAAAATAATCCTTTAAAATTCTGTTTAGATACCCGCCATCTATAAAAATAGCAACTTTCTCCATTTTTAATATAATACCCATCACTCAATAGATGGTCTACTGAACGATGGGGAAGATTATATCGTATTTATTATATTAAGTATATTTAAATCTTTCTATCATCAATAACGCAAATTTGACTTAACCATCATTCAAAGGGTTTATATTTGTTTTTCAATAGTTTTTCTTTGCTTAGTTCATCCCAATCAGCAAGATTTGGATGGCAGAAAAACGCAAATTGATTCATAAAAGACCAGTTTTCTGGAGCATGTTTTAAATAAAATAAATGACCTATTTCATGAATTGTGACATATGTGGTGCATATAGACCATGTATCCTCGACTATAGCCATATTATATTCAGCCATTCCTAGATATATATAGTCTGATTGTTTTGTATATGCTATAAATATATCTCCTTTAATGCCTATCTTTTTTAGGTTATTAAGAAGAAAGCTGTAATCTGAAAAATCATCTGAATCCCATTCAATATATTCAGCTATCCTTAACTCTATACCAAAATTCCTGTAATAATTCTCAGAAGCCTTTTTAATATATTCATCTACCCTGCTTTTCCATGAATCACCATATCTCTCAAGAAATTCTTCATCTGCACCTACAGAGATATTAACAGTTCTTACATCTCCAGTCCAGTCTTTATTATGATTAATTTTATATCTATCTATTTTAGTTATTTCTTGAATCTTTTTTGTTAAACTTTGTTTAGTTTCCAAATCCTTAGAATGTATAAAACTAAGACCTAAGCATAATATTATCGGAGACAATTTTCTAATTAACTTTGATTTTTGCATAGACTAATATACCTAACTAATTATATAAACTTAATCTTTATTATTTTTAAGTGATTACAATAGAAAGATTTATATATCTCCTATTTTCTTTAACCTGAAGCTAATGCATAAGAAAATGGGAAAAAATCAAAAAGTTCCAACTCGTAATATTTCTACTAGAGCTCTTGAAGAAAGAATAAGAAAATATGTTGAACATGCTTCAAGGGGACAGGTATTCACAGTCGAAGACGTAAGTAATGCTGTACGTATTAGAGATTGTGGTTTTGTCGAAAATAATCTCATAAGATATGCTTATAATGAAGAACTAGAAAAACAAGGAAACAAATTTATAAAAAAGAATTACAGTGATAAGGATATTTTTAATAATGTTTTATGGGAGATTAGCAAATATGGTCATTTCCAGCCAAATCTTTTTTTGGAGCAATATAAAGATATACAGGAAGAAAGGTTAACAGAAGTACTCAAAAAGGGACGTATAGAACTTGGTTGGGTAATTAAAAATGAAGACGGTGTAGATGTTTATTTTATGCCTGCCCGAAAATAATCCTTTTTTGCAGCAATAGAAATCTTTGAAGCTAATCTTCTTGCAGCTTTTCCCTTTTCAGCAGCTTTGGCAATGGATTCATGAGCAAATATCACGCCAAACTTTGGAGCCTTTGATTTTCCTCTTAAATGCCTGAACATTGCTTTTTCAGCGCCTAAAACCTGTATCTTTGAAGAGGTAATCTCAGCTAAATGCTTTAAGCTTCCTGCTAAACTAATTAATCTAGCCCCGATTAAATTGCCAGCAGCACTTAATAATTCAGGACATTCATTTTTCATCAATGCAGTAAGATACCTTTCTTGTTTGTTATTTAGTGATTTTAAATTAATTGTTTCATTTGCAATCTCTATAATGGAATCCAAATCCTCTTTGCTGAATTCAATGCCCAAATCCTCTTTATTCCTTAAAAATAACTGTTTTAAGAACTTGTCATTATCCTCAATCTTGCTTGTTCTAGGAGCATAATAACCATACCTCTCTCTTAAATTTGCGTATAATTTATTAATCATAGCAGAAATCTCGTCTATGCTATGAATAGTTTGTATTATTATAAAATCTTTCGTAATTGACTTTTTAAAATCTTCCCTTGTTAATCTTATTATCTCATCCCTTTCCATGTATGTTTTGTATTTTCGATATATTTATTAAGGATTTGGTTTTATAAGATGTATGGGGAAGATAAAGGTTTTGGATGCTATGACTAGAAAACCAGTTTCTATTAGTCCGGATGCTACAATCCTACAATGTGTTAAGATAATGTCTAAAGAGAATGTCAGCAGCGTTATTATACACGAGAAAGATATTCTAAAAGGAATTGTAACAGAAAGAGACCTTGTTAAGAAAGTAATAGGAAAAAACTTAGATCCAAAAAAGACAAAGGTTAATGATATAATGACAAAGAAGCCAATCACAATATCGCCGTCATTAGACATTTTTGAAGCTATTAAGATAATGAATAATAAGCACGTTAGAAGATTGCCAGTTTTAAATAAAGGCAAGCTTGTTGGATTATTAACAATGAGGGATTTATTAAAGATACAGCCAGAATTAATATCATTAAGGGTTGATACCATTGATATGAGGGAAGAAGACAGGAAACCATCCAGATTCCTCGATGGAGAATGTTCTCAGTGTGGAAATTTTACATTAATTGAAAAAGTCCTTGGAGAGAATCTCTGTGAAGATTGCAAGGACAAGAAGTACTATTAAACCAAAAACCTTATTAAATAATCTTTAAATTTTTTAAAACATTATCAATTATGTCTTCAATTAAATCCAGATTAATATTTTTATAACCCCTTGAGATTCTTAACATTAGTTCAGCTTTACCCTGTTTATTATTTTAATCCTGATATAATCAACATCTTTATTTGGCAATATTGTTTTTGTTGAATTAATCTTTTCTCTATATTTTTTGGCTATTTCTAAACTTATATTTTGTTCTTTTATATATTTATTAATAATCTCTTCATTATTTATGGCCTTTTCTAATATTTTATGAATTACGGAATTTGAGATATTTCCTATAAATAAATCAATTAATCTTTTCCTATTTTGTGCCATGTTTAATATTTTCCATTATTTTATTAAATGTATTATTATAAATCTTTTTGTATAACTTTAAAAATTCATCTTTATTTAATATGTTCTGCTTTATTTCTTGAATACTTTTAATATTAAATAACTTTTCTATCTCTTTATCAACTATTTCTTTATTTATCTTTTTAGATTTAATGTATAAGAAAATTGCAACCATATTTCTTGTAAGATAATATTTTTCAGTGCCGTTTAAATAATCAAAGTTATCAATTAAAAGTTTGCTTTTTAAAAGATGAAGGTCAAGTATTTTATAGTCTATCTTGTAATCTATTTTATAAAT
>Ga0209541_10009254_pt1 | contig 15989 bp, 13 predicted proteins | sample RifCSPlowO2_01_FD_184027 | JGI IMG/M metagenome (GOLD analysis project Ga0209541, IMG submission 184027) | Groundwater microbial communities from Rifle, Colorado - Rifle CSP2_plank lowO2_0.1 (SPAdes) (version 2) | ecosystem: Environmental > Aquatic > Deep subsurface > Groundwater | place...
GTTTCACGAAGCAAAGATGAAGTTTTGGGTTTATAACAGGATTAGGGAAGCAACTAGAGAAAACTGTGTTACTTTTTAGGAATCATGCAACACAGTTTATCTTATCGGTGCTGTAAAAAGTAAATTTTGCTTTACATTTGATAATCAATATCAAGTTCAGGATATTAATTTTTATATTGCTAATTTTTATTTCATCAAAAAACTTTCTACAATGCTTATTTTTCCTAATTTTTACCATAAATTAATATGCCTATCTTTGCAATTTCAATCAAACAAATATTTAAAAATCCGACGATAATGTTTATTTAATGAAAAAAGCATTAATCACAGGAATAACAGGCCAGGACGGCTCTTATCTGGCAGAATTTCTTTTGGAGAAAGGATATGAAGTCCACGGAATAGTAAGAAGAAGTTCAAGTTTTAATTTCGGAAGAATTAACCATTTGCATAATCCAGAGGAAGATGAAAAGACAAAAATCTTCCTGCATTATGGTGATTTAGCTGATGGTACTTCAATTACTCGCTTAATAAACAAAATTATGCCTGACGAAATTTATAATCTTGGGGCTCAAAGTCATGTAAAAATTTCATTTCATCAGCCAGTCTATACAGCAGATATTACAGGGTTGGCAGCAATAAGGATTTTAGAGGCGATAAGAGAATCAGGAAAAAATATGAAATTTTATCAGGCTTCTTCGAGTGAAATGTTCGGCAAGGCTCTTGAAGTTCCTCAGAATGAAAACACTCCTTTTAATCCTCAAAGCCCATATGCCTGTGCAAAATTATTTGCTTATTGGACAACAAGAAACTATCGCGAAGCATATAATATTTTCGCTGTCAACGGAATTTTATTCAACCATGAAAGTCCCCGTCGCGGAGAAAATTTTGTTTCAAGAAAAATAACGAAAACCCTCTGCGAAATTAAAGAAGGTGCAAGAGAGATATTGCTTTTAGGAAATCTCGAAGCAAAAAGAGATTGGGGTTATGCTAGGGATTATGTTGAGGCAATGTACTTGATGATGCAGCAGGACAAGCCAGAAGATTATGTTATTGCAACAGGAAAGGCAAAAACAGTAAGGGAGTTCGTAGAACTTGCATCAAAAGAGTTAGGTTTCAATATAATATGGAAAGGTTCTGGTCTCAATGAAATAGGTATAGATAAAAATTCTGGTAAGACCATAGTAAAAATTGATTCAAAGCATTTCAGGCCATTGGAAGTTGATAATTTACAGGGCGATTCAGCAAAAGCCAGAGAAAAACTGGGCTGGCAGCCAAAAGTCCATTTTCAGGAATTAGTCAAGATAATGGTTGAGGAAGATTGGAAATCAGTTAAAACCGAGAAGAATAAAAATTCCAGTTTGTAATTTAATTATACTTCTTAATAGATAATGTCCTCCAACCAGCAATAATTTATGATTCCTTGATAATTATAAGAACATTTTAATATCTGAAAATAATTTTCTAAGAACACTTTGGTAGATATCGCAATATTATATGAAAGGAAATTAATAATCTGAAAGATTCTTTCCTTTCATAGATAGGGATAGAAATTAAAAAATACGAAAATTAATTTCTATCACTATAATTATCTCTTCTAATATTTATTCCATTCTTAATTGAATAGCTCTTTTAAGGTATATGCAAGCAACTTTGAATACGCCTTCCATTTTTGACTTTCCGCTTTTTCTAAACTTATAAACAAAAGGGACTTCTTTTATGCTAAATCCATTTTCTAATGCTCTCTTGAAAAATTCAAAATCCAATTCTCCAAAAACCGCCCTGTACTCAAATTTAAGTTTCATAAATTTTTCTTTTTTCATCAGATGAAATACTCCTGTAATATCTCTTATATTCAATCCTATAATAAATGCGCAAATTTTATTTAAATAAAAAGAGCCCCATTTTCTTAGAAATGGCGCATTCATTCCCCCTCCTTCAATATACCTCGAACCGGAGACAATATCATAATCCCACATATGTCTTAACATTTCCGGGATTATTTCAGGAGGGTGAGATAAATCAGCCCCCATCATTAAGATAAATTCGCCATTTGCCGCTTTTATTCCATCCAGAATCGCAGAAAAGATTCCTCTTTTATTATATCTATGCAACGCAATAAAATCTCCTTTTTTAGCCAAATCATCTATAATTGAAGGAGTTTTATCCCTCGAATTATCATCTACTACTACAATTTCATAATTCTCCCTATATCCGGTAGAAGCCATCGCCCTTTTTATCTCCCCCGTAGTTTTTTCTATATTCTCTTCTTCGTTATATGTAGGAATAACTATAGAAATCTTTTTTTTAATCTTAAAAAATTTCTTTATTTCATCGGATTTTATTGATTTTTTATATCCTATACAGGCATAGTTTTGCATCTTGCTGATAAGCATGGAAATACTTTTAAACATTTAGTAGATAAGGAAAAGATGGGAAAATGGAATAAAAATGATCTCTTCTTGTTTTTCATAATTGTAATTTTAATGATTTTAATTGTTCTTTTGACGCATTTTTATGGGAATACAGACATAATAGAATATTTAGATATCTCAAAATATTTCTCCGGGGACTACGCTGCAAAAATTAGAACAACCCATTCTTACTTATTTGGGTTTATTCACACGCCAATAGTTTCAATTGCAAAAAATTTTATTATATTTAAAATAACTAGTTTGATTTTCTTATTTCTTCTTGTCTATTCAGTTTATACAATAAGTGGCAAAAATAAAAGGGCCCTTTGGCTGATGCTGCTTTCCCCCATTGTTTGGTATATTGCTCCATGGGCAAGTCCAATTCAAATCGCCTCATTTTTATTTTTATGGGCTTATTATTTTATTAAAAGATATGATGAAACTTCTCATCTCCCCTCCTTGTTTTATTCAGGATTTCTCTTAGGTTTGGCATGGGCTTTTTGGGATGGCATTATTTTCTTCTGGCCTCTTTTAATCATCTCTTTTCTATATAACAAGAAATTTTCTCATATTATCATTTCCATAATTGCCTTGCTTATAGGCCTTATTCCAAGACTTATTCTGGATTATTTTCTATTTAATTCTGTTTTCTTTGGGATTACAAGATACATTTTTGCAACATTGTCTTTTATGTTTTACGGAGGGCTTTATAATCAAGGAAGGGATTTCGGCTTATTTCTCTTAATCCAGGTATTATTCTTCCTGCCTTTCTACTCATTCTTGCTTTTTTCAAAAAGAATTTTTAAGGGAAATAAGAAATCAATAATTTTTCTAATTCTCTCTTTTCCTGTTCTTATTTTCAATTCGCAGATACGATTTGCCCTGCTTATTACCCCAATAATAATCCTCATATTAGTAAAATATCTCAATAAAAAACAATATATAATCCAATTAGCAATTTTCATTATTTTAACATTATTAGTAATTAATCCTTATTTGATACAAATTAAATACGAGACAAATGGAGATGATTTTGGCAATCTTGTTAAAAATTTATTTAATCTCAAGTTTAAAGGCGAATTTAATCGTGATTTAATTTCTCTTGATTTAAACAATATAGCAAAAGATTACCCTAATCAAATATTTGTTGTTGGAAATACTGCTGATTTTTATAGAATACTGGCTAATATTTATTGGGGAGACAAAGTCAAGGAATTTGTAAGTATAGAGGACTATTCTCTTTATTTAAAGAACGATTCAATAATTTCAAAAAGGGAATTTTGTTCAGATCTAAATATCAAAGAAAGAAGAGATATCTGCATCTCTGTCTGGATAGAAAAAAATTCCAAAGATAACACAGATTACAATTCAATCAAATACGCAATCAGCGAAGATAGTTCTCTCTCGCTTTCTAATTTCACTCTAATCAAGAAATACAGAACCCTTTCCCTATTTGAAAAAAATTAGACTTAATAATTAATTCTTATTATCTAAATTCATTAACCTTCATTACTTTACTTTTAACTTTACTTTTTCATATCAAGATAATTATCTTGATTTGAATTCAGTTATATAATAATATATTTATTGTGAAAATATTAATTATGTCCCCAAATATTTTATTTTCAAAAGTTATTATTATAGGAAAAGAAATTAATTTTCGTATCTTTCTTTTCCTATCTATCAAGGGAAAGATTTCCGAAAACTTATTTCCCTTGATATAATATTAAATATCTACAATGGTTATCCTGACAATACAGAAACCAGATTTTATATCATACCAAGATCAAAAAGTCCTTTCGTTTACCTCGGCTTAAAAGCCGAGGTTTGTTTGGGACTTTTGGATGTTCAAGATGCTCATCCACAGCTTGAAAGCCGTGGTTTTCGCAAAGCATCTTGACATAATAATATTAGATACAAGATAATTATCTTCTGTAATAAGCAACAATTAGGCTATTATTCCTTAAAATAAAAGTTTTTTATTTCTTCTATCACCTTGCTCTGCAATTCCTCTCCTAATTCAGCATACATTGGTATGGACAATATTTCTTTCGATATCCTCTCTGCAACAGGAAAATCTCCTTCTTTATGCCCTAAATAAGAAAATGCAGGCTGTAAATGCAGAGGAATTGGATAATGCACCCCACTTGAAATTCCTGCCGCCTCCAAATGTTTTTTTAAATCATCACGATTTTTTGTCTTTATTACATAAACATAATACGAAGGCACTATTTCTTCATTTAATTCTTGTTTTCCAACAATTTCTTTCAATTCTCTTCCATATACAGAAGCCAATTCCCTCTTCTTTCCAAGCCAGGAATCCAAATGTTTTAATTTAATATTTAAGACAGCTGTCTGCAAATTATCCAACCTGAAATTAAATCCTTCTATTGTGTGATAATACTTGTCAGTTCTTCCTTGGTTTGCAATCATTTTGCATTTTTTTGCAAATTCCTCATTAGAACTTACAACGCATCCAGCATCTCCCATAGCTCCTAAACTTTTTGTTGGGAAAAAGCTAAAGCACCCTATCTCTGAAATAGGCACTTTTTGACCTTTATATACAGAGCCATGCGCCTGCGCGCAGTCCTCAATAATTTTTATCTTGTGCCTTCCAGCAATTTCTATTATTTTGTCCATGTCGCAAACACCTCCATATAAATGAACCGGAATTATCGCTTTTGTCCTCTTGCTTATCAACCCTTCAATTAAATCGATATTTATCAAAAAATCATCCACATTAACATCAGCAAAAACAGGTTTCGCTCCTAATAGCGTTGCAGCAAATGCAGTTGCAGCAAATGTATTTACAGGTATTATCACTTCATCTCCTTTTTTAACATCAAGACTTTTCAATGCGACATATAGGGCAGTGCTTCCGCTTGATGCTCCGACACAGTATCTCTTCCCGCAATAATTTGCAAAATTTCTCTCAAAATTATCAAGCTCTTCCCCTCCAATAAATTCAGATTTAGAAATAACTTTTTCAATTGCAGCATTAATCTCTCCGATTATGGAGTCATGCTGGGCTTTTAAATCATTTAACGGAATTTTCATTCTTTTCTCCAATCTTCTTTTATAATGCGTGCAGGATTCCCCGCAACAACAGCATAATCCGGCACATCTTTAGTAACAACAGCCCCTGCCCCCACTTTAGCATATTCCCCAATTCTAACAGGGAATAACACTGCCCCGCTTCCTATTATAGCTCCTTTTCCAATATATGTTTCTTTCCAGTCTTTTGTCGTGCCTGTTCTTCGCCTGGAAGGAGGATTCAAGTCATTTATAGTCATAACCCCGTGCCCAATAAAGACATCATCTTCAATTTCAACAAGGGAGCAAATAAAAGAATGTGTCCCTATTGTCACATTTTTTCCAATTTTAGCATCACTTTGAATCTCAACATGGCTTCCTATAGTGCAATTCTCCCCAATCTCGCACCCATATAAGTTTGCATAATGCCAAATCTTTGTTCCATCGCCTATTTTTACATTATCCCCTATCAGTGCAGTAGGACTTATTATTCTTTCAGAGTCCATTTTAACTTAGCATAACCTCCTTTCCACTTTTCGCAGATAAATGCACAGCCTCAATTATTTCGACTGTCTTTCTCCCTTCAATCCCATCAATAAAATTAGCATTTTCATCGCCTATAATCTTCTTTATGACTTCTCTAAAAACAAAGTCGTGCTTTGAAGAACTCCCCCTATAATTTCCATATTCATTTGGTGGCGCGCCTTCTACATGTTTTTCAGGCATAGGATATCCCTCAACATTCCAGTATTCTATTTTATTTAGATATTCCCCTCCAATTTTTGCACTTCCCTTTGTCCCCAAGACACTCAAGGAACCTTCTATATTTTTATTATAAGCACAAGTTGTATAATGCATTACCCCTAATGCACCAGATTCAAATTTCAATATTATTGCCCCAGTATCCTCTGTTTCTATATCATGAAGAAATTTGTCTGTCTTTGCAAAAACACTCTTAACTTTTCCCCCAATCCATTGCATCATGTCAACAAAATGGCTTGCCTGTGTCGCCAAAGCTCCGCCATCAAGCTCGAGTGTGCCTCTCCACGGCTCTTCTTTATAATATTCTGGGCGCCTATTCCAAATTACATTGGAAGTTATGCTGTAAATCTTTCCAAACATTTTTTTGTCAATAGCCTCTTTCAATATTTTTATAGGCAGATTAAACCTGTTCTGTTTCACAATAAAAAGTTTTCTCCCGCTCTTCTTCGCGCTATCAATCATTTTATCAGCATCATCAACTTTTAGGCACATGGGCTTCTCGCACAAAACATGCTTTCCTGCATTCAATGCATCAATGCTCATCTGCGCATGCAGTCCTGTCGGCGTGCAAACATTTACTATATTTATCTCAGGCATTTTCAAAAGCTCTTTATAATCACTAAAAGCCCTTGCCCCGCAGGAAAAAGCAGTTTCTTTCGCCCTTTCAAAAACAATATCTGCAACTCCAGTCACTTTAATACCATCTATCTCTTTCAAAATACTTATATGCCTGTTTCCTATTTTCCCGCAGCCAATCACAGCAAAATTTACCATTTTTTATAAATCTCCCTATAATCTCTATATAAAAACCATTTAAAAATATATTTATCTTTCACAATTAGAGGTAGAATAAGCCATTACCACTATATTTAAGAAAATTTCTATTAAAGTAAGTGGGCAGTTATATAATAGAATGCAAATCTGGATAATTATCTCCAATACCTCCTTGCTAACTTCTAATTTACACTTCTTCCCCATAATTATAAAAACAACCAAGATTTTTCTCATTTATGGAAAACAATAATGAATTCGACAGCAATTTGAAGCTAATTGCGAAATCTTCTGTGATTGTTTTTGCAGGAATTTTTCTATCAAAGATTTTTACTTATCTTTATAGGATAATTATAGCAAGGGAATTTGGTCCTGAAGCTTATGGCTTATTTTCTCTCGCATTAGTTATTTCAGGATGGTTTATTGTATTTGCAAGTTTAGGCTTGAATCAAGGATTGCTTAGATATATCCCCCTGTTTCGTGGAAAGAAAGACACGCCAAATATTCAGCATATTTTTAAAACCTCATTTTTTATATCTCTTGTATCAGGCATATTATTAGGAGTTATTTTGTTTTTATCTTCCTCTTTTATTTCAATTAGCATATTCCACGAACCCTCTTTAGTAATATTTTTAAAAATTTTCAGTTTAATTATCCCCTTAAGTGTTCTTATCAATTTGCTTTTAGCTGTGCTTATCTCTCATGAAAAAGTAGCTTGGCATTCATTTCTTGCCAATATTCTTCCGGAATTTCTTAATGTAGTATTTATTCTGCTATTGTTATTTATTGGGCTGGGCATCCCTTCCATACCCCTATCTAATCTTTTTGGGGCTCTAATTGTTTTTCTATTAACTCTTTTTATATTAAAAATAAAAGTACACTCTCTCTTTGCGAAAAAAGAGCCCATCAATACACAAGAGAAAACAGAATCCAAAATATTTAAGGAATTGTTTTCTTATTCCTGGCCATTATTATTTGCAGGTATAATGTGGAAAATATTTCATTGGACAGATTCTTTACTTATTGGTTATTTCTTAAATGCTAAAGAGGTTGGAATTTATAATGCCGCAGTTCCAATATCTTTCTTGCTTTTCATGTCAGCCCAGCTTTTCATGCATCTTTTCTTTCCTTTAGTCAATAAAAGATATTCAACAGGCGATAAAGAAACAGTCAATCAACTAAGCAAGCAAGTTGGCAAATGGATATTTGCAATAGATGTGCCCCTTTTAGTATTGCTGATCTTCTTTCCAGAGATATTTATAAAGATTTTATTTGGTTCAGAATATATCAGGGCAGCAAATCCCCTCAGGCTTCTTTCAATAGGAATGTTATTTATGTCAGTATTTGAAGTATCTAACAAATTAATCGCAATGGTTGGCAAGTCAAAAGTAATATTGTTTAATCTAATAATCGTCTGTTTAATAAATTTCATATTAGATATTCTGCTTATCCCGCATTATGGCATTGATGGCGCAGCATTTGCGACAATGCTCTCAAGCATATTAATTAGCCTGCTCTTTGCCTACCAGTCATACAAGGACTTAAAAATTTTACCATTAAGAAAAAAGATGCTCAACATTGCTCTTGCAGTGCTTATAGCCTTTTTGCCCTTAATTTATCTTAAAAAATTAATTTTGATTAATATAACTTCAACAATAATTTTATCAATATTTTTCTCTGGTTTGTATATTCTCCTTGTCTTTCTTTTCAATGGGCTTGACAGAAATGATTTCATGATTCTAAGAAGTTTTTTAAAGAAAGTTCATAAATAATAATTATTCTACATAAATTATATTGCTTCCCTCAAAGGTAAATCTAAAAGGAGTTTCTTTTATATCATTTAATCCTCTTCTTAAGTTTTCTTGCTTCTCTGGCTCGCAGTATAAGAGCAAAAATCCCCCTCCTCCCGCCCCGGCTATCTTTCCGCCCTTTGCGCCAAGATTTAACGCTTTTTCATAATATTTATCAATTTCACTATTTGAGATTTTTTTAGATAAACTCTTTTTAAGTTTCCATCCCTCATGCAGCATTTCTCCAAATCTTGAAATATCTTCTTTTCCTAAATATTTTCTTACTTCCATAGTCAATTCATTTAATTTTTTTAATGAATTATATTCTCTCTCTTTCTTTATGTTCTTTTTTTGATCTGTCAGAACGCTCGAAGCATCTCTAGTAATTCCAGTGTAAAATAATAGAAGTCGTTTTTCAAGCTCGCCTCTCAATTCGCAATTAAGTATAAGATGGTTTAACAAAACACTATCATCACGATTAAATTGTATGTATTTAAATCCGCCATAAGCAGATATATATTGGTCTTGTTTTCCAATTGGCTCGCGCAAGGCGTTTATTTCAACTTCACAGGCTTCCTTGGCTAAAGTTTCTGGTCTTGCAATTTTCCCTTTATAAGCATATAATGCATTTAATAAACCAACAGTAAAACTGCTTGAGCCCCCAAGTCCTACTTTTGTAGGTATATCAGAAAGAAAATGTAGTTCTATACCTCCATCCACTTCTGTTTTTTTCATGCATTCTCTTATTCTGGTATTTTGAATATCTTCCACATTTTCAACTTCTTCAAATACGCTATATTGCAATCTAATCTTTCCATTGAAAGAAGGATGAACCCCTACATAAACATATTTGTTTATTGTTGTGCTTATTACACCACCTCCCTCCTTTCGATAAAAATCTGGAAAATCAGTGCCTCCCCCAACAAAGCTTAGTCTAAAAGGGGTTTTTGACATTATCATTAAATTAAATCTCTGCACATCATTTAAATAATTTATCGTGCTAGCAATTGTTACGATGGCTTAGATATTCTTCTACTTTCTTTATCCTTTTTGGTGTCCCAGCGTCTTCAATAAACTCTTCTGTTTTATAGCCATAAATTTTCTCCCCCTCCACTATCATTTTTCTAAAAGTATCCTTTACAAAATCGCTCTCGCCTTCTGATATGTAATCAAGAATCTTCGGCTCAGCAACATAAAGTGCTGCATTTCCTAAATCTCCATAATTCCTGTTCCCTGGCTTATGCACAAACCCAATTACTCTTTCATCTTCTCCAATCTCAACAATATCGCTATCTTCCGGATGATTTGTCTTAAACACCACAAGAGTAGCAGAAGCGTTTTTTCCATTATGAAATTTAACTAACTTCTCTAAGTTTATCTGTGAAATAACATCTCCATAAACCACAAAAAATTTTTCATCAAAAAAATCCCGGAAATTATTCAATGCTCCGGAAGTTCCAAGCAATTCAGGCTCATAAGAGTATCTAATTTTCACGCCAAATCTCTCCCCATTCCCCAGATAATCTTTTATTTTATCAGCCAAATAATGCGTATTTATCGCAATATCTTTAATATCATATTTTCTTAATAATTCAATATTCCATTCAATCATCGGCTTTCCCAATATCTCCATTAAGACTTTCGGCTTCTCAGGAGCCAACTCCCGGATTCTTGTTCCTTTTCCAGCACTCAGAATTATGGCTTTCATCTTATGATAAATTTAACTGCTTCACTATATTTCTCTAAATATGATAAATTTAACTGCTTCACTATATTTCTCTAAATATGATAAATTTAACTGCTTCAAGTAAATTATTAAATTTATAATCTGGTTCAACTATTTTAAACTCTCTGCCTGCCTGAATTATTTCTTTATTTTTCTCAGATTTTAAAAGTATTGTCCTGCAACCAGCTCTATCGCCAGCAACAATGTCAGAAGGCATATCTCCTATCATGTAACTCCTCTTCATATTTATACAATACTCTTTTTCAGCTAATCTTAGCATTCCAGGAGCAGGTTTTCTGCATTCGCAAACTATTCTATATTTCTCTAAATCTGCTTTGGGATGATGCGGGCAATAATAAAACTTATCAATTCTTCCTTCTGACTTCTCAAAAATTAATCTTCCTATCTCTCCATTTATCTCTTCAACTTGTTTCTCGCTCATCATTCCTCGAGCAACAGCAGACTGATTTGAAACAACAATAGTCAGGAAATAATTCTCATTTAATATTCTAATTGCTTCAGCGCTTCCTTCAAGCAGCCTTATATCTTCTTTTCTGCGCAAGTAATTTACATCTTCATTTATTACGCCGTCTCTGTCTAGGAATGCTGTTTTTCGCATAAAAACTCAACAATATAAATCTATTTAAAACCTCTCCCTAAATTTTTATTTGTAAGAGTAATAAAAATGAAAGAGCTAAAAATAATTGATATAAAGGGCAAGCCCATTAAACAACTGCCCCCGCAGGAAGATTTGGCAGATTATTGTGCAGAACTTAGAAATTCCCGTCAAATAAACAGAAATGTCCTTCTTATTAAAACCCCTGATTTAAGCATAGACCTATTTGAGCCGGCACTGGCAAGAAATCGCAGTTATCAGGTATATCCTCCAGTCGGTTTGCAATATCTCGCCCAAGCACTGGAAAGCCAGAATTTAGATGTAAAAATTCTCGATATGAATTATGAATTGCTAAAAAGAGCTAATTTTCAGCCCTCTTTTAATCATAAAAATTGGATTTCAATTTTAGAAGAACGCCTTAAAGAAGACAATCCTTCTATAATTGGAGTTTCCAATATGTTTGAAGTCTACGAGCAAGGTTTTAATGACGTTTTAAACTATTTAAGACAAGAAGGCAACAGAATACTTATAACTGGCGGAACAAATGCAACCTACAAGGCAAAAGAACTGCTAGAAGAAAAATTATGCGATGTTGTAATTGAAAGAGAAGCAGAGAACAAGGTAAGGTATTTTTTCAGTAAATTATACCAGGATTTTGAAGCTCAGCCGACTCCAGGCATAAATTTCTCTCTCAAGGGAGAAATAAAAACAACAGGAAAAGGAAATGATGTTGTTGAAAATAAAGGCAATTTGATAGAGCAGCATAAGAAACTGCCCATTGAAGAATATTATAAAGTAGGCACTCTTGGTCCCATGTCTCGCATGGCCGGCGATAAACCATTTGCGACCCCTATAATAACGCGGGGCTGTAGGTTCAAATGCAGTTTTTGCTCTGTTCGAAGTTTCAATGGTCCGGGCATCAGGAATAGAGATTTGGAAAATATCTTAGAAGAATTAAAATTCCTCTATAAAGAAAAAGGAATTAGGCATTTTGAATTTCTTGATGACGATTTGGGCGGTGGAAATAAAGAGTATATTTTGGATGTTCTTGATAGCATTTCCCATCGTGGCATGGATATTACTTGGTCCGCGCAAAATGGCATGATTGCAAAATATCTGGATGATGACTTGCTAAAAGCATTTGAAGAGTCAAAATGCATAGGCTTTAAAGTAGGTGTAGAAACAGGAAATAAAGAAATGCTGCGCCATGTGGAAAAGCCAGGCACTTTAGAAAATTTCAGGGCTTTCGCGCAAAGAATGAAGAGCCATTCCCAATTAATAGTTCCGCACAATTATATAATCGGCTTTTCAGATGAAACATTCAGGTATATGATGGACACCTACTGGTTTTCAGGAGAGATACAAACAGATTGGAGCGCTTTTTCTATCTATCAGCCAATAGCAGACAAAAAGAAAGAAGGAGATAAAGCCGATGTTAATTTTATCCCGGCAAAATCAAGGCAAAAGATGGAAATAACTCCATCAGAGGGAGTTCTGTCAGGCACAGATATTTTTCATCTTCCTCTTGACAAAGTTCCTTCACACAGCCAAATAAGTCAAATTTGGAATTCATTTAATATGGCAAGGAATTTTATTCATAATATAAATTTAAAGCCAGAAGGCAAGCCTGAAAAATTTATAAAATATGTTGGTGCTCTCCAGGAAAATTATCCCTTAAATTCTTATATGCCCTTTTTCCTTTCATTAGCACATCTTTCCCTGAATAATTTTTCTGATGCTGAAAAATACTATCTGCGAACTATAAAAAATCAGACAAAAGGAGTCGGCGATACATTTGATAAATTTAGATTAACAGAAATCTTAAAATATTTTCCAAAAACTTCAAAAGATGCCAAAGAAACCCTGCATTATTTAAGGGAAAAGCATTCTTGGTATGAAACTCAAGAATCTTTTATGAAACAAAGATACAACAAAGGAATTAAAATATAAGGAGGTAAATAAATATCTTGAGTTAGTTTTATTACAATAACCCTAATATTATCTAAAATAATTTATAATATTTGACATAAAACAATAAGGCTATTTTTCTTTTATCATTTCAGCAAGCTTTTTAGCAGTATCTACGCAGGTTATGACTTTTCCCCCAAAAATAGAGTAAATCCCGTTTTCATGTTCTGTAATCTCAGTGGGTCTCTCATCAGTATTTTCTACATTTGCATTTACGACCCTTGTAACAAAAATAGATTTAATAAATTTAGCTTTCTTTAAAATAGGATAATATTTAATTGACTCATTTAATATCTTGTCTTTATTAGATGTTTTATTTTCAGATTCCATAATCTTGCTATCAAAGTCATCAGAAACAACCTCTTTTAATACAGATTCTTTTACATGCCCGAGTAAAAAAGTATTTTTTGCGCCCTTTGGCAAGAAAGTGCTGAATTTCCCATCCATTAATGTAACTCCAATTTTCTCTTTTAAAGGAAGTTCTAATTCCAAAAGTTCCATCAAAGCATAAAGTGCTTTTTTCTTTGGAAAATTAAACCACTTATTTATGTTATTGAAGTTAGTATATATTGCAGAGATAACATAATCAAATTTTTCTTCTTTTATGCCTTCAGGGCTTTTTAATTTAAGTTTTTTCTGCTTCCCGACAATTCCTCCGCCGATTATTTCATTTTTCAGTCTTATTTCAATATTAGAATTTTTCAATTTTTCCCAAACTACTTCTCTTAATTTATCAGGGTCATAAACAGGTTCAGGCACTTTTATGCATAAATTCATTATTGAACTATCCATTATCTCCTGGCTGGGAAATTCAAACTTATATGGCATCTTAAGAGAATCGCAAAATTTTATAAAATCCTCTGCAGTTGTTTTGCTGTCTGTTTTTGAAACACCGTAATAAGCAGGAAAACCATCCACAACACACTTTCCATATTCGCTCTCAAAACTTTCCCTTGCCATTATGGACTCCAGGGCAGTTTTAGCACTTCTCGGATAATGATATCCATAATGATGCCTTAGATGATTATTTGTAGAGGCACCCATTAAAATATCTTTTGCTCTCTCGAAGATTGTAACCTCAAAATTCTTGCTTAATTCCAAGGCTACAGACACCCCAAAAACACCTGCGCCAATAACAGCAATTTTCTTCATGTTTTTAACTATAGAATTGCTTTTATAAATATATTCGTTTTCCCCATTAATATCTAAGTTTAAAATAATCATCAGAATATATAATTAGTTATCTTCTCAATCTTTACCTTTATAATTTACTTTTACTTTAGCATCTGACCTTTCAATATTAGAATTAAGATAGTTATCTGGATACATAATATTAGCCCGGTTTTCAACTTCTCATCTTATTTCAACTGCTTTGCAATTAACCCTAAGTATACAAATCTAAGGTAATTGTCTTTAATATGATATCTTCAACATTTTCACAACCCCTTCAATATGCGAATCCAAGATAATTATATTTTTTTTGCATTCAAATATTCCTTCAATATTTCATCTTGCATCTTTACATTTTCTAAGACTTCTTCTCTGTTTATAAGAGTTTTTCCTCCATTAAGTGCAGAAACAAAACTTCTAATTGAGACTTTCACAGGATCTTCTATATCAAAAACTCGTCCGCCTTCAATTATTTTTTGTTGATAATTTTCTCCGGTCTCTCTCTTAAAAGTATCCTCATTAATAGAAAAACTAACCTCTCTCGGTCTTTCTTTTTTAGATCTCATATTATATTTTACTCTGCATAAACCTTTGCTATGAATATAATCAAACTTAATTTTTGCGCAATCCTCTTTAAGCTCAGAAAATTCTAAATTTTTAATTTCTCCATTTGGAATCAATCTTATAAGCATGCTATTCATGTGAGGAATTGAGTCAATAATCATCTCACGCCCCTTAAGCCCTGGCTCCATAGTCATATAGAATTTTTCAATTTTCTCTCCAAAGCCACCCAAATATTTAAGGACAGAAGGCCATTGGGTGTTTACAGTCAAAACTCTGTTTTTTTCTTTAGCCAATTCAAACAATTCTTTAGCAGTTCTATAATCTTCTCCGTTTTTAGACATAACAAAGGGCTTCTCACAAAGAACATGCAGTCCGGATTCAAGGCATTTTCTGGTATATTTTTCATGAAAATCCCATGGTAAGCAGATGCTAACCGCGTTCAATCGCTCTCTTTTTATTAGCTCTTCAAGTTTGTAATAAGGGCTCGCAATTATTTTATACTCTTTCAAGAGCATTTCAGATGTTTTTAAAGAGCTTTCTTTAGAACTGCCTAAAATAGCACAGATATCACAGCCTGCATCTCTAAATTCTCTCGCATGAAATTTTCCAAATCCAGAAGCTCCTAAAATTGCTATTCTCGGTTTCTCCATAAAATTTCAAGTAAATTGAGCTATATAAATCTCATTATTCTTTAAGAGAAGTTTGAATAATTCAATTTCTACGAGAAAATTTTCAAACTTCTTCTTAGAGAACTTTGCAAACATCAAAGTTCTCTTAAATTTTTTAACGAAATCTCCCCTAATTAAATTTAAAAGTCAAAAGAACAGGGTATAATAATGAAAAAACCATTTTTATCAATAATAATTCCAACTTACAATTCAGGAGAGAAATTATTAAAGTTGCTTAATTCTATCTTTACTTCAACATATAAAAATTTTGAAGTGATTGTTATAGATGATTGCTCTACAGACAATACCCTAAAACTTATTAAGCAATTTCATATAAGAACCTTTAAACTAGAAAAGAATTGCGGGCAGGCTGATGCAAGAAATATAGGGGCTTCTAAAGCAAAAGCAGATATCTTGGTATTCTTAGATTCAGACATAATTTTAAAAAATGATGCTCTTGAAAAAATTGCAGAGAGTTTTAAAGACCCTAAGATAAATTGTCTGAAAGGA
>Ga0209541_10009258_pt1 | contig 15986 bp, 19 predicted proteins | sample RifCSPlowO2_01_FD_184027 | JGI IMG/M metagenome (GOLD analysis project Ga0209541, IMG submission 184027) | Groundwater microbial communities from Rifle, Colorado - Rifle CSP2_plank lowO2_0.1 (SPAdes) (version 2) | ecosystem: Environmental > Aquatic > Deep subsurface > Groundwater | place...
TCTTGCTGGCAAAACTGGCTGCCGCTTCCCTAAAACATTGGGAAATAATCGAAAAAGATATCATTCCCGGAGCTCCCGAAGAAGTAAGACCTCATTTGACACAGCTTCTGGTTTATTCTAAAACTGCTTTTACAAAAGCAAGCGAGACGCTAATATCTAACGGAAAAGAATCCCCAAAAAACCCGTTTCAAGGGCAATAAACGTTTTTATCGTTTCACTTTTTAACTCTTCTAAATACCATATTTAAATGGCTCCAAATATTTACCGCAAAAAACTTCAGGAATTGTTAGAAAATCAGGCAAGTCTCACGCCCAAACTGATATGTTTTGACATAAATCTTGATAGTTGACAGTCTAGGGGTAGTGTTTGACAATCGTCCTCATCACTAGTTATAGCGTCTTTAGTTTTCATTTGTGAAATAAATATGCGATGTCCATTTTGCGGAAAGATCGACTCACAAGTACTTGAAAGTAGAACCCTTGCGGACGGCGTTGCAATAAGAAGAAGGAGGGAGTGTACAAAGTGCGGGAGAAGATTTACTACAAACGAAAAGGTAAAAGACAGTGTTCTTTGGGTAATCAAAAAAGACGGCAGACGCGAGCCTTGGGACCGCGAAAAAATAAAAAGAGGGATACTGCGGGCGATTCAAAAGAGACCTGTTTCAATGCACGTAGTAGAAGATGTAGTAGAGGACGTCGAGAGAGAAATACTTAGACGTGAAGAACAAGAGGTTACGAGTAGAACAATAGGGAGCGCGGTCTTAAAAAGATTGAAAAAGATAGACAAAGTGGCATGGCTCAGGTTCGCCAGTGTTTACCTTGAATTTGAGGATTTGAGCGATTTTGAGAAATTGATTTAAAGGTAATTATATGCAAGTTCAAACAAAAAAAATAAAAAACTCGTACGCTAAAAGCGGTAAGAGAAAAATATTTTATAAAAACGGTGAGACTAAAATTTCTATCGACGATCTTTTTGCTCCTACCTACGAGGAAGTCATTACTCAGATAAAGAAGAAAGTAGGAGAAAGGCCGGAATTACCGAAAGATCTTTCCAAGGGTGAGTGGACCGAGCAATCGATCAGGGTTTTAAAAGAAAGGTATCTTGTTAAAGATGAAAATCTGGAAACCGTTGAGACTCCTGAGGATATGGTGTGGAGAGTAGCATGGGAGGCTGCTTCGGCTGAAAGTAGGTGGGGTAAAAACAAAAAAGAAGTACTAAACGAAGCCAGAAATTTTTATGAATTCATGGTTTCAAGGAAATTTTTACCAAATTCTCCTACATTAATGAATGCGGGCACAGGTAACGGTCTTCAATATTCCGCCTGCTTTGTTTTGCCGGTAGAAGATTCTCTAGTCGGAATTTTTGATGCGGTAAAATATCAGGCATTAATTCACCAAACGGGAGGGGGTACAGGGTTCTCTTTTTCAAGGCTCAGACCCAGCGGTTCAGTGGTAAAGTCCAGTCACGGAACGGCGTCCGGTCCTGTGTCGTTTATGCGAATTTTTGACGCAGCCACAAACGAAATAAAGCAGGGTGGAAAAAGGCGGGGTGCCAATATGGGAATTTTGCGGGTAGACCATCCTGATATTTTAGAATTTATCCATTGTAAGGAAACCGGTGGGATAACCAACTTCAACATTTCGGTTGCCATAACTGACGCTTTTATGGATGCTTATAAAAAAGATCAAGATTATAAACTAGTTGATCCTAAAAATAACAAAGTTACGGGAAAGCTATCAGCCAGACGTGTTTTTGATGAAATTAGTCTGGGGGCTTGGAAAACAGGGGACCCGGGACTTGTTTTTATCGACAGAAGGAATAGAGGTTCCTCTAATCCTGTTCCGTCACTTGGTCCGATTGAGGCGACAAACCCCTGTGGCGAACAGGAGCTTTATCCGTATGATGCCTGCAATTTGGGAAGTATTTTTTTGGGCTATTTTGTCCAAACGACCCCCTCAGGACCTTCGGTCGATTGGGAAGCGCTTGGTGATGCCGCAAGACTGGCAACACGATTCTTGGACAATATAATTGAGGTCAACCCTTTTCCCTTGGACCAGATCAGAAAGACGGTTTACAACATTAGAAGAATTGGTTTGGGAGTCGGAGGCTGGGCAGATCTTCTAATCGAACTTGGAATTCCTTACGATTCAGATGAAGCGATGGCACTCGGGGCAAAAGTTATGAAGTTTATTTATGAAGAAGCGGTTAAAGAAGACAAAAAATTAGCAAAAGAGCGCGGAGCCTTCCCGCTCTGGCCCGTAAGTATTTATAGGGATCAGGATATGAGGAGAAATTCGACGATTACCACAATCGCTCCAACCGGGACAATTTCAATTATTGCAGGAGCAAGCAGCGGAATAGAACCGCTCTTTGCAATTGCTTTCCAACATATTGTAAAAGATAAACATCTGGATAGAAAACTAACATTTATCGAACCAAAATTTGAAAGAGTGGCAAAGGCGCGGGGTTTCTGGAGCGAAGAACTAATGGAAAAAGTAGTAGTAAAGGGAGTCGTGCGAGATATTGAGGAAATTCCGGAAGACGTCCGCGCCACTTTTGGTACGGCTCACGAGATTGATATTGATTGGCACATAAAAACACAGGCGGTATTTCAGAAATATACAGAGAATGCAGTAAGCAAGACTATTAACTTGAGACACGATGCAACCGTCGAGGATGTTAAAAAAGCTTATTTGATGGCTTGGGAAACAGACTGCAAAGGAATAACAATATTTAGAGACGGGAGCAAAGGCACACAAGTTTTAAATTTGGGAGTAAACAATATCAAAAAGGAAATAGAAGAAACTACTCCTCAAAAACAATCGGTTCTTGAGCGTCCAGTTAAAGTGGAGGGAGCTACATATAAAATTGCAACTCCATTCGGAAACGCATTTATTACTATTAATCAGGATGAAGGAGGAAATCCGTTCGAAATTTTCATAATGATTGGAAAGGCGGGAAGCGAGATTTCGGCAATGGCAGAAGCGCTTGGACGGGTTATTTCCACCACGTTTCGTTTTGGTAATCACTTGCCTGCAAGAGAGCGGGCACGCGAGATAATGGAGCAGCTTAGAGGTATCGGGGGGGGGAGGTCGGTTGGTTTTGGGCAGAATAAAATTAAATCTCTTCCGGATGCTGTGGCACGGGTACTTTCGATGCATTTTGATTTTTCTTCAAATTCCCCTAATGAGAAAGTTCCCGCTGATATGGAGGCGTACACTAGTTTGTATGACCCCACACTGGCGGGAGCTTTAATTCAAACTAAACATGCCGATATTTGCCCCTCATGCGGTGCTCCTGCCCTGGTTTATGAGGAAGGTTGTGCCAAGTGTCATGCGTGTGGACACTCCGAGTGTTAACTTCAAAAAATATGGCAAACGATACATCTTTATTAAATAAAAAAATTATTAAAGCAGACGGGAGAGAAGAAAGTTTTGTAACGAAAAAAATATTTAAGGGAATTTTTAAAGCGGCGGAAAACGTTGGGGGAACCAACGAAAGTTTGGCAAAAGATTTGTCTCTGGAGGTTATCCGTTTTCTTAAAAGCAAACTTAATGGCGAATCTAAGATCCCAAGCATGCTAATTGGGGAAGCCGTTGAAAAAGTTTTAATTGAAAAAGGTCATGCAAAAACCGCTAAGGCATTTATAGTTTATCGGGAAAACAAAAAACATCTTCGTCAGGATAAATCATCGCTTGATGTGGTGGATGATATCGGGTTTTCATATAACACTCTCTACATTCTTAAGCAGCGTTATTTAAAGAGAAATGAAAAGGGTGAAACAGTTGAAACTCCCAGGGCCATGATTGAGCGTATTGCAAAACATTTATCGCTAGCCGAGAAAACCTCCACCAAGAGAAAAGAATATTTTAAAAAGTTTTTAGATCTCATGATCGCTTTCGATTTCCTTCCCGGAACCCGAACAATAACAAACGCCGGCAAAGCCAAAGCCCAGCTTTCCAACTGTTTTGTTTGGCCAATGAACGATGATATTAACGAAATTTTTAACATTCTTCACAAATCCACTGTTATTAAGAAAAATGGGGGAGGCTGCGGCTATAACTTTAGCCAGATTCGACCGGAAGGTGATGCTGTAGGGGGGATTCCGGAACTTGCGGCGGGGCCTATAAAGATGATTGAAATGTTTGACATGATGACGTCGCTATTTCGCCAGGAGGGAAAGTATGAAAGCGGAAATATGGCAATACTTAATGCGGATCATCCCGATATCTTTAATTTTATTTCTGCCAAACAAACGGACGGCTATCTAAGTAAAACTAATATTTCAGTAGGCATAACAGACAAATTTATGGAAGCGGCGGTTAGTGGTAAAGAATGGGATTTAATTAATCCCAGGACCGGCAAAGTTGTGAATACCGTTAATGCAAAATCGATTTTAGACCTTATGGCGACAATGGCCTGGCAAACGGGAGATCCTGGAATTATTAATCTTTCGGGGATTAATAAAGGAACTGCCAGGGCAAATCCACTTTTAAAGAAAGCAGGTTTAATTTTGGCTACCAACCCCTGTGGCGAGGTCCCTCTCTATCCATTTGAGTCGTGTAATCTGGGCTATGTTAATTTTGTAAAGTTTGTCAAAGACGGAAAGTTTGATTTCAAAAGATTTTCAGAAACGATGAAACTTGCCGTAAGGCTAATGGATAACGTAATTGAAACTGCGTGGTTCCCGGTAGCCGAGGTTGATAAATCGGTTCGTGATCACAGGAGAATAGGAATTGGTGGGGTGGGATGGGCAGAAGTTCTTGTCCGGCTTGGGATCCCCTACGATAGCGATGAAGCAGTAATACTGGCTGAAAAATTAACAAAAACGATGTATGAATCGGCATTTGAGGCTTCGGTTGAGCTTGGGCGCGAGAAGGGTCCTTTTCCGTTAATTAAGAAGTCCATCTGGGCGGATAAAAAAGACAAACCAAGAAACGTTGCCCTTCTTACATTTCCTCCTTCAAGTGGTAATGCGGTTATTTGTGAAACAACATTTGGAGTTGAACCTTATTTTGCGCTGGCATATGAACAAAATGTAATGGAAGGGATGAGACTTAAAACCGTGGTACCCCTTTTGGTTGAAAAACTTAAGGAGGCCGGAGTTTATTCCGAGGCTTTGATTCAAAAAATTATAAATAACCACGGGAGTATTCAGGATATTACCGAAATTCCTACCAAAATCAGGAAAGTTTTCAAAGTGGCACATGACATAAATTGGAAAGATCATATTAAAATGCAGGCCGCTTTCCAGAAATGGACAGATAACGCAATTACAAAAACAATCAACATGAATAGCGATGCAACGCCGAATGACATTAGAGATGCTTACATCTTGGCCTGGAAATTGGGTTGTAAGGGTTTAACGGTTTATAGGGATCACACAAAGAAAGATCAGGTTTTTGAGTTTGGTAATGGCAACACACAAAACAATAATGCTATCAAGATGTGTCCCAACTGTGACATCCCTCTTAAGCGTGACAAAAAATGTCTTAAATGCGAGCGCTGCGGATTTTCAACTTGCGAACTCTAGAAAGATATTTGATACTAAGATACTATGATATTAGAGTAGATGATCAAGAGCTTCACTGATTTAAATGCATGGAAGGAGGCGCATAAGCTGACACTTCTTGTTTACAAAGTCACGAGAAATTTTCCTAAAGAAGAAACTTTTGGTTTAACTTCACAGATAAGAAGAGCCGCTGTTTCGGTTGAGTCGTGTATAGCTGAGGGGTTTGCCAGGTTTCATTATAAAGACCGATTAAATTTTTATTATGATTCTCGCGGTTCTGTAAGTGAAGTTGAAAGCCAATCGATAACATCAAGGGATTTAGAATATATGAATGAAAGTGATTTTAAAGAAATTTTCGATCAGGCGGAAAAAGTTGGTAGGATATTAAGCGGCTTGATTCGTTCAACGGAAGAACTTTCAAAGAAAAAGTAGTTTGCGTTTTTTCTCTTAGTATCCTAGTATCCAGTATCGAGTATCTAATATCTATTGTATGGCTATATATACAAAAACAGGGGACAAGGGGGAGACAAAAGTTTTTGACAAAAAAACAGGTGAGTTAACTGGAATTTCAAAGGCTTCATGTAAAATTGCCGCAATTGGGGCGATTGATGAACTAAATTCTTTTCTAGGTGCGGTAGGCGATCTAACCGAAATTCAGGGTGATCTTTTTACTATTAATTCAATTCTTGCCGGAAGCAAGCTCCGTTTTACGAAAGCGAAAACCAAGAAATTGGAAAAACAGCTAGATAAATGGGAGGGAAGTTTACCCGTCCAGAAAAACTTTATTTTTTATGGGGGGACCACTCGGGCATCGCAAATTTTCTATGCCCGCGCCCTTTGTCGTCGGGCGGAACGCTCGCTTGTAGCTTTTTATCACCAATCACCAATCACTAACCACGAACCACTCGTCTATATAAATCGTCTATCCGATTATCTTTTTATGCTGGCAAGAAGTGAGAATTTTAAGGCCAAAATCAAGGAAAAATTTTGGAAAACTTCAAAATAGTCTATTTTCCTATTGACAAGGTGTACACTAGGTGCTATTTTAAGATATGCAAACTATCAAAGTATCAGCCACGAAAGCCAGACAGGAATTTTTTGAGCTCCTGAATTTGATTGCACTGGGTAAAACCAGGATATTGATTGAAAGAGACTCCAAAGAAGTCGCCGTGATCGAGCCGGCACAAAGAGGAACGGATTTGGTTGGCTTAAAAAAGTCGATGAATGCGCTAGCGGCTAGTGGGGCATTTAAGGACTTCGATCTAACAAAAAGCCCGTTAAGAAACGAAAAAGTCAAAGCCTGGCTTAGAAGAATTAGAAAATATTAATGAAATTTGTTATCGATACGAATATTTTGATTGATAAATTTCGTGGAGGCAAAGAGTTTGATATTTTTTTGGCGAAATTAGACAAAGACTCTGAGTTATATTTGCCTTCAATTGTATTTTTTGAATTATTTTCCGGTAAAAGTTCAAAAAAAGAGCGTGTTACAAATGATATTTTGTCTTTAAAAAAAACCTTTCACTTGGTTGATATGACCTTAGAGATTGCAAAAAAAGCAGGGGAGATAAATAGAGATCTTAAAACAAGTTTGGACCTTCCCGACTATATAGTTGCCGCAACCGCTATGGAAATTGGGGCACAGGTTGTAACTTTAAACAAAAAACACTTTGCCCAAATTCCACAAGTGGTTGTTTATTAAGTCTAAAATCCCTGAAAAGTTTTGGAAAAGATAACCTTTAGTATTGACTTACGAACTTCCTGAACTATAATTGGAACTAATATATGGCAGAATCTGCGATGGGAGTTGACAATAAGCCTGGGTTTTTTAAGTCAGCATTATCACGGTTTGGTTTTAAAGGGGAAGAACGTGTAGTTAAGAAAACCGAAAGAGAACTTCAATTAGAAGCTTTTAAGTCTTATCAAGAGTTGTTGTCAAAATCACAAGACAGTGGCGCAAAATCTATTGCAAGAGGATTGGAAGACAAAATTAGTCGATTGATAGGTAAATTTTCAGAGGCTAAAAAGAAAAATCCAGGTTTATCTTCTGAACAGTTTTTAAATGAGGAGAACAAAGGACGTTCACATGTGACGATAGAAGGAGCCGGCTGGAATCCAAATGATTCTTTAATGAATGATTGGGCAAAAAAACGACAAAATGAGGGGTGGGGTGTTGTTTTCCCTCGAGGAATCTCTGATATTTTGGGAGAGAGAGATTACGTTGACGTTGAAAAGATATTTAAAAAGAAGGATGTGTCTATGGACGGTATGGTTTATGCTGTAAAGAGCGATTTTGGTGGAGTTACGAACGAACATACCAGTTTTAGGGAATGGTGGGCTCCAGTAACCAATTCTGATCTTAGTAAAACAAATATCTTTGTTGGCTTGAAACGGGAAGATAGACAGCCCAGTGCTTCATATTTTACCGGTAAGGAGGGGGGTATAAGAGGACTGGCGATTCAAGTTAGCGTACCCACTTTAGCTGCTGCGATTGAAAAACAGGCATCTTCACTTTAATTTATATTAAATTTGTTTAGAATCTTGGCACCTGTAATGCTACAATGATTCCGTATAGTTGCCACTCCCGAAACTTTAAAACCTGAGGCTTCGGTGTATCGGTGTGACAGAAAGAGCTATAACCCTTGACAAACATCAAGTAACATGTTACTTTATATGCATGTTAACCAAGCGTACAAACGTGCTACTCTCCGAAGAAGATCACTTAATGCTTACCAATTTAGCCAAGGAGTCTAATAAGACGATTGGAGAGCTTGTCCGTCATGCTGTTAAAAAGACGTACAAGATCAATAAAAGCAAGACTAAGTCTAAAATAAACAAAGAACTTGAAGCGGCTATTAAAAGTGGTTGGAAATATTTAAAACATCCCGAAATTCCTTTGGATTATAAAGCATTAATAGAGTATGGACGCAAATATTAAAAACTTTATTGTTGACGCTTCGTATTTACTTTCGGTTTTATTACCCGATGAGGCATCGAGTGAAGAGTCTAAAAAACATCTTACCATGATAATAAACAGGACTTATAAGTTTTTTGCCCCTAAAATTTTGGAATTCGAAGTTTGTAACAGCATAAAAACGACAGTAATACGTAATAGAATCGGGAAGACTTCGGCAGAAAAGATACTCACAAGATTTAATAAAATACCAATAAATTATTTAGATATAAATAGAGAAAGAGTTTTAGATCTTTCAATAAATAAAAACTTAACATTTTATGATGCTTCATATTTGTATTTAGCCAGGATTAATAAATATAAACTTTTAACTTTGGATAAAAAGTTAGAGAAGCTTTAAAATAAATGATCAACAATATTAAAATTATTAAACTACCTGCGACAGAGGTTCAAAAACATTTTTTTGAGTTATTAAATAAACTTGTTTCCGGTGAATTGTTAAGGATAGAAATTAAGTTGGGGGGCAAAGTTATAGCTATAATGACGCCGATTACTAAATGAGAATCACTTTCAAATAATCTCAGGTCTTTCAATTTACTCCCTCTAGTCTTAAAATGATTTTATATGGCTGCCACTCCCGAAACGTTAAAACCCGAAGTTCCGCAGATGTCTGAGCGTCAGGAAGAATTTATCGTGCCTGAAACTCTTCAACAAAGTGGAATGAAAGTCGTCCAGAAAAATTTTAAAGCTCAAGTTAACGACGACAAGGGCACACCATTAATACAAACTCCTCCAACGCAGGTTATCACAGTCAGCCCACCTTCCGATCAGGCGACTCTCACTAAACAGGCCGGCGGGTCGGTAGCTTCATCTCTCACTTGGTTGGCTGCTTTTTGGCTCAGAGTTATTAAAAAGGCATTGCATTTTGGCTGGAAGATTGTTGGAAAAATAGAAAATGGTTGATGGAAAGTAGAAAGTGGTTATGGAAAAAGGAAACTCGAAAACGGAAAATTACAACAAGTTTCTATTTTCTAATGTCAATTACTATTTTCAAATTTCCAGTAACTAATTTCTAAACATATGTATTTAGATTCGATTAACTTTACAAATATTTTACTTAGCGCGATCGGAATTGCCCTCTTTATATTTCTGATGGCAACTTTGGGTTATGTAATTTTTATAGTGTTTAAACATCGCAAGCGGGAAGAAACTTCTATTGATTCAGTGCTTCTTTCCGTTGCACTTCCCCGGAATAACGAAATAAAAATCGATGCCATGGAGCAGCTTTTTTCTTCCCTTTATTCGATTAAAAAGGGCGGCTTTTGGCAGAAGTTTGATATTCAACCGGTAATTTCTTTCGAAATTGTGGCAAAACAAGAGGATATTAGGTTTTATGTCTGGGCTCCAAAGAAGCTTAAGGATTTGGTCGAAAAGCAAATTAATGGCAATTACCCGGATGCAGAGATTCTTGAAACTGACGAATATAATATTTTTACTTCGGACGGCAAAGTTGCTTATAAATCTTTCCAGTTGGGCAAAGGTAACATCTATCCTATAAAGACATTTAAAGATTTGGCAACGGACCCAATGGCAGGTATTACCTCGGCTCTTGCCAAAATGGGACCCGAAGAGGCTGCCGCCATTCAGATCATAATCTCTCCTGCGGAAAGCGATTGGCAAAAAGAGGGGAGTCATTTTATAAGTGATACCAAAAAACAGGAGAGTGATCCGGAAAAGGCTAAGTTTTCTACCCCTGCAAAAACTCTTGAGGCGGTGGAAAATAAAGTAGGGAAGCCCGGTTTTGAAACTTCTATAAGAATTATTGCAGTATCAGGGGACGAAGCTTCTGCTAAAAGCCATATAACCAATATAGGAGGCGCCTTTGCTCAGTTTAACGGAGACATAAATAGCCTAAAGGGTAGGAAAATCCGCAGGAAGGGAGCGTTTATGGAGGACTTTCTTTATAGATATCAACCAATGTTTAATGTCTTTGGCAATCATCCCTCGATTTTAAATTCCGAGGAGTTGGCTACAATATTTCACTTTCCTAATAGGCAGGTTACTACTCCCCATGTTTTTTGGCTTAATGCAAAAACGGCGCCTGCCCCGGCCCAAATTCCCAACGAGGGACTTCACTTGGGTGTAAGCAGCTACCGTGGAATAAAGCGGGAGGTTTATATTAGTAACGAAGACAGGATGAGACACCTTTATATTATTGGGAAAACCGGAACCGGGAAAAGCGAGATGCTTAAAGATATGATTTTGCAGGACGTAAGGGAAGGAAAGGGTCTTTGCTTTATGGATCCACACGGAGACGCAGTTGAAGATATATTAAAACTTATTCCACCCGAGCGGGCGGAAGACGTTATTTACTTTAATCCTAATGATACCCAGCGCCCTATCGGGATGAATCTTTTGGAAGCCAAAACTGAAGACGAAAAACATTTTGCGGCAACTAGCATTATTAATCTTATGTATAAACTTTTTGATCCATATAAAACCGGAATTGTAGGACCCAGATTTGAGCATGGAGTCCGAAATGCCATGCTTACCGTAATGGCAGAGCCGGGAAACACTTTTGTCGAACTTATGCGTGCCATGACGGACTCCCGGTATGTTCAGGAACTTTTACCCAAGGTTACCGACCCGATTATAAGGAGATATTGGACAGATCAGATTGCGCAAACTAGCGACTTTCACAAGTCGGAGGTGTTGGATTATACGGTTTCAAAGTTTGGCCGTTTCGTTACAAATAAATTAATTAGAAATATCATTGGACAGAGTCAGTCTTCATTCGATTTCAGAAAGATAATGGACGAAGGTAAAATTCTTCTTGTTAACCTGGCAAAAGGAGAATTGGGGGAGGAGAACAGTAATTTTTTGGGACTTCTTTTGGTTCCCAGAATTCTTATGGCTGCAATGAGCCGCGCAGATGTTCCGATGGAGCAGCGCCGCGATTTTTACTTTTATGTTGACGAGTTTCAAAATTTTGCCACCCCGGACTTTGCTGTGATCTTAAGCGAGGCCAGAAAATACAGACTTAGTCTTTGCGTTGCCAACCAGTTTATCGGACAGGTTGAAGAAGAAGTCAAAAACGCAGTTTTTGGCAATGTTGGGACAATAATTTCTTACAGGGTGGGAGTGTCTGATGCAAATTATTTGCAGCATGAATTTTCGCCGACTTTTGGAGAGGATGACCTGCTAAATGTTGAGAGATATCATGCCTATATTAAAACCATTGTCAACAATGAGCCGGTTCCTCCGTTTTCCATGGATACAACAAAAGATATAAGTAAAATTAAGGCGGCGGAAAGCCCAAGAATGGCAGAGATCATCAAAGAGATGAGTAGGCTTAAATATGGCAGGGACGAGAAATTGGTGGAAGCTGAAATGAACCGAAGGTCTAAACTGTAAGGCAAGTAATAAAAGTAAATAAAGTAATGAAGGTAATACAAGTATGGAAAGTGGATACAAGAAGCTAATTGTTTGGCAAGAGGCTCTTAAACTAGTTGTTTTAGTTTATAAATTAACAGAAATATTTCCCAAATCTGAAGATTATGCTTTACGAGACCAGATGCGAAGAGCAGTTGTGTCAGTTTTGAGCCAGATTGCTGAAGGATGGCTGCGTAGCTCCAAAAAGGACAAACTTCGCTATCTTGAAATTTCATTAGGTTCTTTAATGGAGGTTGAGTCTCAGGCTGAAGTAGCTTTAGCAGTTGGGTACTGGAATTTTAACAATTTGCAAGATTTTGAGGCTCAACGGGCCAAAGTTTGCTATCTTTTGGTAAGGTATGTTTCTAAGATTAAGTCTGGTTAGCCTCTTTATTACCTGTATTACTTTTATTACGTTTATTACTTTTTCGTAAGTTTGGTATAATTGCCTCAGTTGGGGACCCTTATGACAAAATTTGGAGCCGTAGTTTAACGGTAAGACACGACTCTTATAAAGTCGATTCGATGGTCCGACTCCATCCGGCTCCACCAAGTTTTGAAAGGACGGACTCTTATCACGAAACAAAGTTTCGTGTGTCGAAGACGCCATAAAGTCCAGAGGATAGTTCGACTCTATCATGGCCCACCAAATTTTGGTATGCCGCAAGGCACCATAAAGTATCAAGGATGGTTCGACTCCATCGTGATCCACCAAATTTTGACACACGTTCTAAAGAATGTGATAAACAGAGCTTGCTTCTCGAAGACTCGAAGTAAAGCCCAAAGGATAGCTTGCCCCGACAAATTGCAGCACGAACCGTATATGAATAGTATTGAAAAGGTGAGTGCTAAAATTGTTTGGGGTTCGACTCCATCCAGACCCACAAAAGGGAGATTAAAGCTCGATTAAGGTTTGTTTCTTACCTGTCTCGGTGATTTGGGCCAGTTCCAAGTAGCGTTCGGTTGTGGAAAGGCGTTTGTGACCGGAGACCTGAGAAAGAAGTACCAAGTCAACTTCATTTTTGAGATTCTCAACAATAAAAGTAGTTCTTAAGTCATTAACCGAGTAGCTGGGAAGCTCCGCTCTCTGCATATACCTAGAAATTGAGGCTCTGATGTTTCTGACGGCCAAAGGCTTGCCGTTTTTACTTATAAATACGTAAGGAGAATCGGACTTGGGCCTGATGTTCATATATGATACCAGGGTTTCTTGGGACGGATTGTTTAATGGAATATTCCTCTCTGGTTGGGTGGCGTAGGATTCAACTTTAAGAGAACCTTTTGTAACGCCTGCAGTTTTAAGATTGGCTACTTCTGAAATTCTTAAGCCCGTTTGCAGGATTAATTCAATAATTGCGGCAATTCTGATGTCGCTTCTTACAACGTCCCTGAGGGCTCGGTATTCCAGTTGGGAAAGAAATTTGGGAAGTGAGCTTTCGATCTTGGGGTGGGCGACAGATGCCGACACATCCCCGGTTATGATATTTTCGGAAATCATCCATCTGAAAAAAGTTTTGACGGCATTAAGTTTTCTTGAAACCGATTTGGCGGTGTATTTATCAGCTAAAAGAGTGTCGCGGAAGGAATCAAGATCATCAGGCCTGACAGCACTCGGCAAAGCTTTATTCCTGTTGGTCAAAAATTCAACCAACTGAGCCAGATCGCTTTTATAGGCCAAAACGGTTGCAGGAGAGCGTTTTTTGGCTTTCAACGATTCGATAAATTTGGGCAGAAGATTTTTGATAGTATCTTCAGACATTGTCGTATAATTAAAGTCGCGAAACCCAATTATATCCCATTTTTCGGAATAGTCAATTATTACAGGATGAAAATTAAAACAAAGGAAAAAGCCGGTAGAAAAATAAAAGAGTTTTTTGGGCGTGTCTGGGGATATGCGGTTTGGGTTTTGATCCTAATTTTAGCATTTTCGGTAATACGTAACGTTAGAAAGGCAATTTCGATTAGAAGTGAGATTGCGCGTGAGCAGGTAAAAGTGGACAAAATTAAAGAGGAAAATGCCAGATTGGAGAGGGAGATTCTCCAAACCCAAAGCGGGGCTTTTATCGAAAAGCAGGTTCGCGACAGACTGGGACTGGTTAAAGAAGGGGAAGCAATAGTTGTATTGCCAGATGAAGAAATATTACGTAGGCTAGCGCCCCAAATACCGCCGGAATCTGATACCTTACCCGATCCAAACTGGAAGAAGTGGATACAATTATTTATTTCCAAATAGTATCCAACCCCGCAAGTTTGCAGCACAAACCGTATATGAATAATATTGAAAAGGTGAGTGCTAAAACCCGGCTGGGGTGGCTGAAACTGTTTATTGAATAGTTCCTTCGACTCCTTCGATTTCACTCAGGATTGTAATTCGCTCAGGACGATTCTCCTTGTGCTATAGCCGTGAGCAAACACAAACCTGATTTGTGTTTGTCGAATCGGTTGCGGGGCCAGAGGTCGCATCTGGCCTGAAAGATTATGAGCCTTTCGTGCACTGTACACTACCCCGCATGTAGCTAACTTTGGTATTATAACATAGGTGTGGATAAATCTGGTAAAATATGCGTTAAGCCAATGTAGCTCAGCGGTAGAGCATTCGTTTCATGACACAAATTTGGCTGGGTAGCTCAGTTGGTTAGAGCACGGCAATCATAACGCTGAGGTCGAGAGTTCAAATCTCTCCCCAGCCACCAAATTTGTGACAGACAGGAATTGCATTTCTGTCATAAGCGTCAGGTCACAGGTTCGATCCCTGTCGTTGGCACAAGTAAACTCTCTTGACAAGTTGTACATACTCTTGTACACTTTTACCATGACTGGAATAATTAGCATATCCGATGCGAGATCAAAGCTTCCTGCGTTGGTGGACGAAGTTGGTGAGGGTCTGTCCCGTTTTTTGATTACAGTAAACAGCAAACCGAAGGCGGTCCTTATTGGTGTTGAAGAATTGGAATCCCTGGAAGAAACTGCTGAAATTATGGCTATTCCTGGAGCTTATAAGGCTATCAAAAAAGGTTACAAACAAGCTAAAATTGGCGATGGCGTCGCCTGGTCTGAATTTAAGAAAAAGTATAATATTGAGTGATGAGGCTTTTTCTTACCAAGCAGGCAAAAAGAGAATTCTTCAAGCTTCCCGCTCCAGAACAAAAAAAAGCGGCTAGAAAAATAAACCTATTAGAGGAAAGACCACTTATCGGTAAAAAACTTGGTGGGGAATTAGGCGATTTACGTTGTCTCCGTTTCTGGCCTTACAGAATTATCTATCACGTCGAGCAGAAAAAGAAGGAAATTTGGGTTGATCATATAATTCACAGGCAGGGAGCGTATAAATGAGTTTTGGGTTATAATTGTGATTGAATATGGACAAGAAACGAATTTTAACCGGCGATCGGCCTACAGGGCGTATGCACCTGGGGCACTTTGTAGGGAGCTTGAAAAATAGAGTAAAGCTTCAGGATTCCTATGACCAATTTGTGATGATTGCCGATGTGCAGGCGTTGACCGATAATTTTGAACAACCGCAAAAGGTTAGAGCTAGTATAAAAGAAGTTCTTTTAGATTATTTGGCGGTTGGGATTGATCCTAAAAAGACTACTATTCTTATCCAATCCATGATTCCCGAAATTGCCGAATTAACTGTGTTTTACTTGAATTTAGTTACTCTTGAGAGGGTTCTTCGAAATCCGACAGTAAAAGACGAAATTAAACAAAAAGGATTCGGGCAAAATATTCCTTTGGGGTTTGCAATGTATCCGGTCTCACAAGCTGCCGATATAACTGTTTTTAACGCTGACTTGGTTCCTGTCGGTGAAGATCAGCTTCCCATGATTGAGCAAACCCGCGAGATCGTCAGAAAGTTTAACTCTTTGTACAATAAGGTTTTTGTCGAACCTGAAGCTTTGGTAGGGGAAGTCAAAAGACTTCCAGGAACGGATGGGGCTAAGATGGGCAAAAGTGTGAATAATGCGATATATCTGTCAGATGGCGAAGAGGAGCTTAAAAAGAAAGTGATGAGCATGTACACCGATCCAGATCGGATTCATTCCACGGATCCTGGGAAGGTTGAGGGAAATCCTGTTTTTATCTATCATGACGTTTTTAACCCGAATAAGTCCGAGGTTGGAGATT
>Ga0209541_10009259_pt1 | contig 15986 bp, 15 predicted proteins | sample RifCSPlowO2_01_FD_184027 | JGI IMG/M metagenome (GOLD analysis project Ga0209541, IMG submission 184027) | Groundwater microbial communities from Rifle, Colorado - Rifle CSP2_plank lowO2_0.1 (SPAdes) (version 2) | ecosystem: Environmental > Aquatic > Deep subsurface > Groundwater | place...
GTCTCTCCTGTCTTCCAGATATTTGGTATTTGGTAGAATATAATCAATCCCCGGAGTTTCGTCTTCCGATTCAAACTGAAAGCCCATATCGGACACTATAATATCCTGACCAAACTCAAATATGGTCATATTTCTGCCAACTTCCTCCACTCCACCAACGGGTATAATCCTGATTACACCACTTTCAATGCCAGAAGTTTTGATAAGTTCTCTCTCCCTCCTCTCCTGTGAATCGGTCTTTTGCTGTCGTGGTCTTTTGCCTCTTCTTGTCGCTTGGCCAGCATCTCTTTTTGGGTGATGTTCATCTCTTGAACCAATAGTTTTGTGGCTGTGGGTTCTATTTCTGCCCCCACTGGCGTCTTTCCCCCTGACATGGTGTTTCCTGTCAGAATTTTTTTTATCGTTCATATTTAATTTTTCTAATTAGTTATTTTGTTTTTATTTAATTTGATAGAAATCCCCAGACCTTGTCCGTTTCTATATACCACTTGTGGATATTATTGAATCTCTCTCCAGGGATTGTGATGGTTTTTATCTCAAAACCTTTTATTTTTTTAGGCAATATGTATAAGAAATTTGGCGAGTAAATAAACACAGCTGGCTTGTCTTTATTTATCTCACTCTCAAATTTACTGAATATTTCATTTCTCTCATCTTTTCCACTTTCGCTTCTTGATGCCTCAAGTAAACTATCGGCTGTGACATTGGTATACAAGGCAATGTTTAGACCTGGGTCGTTTCTTTGAGAGGAGTGCCAGAAAGCAAATAAGTCTAGGTCCCTGCCGATGACTTCACCAAAAAGCAATGCCTCATACTTTCTGGGTCTAATAACATTTTGGTTTAGTGCTCCTGTTTCAAAAACTTTAATATCAACCCGAACTCCGATTTCCTCAAATGATTCCTTCAGGATTTCTGCTGTTCTCTTTAACTCCGGAGCGTCTCCTGTTGATATTGAAAACGATAGGGTTTCAGTACCTTTTTTTGTTTTTTTGGTCCAGAGCACATCTTCCTCATCAAACTTCCAGCCGGCATCCGTCAGTATTGATTTTGCCTTTACCACATCTCTCTGGGACGCTTCACCCTCACCATTTTTAAGTATTCCTGGCGGTATAGGACCATTGATAACACTTCCATACTGGTATAAAACCTCATTTACGATTCTGTATTTGTTTGTGGCAAGCTCTAGGGCTCTACGAACTTCACTATTGGCAAAGATGGGGGCGAGGTTTTGGTTGAAAAAGAGGCCAAAAATCCTAGTCAGTGGAATTTCCTCGATTCTTCTACCGGATTGCTCGAGCTCCCTTGCCTTTTCTGGGGCAATGCCGTAAATACTCTCAACCTCATCATTTAAGTATGCCGAAAGCAAAGATTCTTCGTTTGAATAGAATTCCAACGTCAAACTATTTATGAAAGATTGCCCTAAGGCATAATTTTTAAATGGCGATAGGACATAATATTCAGCAATGCCGGATGCATTTCTTTTAATCCTAGCAATCTTGTAAGGGCCACTGCCGATGGGCTCTATATTAAATTGGCTTAGTGTAAATTGTTCACTCAAAAGATCTCCCCAAATGTGCTGTGGCAATATGCCGATGGTAGTATTTTCCAAAAATGGGGCATAGGCCTGTTTTAAATTAAACACTACTGTCCTTTCATCCGGTGTCTCAACGCTTACGCCTATCCAGTTTGGACGCTTGGGACTTTTAATAGACTCATCCTGGGCTCTTGCTATTGTGAAAGCAATATCAGCGGAAGTAAGTGGGTAGCCGTCATGGAAACGCAATCCTTCCTTTAAAACAAATGTGTAAGTTTTGCCATCTTCTGATATCTCATAAGATTCTGCCAAATTATTTTCTAATTGCCCGTTAACCCCAACATTCAGAAGACCGGAATAAACAAGAGCTGTCAGATCTCGATCGGCATCAGAGATGGCCAAGAGAGGATTTATAAATCTCGGGAACCCCATAAGCCCTTCTCGCAATTCTCCGCCACTAGCAGGCACCTCTATAACAAGATTGCGGTTTAACCTAACAAGAATACTGATTGAGCTTATAAAAAGTAGAATTATGAAAAATCCGAACACAACTCTTTCCGCAATAGAAAAAGACCCAACGATTTCATCAAGTTTCTTTATTCTTTCAATTTGAAAACTCTTTAAAGAGAGCTTAATTAGCCTGTCTATTGATTCTTTCACAAAGTATTGAGATAGTAGAAGATTATTCTATTTTTACCCGCGTTTTAAGCTAAAAAATTTAGAGCCAGTGATAATACAAAAAGAATAGCTATGACAATTGTCGCATTAAATATAAATTTATCAAAACCCCGTCTGGTGATTTTTGTGCCCACCTCATAGTCGCCAAAAGCGCTCCCAAGCCCCGCCTCGGATCTCTGTATTAAAACAGCTACAACCAAAAGGACGGCTAGGCCAATTTCTATATATGGCAATAGGTTGAATAGATTACTCACGAAAGGCATTATACCAGAAGTGTTATTTTAAGCAACCCCCACACCATTATTTTGATAAATAATGGTGTGGGGGTATACTTTTTATATGACCAAAAAAATTTATGTAACCAGGAAAATCCCAAGTGCTGGCATTGAACTCCTCCAGGCTAATGGTTTTGAGGTTGATGTTAGCCCTAAAGATGGGGTCCTCAATAAGGCCGAACTTATCAGCGCTCTTTCGGCGAAGGAATATGACGCTGTTCTTTGTCTTCTAACAGATAAAATTGATAAAGAAGTTTTTGAAGCACTACCGAGCGCGAAGATATTCGCCAATTATGCTGTTGGTTTTAATAACATAGATCTGGAGGTTGCCAAGGAAAAGGGGATTACCATTACGAACACCCCGGGAGTTTTAACAGATACGGTGGCAGAACATACTTTCGCTCTCATCATTGCTCTCTCAACTAGGACTGTGGAAGCAGACAAATTCACCAGAGATGGAAAGTATAACGGCTGGGCGCCACTTATGTTTCTTGGGACAGACTTGAAAGGCAAGACTCTCGGTATACTTGGCGCTGGTAGAATCGGCTCACGCGTGGCCTATCACGCTAAAAATGGTTTTGATATGAACATCATTTATAATGACCCAAAGCCGAACGATTATTTCGACAAGGAACTTAGTGCAAAATATCTGTCGACAACCGAAGATGTTTTAAAAGAGGCCGATTTTGTTTCAATACATGTGCCACTTCTTGAAAGTACAAAACATCTAATAAACAAAGAGAGACTTTCACTTATGAAAAAAAGTGCATACATCGTGAATACCTCAAGGGGGCCAGTAATTGATGAAACGGCGCTTGTGGAAGCTCTGAAAAATGGGACGATCAGTGGGGCCGGTCTTGATGTTTTTGAAAATGAACCGACGCTTGCCCCGGGGCTATCGGAATTGCAAAATGTAGTTTTAACTCCGCATATTGCCTCGGCAACCGTTGAGACTCGTTCCAAAATGTCAGAAATGGCGGCGCAAAATATAGTTGATTTTCTAGAGGGTAGGGAACCACGGAATAAGGTTTTGAACTAGGCACTGGGCGCTAGGCGCTAGGCGCTAGGCGCTAGGTGAGAGAAAAAAGAGAAAAGGCGAAAGAGAAAAGAGCTGGCTACAAGCTACAAGCTACAAGCTACAAGCTACAAGCTACAAGCTACAAGCTACAAGCTACATTATGCTATAATATAATTCTTAAAAATTAATCTAAATTCAAATTATGTCACTATTTTATATTCTCATAATCATATTGGCAGTTGTTGTTTTTTGGGTAGTTTTGGCCTACAACGGCTTTGTACGGCTTATAAATCGCGCTAAGGAGGCCTGGGCGGACATAGATGTCCAACTGAAGCGACGTTATGACTTGATACCAAATCTGGTCAATACCGTTAAAGGTTATGCCGAGCACGAGAGAGCCACTTTTGAAAAAATTACAGAAGCGAGAAGCAGAGCCATGCAAGCCGGCAATCTTGAAGAAAAAGGCAAGGCGGAAAACATGCTCTCCGGCGCCCTGAAGTCACTTTTTGCTGTCGCCGAAAGTTATCCGGATCTTAAGGCAAACCAAAATTTCTTGCATCTACAACAAGAACTTTCCGACACAGAAAATAAAATCCAAGCGGCTCGAAGGTTTTACAACTCAAATGTCAGGGATCTCAATATCAAAACCGAAAGTTTTCCATCTAATATAATTGCAAATGCCTTTGGATTTTCTAAAATGGAATTTTTCCAGCTTGAAGAAGAAGCGGCCAAAGAACCAGTACAAGTAAAATTCTAATTCCTAATATCTAATATCTAAACAATACCCAATGTTCAAAATCACAAACACGACCAATGTTTTGGTTATTTGAGTTTCTGATTTGTTTAGGATTTAGGATTTAGTGCTTAGGATTTTTCCTCTATGACAATCTATACTCACAAAGATTCAAACATCTTAAAGACCTGGCTTTTAATGGTCTCTTTTCTTATCGGGGTAATATTCTTGGGTTGGTTTTTCGGCTTTGTCTATAACCAGCCGTTTATTCTCTACATTGCTGTTATTTTTGCGGTCCTAACCAATATTTTCAGTTATTGGTATTCGGATAAAATTGTCATAAAAATGTCTGGGGCAAAACCGGCCTTGCGTAGTGATTATTTTGATTTTTATACAATTGTTGAAAATCTTTCCATCACCGCTGGACTTCCGATGCCAAAGATATTCGTTATTAATGATAATGTGCCGAACGCCTTCGCCACAGGCAGAAATCCGGAGCACGCCGTCGTCGCTGTCACCACTGGGCTCCTTTTGATACTTGATAAAAATGAGCTTGAGGGGGTGGTCGCCCACGAACTTTCACACATAGGTAACCGCGACATGCTTTTATCGACGGTGGTCGTGGTGCTTGCCGGTTTTGTGGCAATTCTTTCCGATATATTTTTACGGGCGACTATTCATGGAGGCAGGAGTAATGATAGCGGAAAGGGCGGTGGGGCTCTTGTTATAATTGGTCTTCTTTTAGCCATCGCTTCTCCAATAGCCGCAGGCCTAATACAACTTGCCATATCAAGGAAGAGAGAATTTTTAGCAGATGCATCCGGTGCACTTCTGACAAGATATCCTGAAGGTCTGGCTTCGGCTCTGCGGAAAATTTCTTCTCACACTGGCAAAATGAAGCGCGCCAACAAAGCAATGGCACATCTTTATATTTCAAGTCCGTTCGGAGAGGGAAAGGTCGTTGGCTTTTTTACGCGTCTTTGGAGTACTCACCCGCCGATAGATGACAGAATTAAAGCTTTAATGGGTGATAAGTAATAAATAATAAATGGAAGATTTCAACATAAACGACCTTAGAGAGGAAAGTCGCAATTTGCGCCAGATTATAATCTCCACAAATCCGGAACTGGAAGTGGTTATAAATCGCTATATTTTCTTGATACATTCCGGAGGTAAAGAGGTGGAAGATTTGCAGGAGGAAGTAAAATATCTGAAGACCTTGGTTTATAAAGATGAACTGACCGGCGTGCTCAATAGGCGGGGTTTTTTTGACAGATTTAGTGGTCTTTTTAATGAATCATTTGCTTACAAAAAAGGAACAGCCCATGCCAGAAAATTTGAACTTAAAGACTTGGCGATAATTTTTGTTGATATAGATGACTTCAAAAAAATTAATGATGAATATGGACATGACAAAGGTGACTTTGTATTAAAAAAATTTGCCGAGGTACTTCAATCCAGCATACGCGACGAAGATGCTATCGCCAGAATCGGCGGGGAAGAGTTTGTCATCGTTCTTTTGGGTGCCGATGAAGATGATGCTTATCAGAAATCAGAGGAAATTCGAGAAAACATAGAAAAGAATGTTGGGAAAGTTTTTGATTTTAATAAAAAAATAACCGCAAGCTTTGGGGTTGTGTCGCTCTCTGGCTCAAATGCAGAAAATTTAGAGGAGCTTGTGACTTTAGCTGATAAGGCCATGTATGAAGCCAAACATAATAGGGGAAAAAACAACACAGCACGATTCAGCGAAATAAATACCCCCTAAAAACAGTATTAACTGCTTACCCCATTTTTTAGCAGAGAGTTTTGACCAGCCCCAAGCAGATAGAGGTTTGACCTCTATCTGAAAGGGGCAGAATGTAGTGGATTATTCGATCAAGTAAAGAAAAGGCGCACGTACCCGAAGGTCGTGCGCCCGTTGTGCCATTGCGAAGTTCTACGGTTAGGTCGCGAACACTTCGGCGACGCCGTGGTCGACGACCACGACAGCTACGTCGCTAATGCTCCGCAACTTTGTTGCGGCGTCTTTGTCGAAAGCGTCAAGTGCTTCCTGAATGCCGTTTCGCATGGCGAGTCCCCGCGCGAAAGGGATTTCTCCCTTGTCGCGGATTTCCTGCCAGTTGTGTCCAGGCATCAGAGCATCAGCGAGCGGCCCGCCGTGAACGTCATCAACATTCAAAAGGACAATCACCGCTTGATCTGGAGTCATGCCGCGTTCCGTCAGTCGACGCTTGAAGTGCTCGACGCGATCGGCGTTCAGTTCCAGTGTATTGCGGCAGTTGTGTTTCTCCACCGCACTGATCACCGCGACGGCAACCGGATCATCAAGCACCAGTTGACCGTCAACTTCGCGGACGACGGCGCCAGTTGCGACACCGTTCCTGTAGAGAGAAGGGCCGTCAACACTGAGAATTCGACCGCTGAGTTCACCTTCGAGCTCATTGATCGCATTCAGAACGCGCTGACGACTTTTGTCGTCGCCGAGATGAAGAACGTTCGCTCGTCCGCCACTGTAATGCCAGTCGACTTGAGCGCTCGCTTTCTTGGCGATGGACTGCACCCAATGCTCTACAGCGTTAGGACTCCCGTCGACAACGCAGACCCTCTGCCTTTCTTGAAAATGTCAGGATTGCAGGGGGCGGGATCGGGGCCATCGGTTGCCATAGTTTAGTCTCCTTCCTTCGTTTGGGTTTGGGAATGTGCGGTTTTTGAGCCAGAATGACTCAACTAATCCTACACGACCTTAACATAAAGAACGTTTCATGTCAATTTCCCTAGTGGCTATTCCACTCTATTATTTTACCTTCAGGCGCTTAAAGGAAACACTGCCAAATGCTTTTGGTGTAGCTTTCGAAATTATCCATTTTGCAGTGAAAGCAGATAGAGGTTAAACCTCTATCTGAAACCTCTATCTGAAAGCGGACTGCGTCCGCCGAAGCCCGGCGAAGCTTTGCTTCGGCGGGCGAAGGCGGAGGAGAAGGGATTCGAACCCTTGATGCCGTTTCCGACATACGTCCTTTCCAGGGACGCCGATTCAACCGCTCTCGCACTCCTCCGTAGTTTCCAATTATATATCAATTTGGCGACTAGTCTATTAAAATATTGCTGATGATGCTTTCTTGTGTTAGAGTCATGGTGGAGGAGGTTCTCATGATAGGCGAAAGTAATGAAGAAATGGGATTTAGGTTTTTTACCAAGAAATTGGAACAATATCTGAAGTTTACACCCATTCCGCGCGGGGGCGAGGCCCATGCGATACGGGATTTGGTATTGCATGAACTGCGGAGGGGTGACTCAAAATCACACCTTCTCATTTCGTTCGATCTGGGACGTTTGACAGAGGCTCTTGACAAAGAGATCGGCCCCCACGGCCCCATCTCGATAGAGGTGGGGAATTTTAAACACCAGCTGGAAGCAATGTTTCCGGTTGAATGTAGAATGCCTGGGCCATAACCACCGCCCTCGTTTCGTCGTTTGAAACCCTGCTTTGCCAGCGGGGTTTTCTTTTTAAAAAGCCGTCAGGCGCTCCGACCGAAGTCGGAGCGCCTGACGGCAAAGTTGCTTCAATTCTACCTGGCGTGTTCCGCGACCTCCTTCTCGGCGAGGCGTAGTACCCGTCTCTCGTCTTGGTAACAAATCTTCTTGTTGCCACTTCCGTTCTTGTGGGTGTTTTTCTTTACCACATCTTTCGCCTTGGACAAGGTTCCATTCTCCTTTCACTCTTCCGTATCTAGGATATCAAAAATAACAAAATGGTCAAATGTGTATTAGGTTTTCCAAGGTCTCACCTTGGTTTGCCAAGGTGAGACCTTGGGGGACGGCTTGGTTCGTGTGCATAAAATAAACTTCCAAAATATATTATTAGATTATTAATAATCTAATAATGTATTTTGATACCGCCTTTGATTTACTATTGCAAGAAACTCTTCACAGCTTTCTTAACCCGTGCGTACTCATCTGGTCGGAACCAATTTATTCTTTTATCTTTTTTCCACCAAGTTCTCTGGCGCTTCACGAAACGCCAAATATCTTTTTCAAGACCCATCTCAAATTCTTTTCTACCAATCTTGTCGCGAAGTAGCTTAGCAAGCCAACCATATTCAAGACCGAGCTCCCCCATTCTTTTATATGAAAGCCCACGCTTATGCAATTTTCTGGCTTCATTTATCATTCCATTTTTAATTCTTTCAATCAATCTTTTTTTGATTTTTTTCTTGAGTATTGCATCAGTATCATCAAGTCCAATAAAAAGAGGATTGTATTTAATTTCAAATTTTATTTTTGGCACTCTGCCAAGAGCTTCGGCAATCTCTATGGCGCGCACAAGGCGAGCCTTGTTGTGTTTATCTATACCCCTTGCTCTTTTCGGGTCAATTTTTTTAAGCATGGCGAAAAGTGCTTCCGCGCTTTTCGCCAATAAGCGCCTCTGTAATTTTAGGTTGGTCTTCACTTCCGGCAATACAAGACCATCCACAAGTGTGGAAATATAGAAACCGGTTCCGCCGACAACCATCGGTAATTTCCCGTTTGCCAAAATATTAGAGATTGCTTTCTGACCAAGCTCTTTAAACTTACCGGCGCTGAATCTTTTTGCCGGCGACGAGATATCAAGCAGATGGTGGCGGACCCCTGACATTTCTCTCTTTGTGATCTTGCCGGTTCCAAGGTTAAGGCCTTTATAAACCTGTCTTGAATCGGCGGAGATTATTTCACCCCGAAAATCCTCGGCTAGTCTTACGGCAAGCGAGCTTTTGCCGGTTGCTGTTGGTCCAAGCACCACAAGAATTCTCGGTTTTGCCGAAGGATGGCCATTTCTTCCTATGGAGAATTTGACTTTTAACTTTTTTTGCTTAGGTGTTATCATATATGTGAGATTTTGGTCGATTTCAAAACACTAATATTGATTAAAATATATGGAAAAAAATAAAGATACAAGTCTTTTTATAATAGTGATATTGATTGTTGTTCTTGTCGGGGCACTTTTCTGGCTTTTGGTCGAGGGTAATTTTATAGATCCGTCTGCCAAAACCTATGACGACCTTGAAGACAGTCTGAACCTTGAAGCAACCCCAGAAAATGGATATGGCGTAAAGGTTGCCAATGACACCAACCTCGGTTCATATCTGGCCGGCCCAAATGGGCATACCTTATATACAACTACTCTCAAAGAGTGTGGAGAAGCGTGTCTGCAAAATTGGCCACCATACATCGTCAGCGCTCCGCAGGATTCTTCAAGCGGTCCGATTGGCGTGGTATCTTTCGGGAGTTTGTATCAACAAACCTACAACAATGTACCTCTCTACTATTATATAGGAGATGAGGAGCCGGGTGACATAAATGGCCATGCCTTAAATGGAGTTTGGTTTGTGGCACGACCATAACTCTAGATGCTAGGCGCTAGTCCGACCAGGGTCGGACTCCGACTGAGGTCGGAGGCGCTAGGCGCTAGATGCTGGGCGCTAGATGCTAGGCGCTAGAAGCTAGAGACTGTAGACTGAAAACAACAAAAACAAAATTTGGGCATAAGCCCAAATTTTGTTTTTTAGACAATTAGGATATATTGTAATTCTATGGAATTCAAAATAGAGAAGAAAATGAAAAATGGCCTTGGCCGAGCGGGGATTATAAAGACCGCACACGGTGAGATACAGACGCCGGCTTTTATTGTAGTTGGCACGAAAGCGACGGTTAAGGCGCTCACACCTAGAGAACTTTCCGATATGGGGGTGGAAGCAGTTTTAGCTAATACATATCACTTGTATCTGGAACCGGGCGATAAAACGATAAATAAAGCCGGCAGGCTCAACAAATATATGAATTGGGACGGTCCGACGATGACTGACTCGGGCGGTTTTCAGGCCTTTTCCCTGGGTGCTGCTTATGGATTAAAACTCTCAAAATTTGGAGAATTCCGTGAACCCGAAGCCGGCGTGTCGTATTCGGATGAAGTCAGTTCAAGTTCCGATACTTCTGATTATTTAGGCAGATTGGCGAAGGTTGATGAGGACGGTGTAAATTTTAAGTCTCACATTGACGGCTCATCGCATTACATTACTCCGGAAAAATCCATAGAAATCCAACACAACATAGGAGCGGACATAATGTTTGCTTTTGATGAATGTACATCACCGTCCGCCTATCGCGGTTATCAAAAAGAAGCGATGGACAGAACTCACAGATGGGCCGAGAGATCTCTTGAATATCACAAAAAAAATAATAAAAAAAGTCAGGCGCTTTTTGGCATTATTCAGGGCGGGAGATATAAAGACTTGCGTGAAGAAAGCGCTAAATTTATTTCAGATCTTCCAAGCGGTAATGAATTTGATGGCTTTGGGATTGGTGGCTCATTTTCAAAAGAAGATATAGATTCTGTGGTAGGTCTCGTGTGTGGAATATTGCCAGAAAATAAACCAAGGCATCTCCTTGGAATAGGGGAGCCGATAGATATATTCGGCGGGATTGAAAATGGTATAGACACATTTGATTGTGTTTCTCCGACCAGAGTGGCGCGCAATGCTTCTCTTTATACCAAAAATGGCCGAATCAATATTTTGAACGCGAAATACAGAGAGGACTTTACGCCAATAGACGAGAGCTGTGGTTGTTATACCTGTAAAAACTATTCCAGAAGTTATGTCGCCCATCTCTTCAGAGCCAAAGAGATTTTAGCGAACACGCTCGCCTCAATACACAATGTTTACTTTATCGTTCACTTGGTTAAAAATATCAGGCGGGCCATTCTGGATGAAACATATTTAGAATTTAAAGAAGAGTTTTTAAAAAATTATTATACGAAAAAGTAATTACAACATTCTAACATTCTCCCGCCTTCGCTCTTGCGAGCTACGGCGGGCGAGGAAGAATGTAAAGAGATTTTGCCAGCCAAGCAAATAATGGAATAATAGGTAGTAACTATTAACTATAGTAGGGTGATATAATTAAAACATGAAACAAAAAGGATTTGTGAATGTAGTAATAATTGTCCTAGCAGCCATCATCTTAGGTGGTGTTGGGTATTTTACGTTTATAAAAATCCCAGAGACAACTGACGAGCAAAAAACACAATCATTGACAGATTCTCCGGTCCCAGTAAATACACAAACTCTAACAACCACCAATAAGACCTTTTCTGAAACTGAAATTATCACAAATTTAAAGACCAATTGGCAATCTTTTCAAGCTTCCATACCATTTAGACCAGGACACCCTGGCACCACAGCTTGGTCTGGGCCATACAAGGTTCAATTTATTGGGAATGATAATTTACTTGTAGGTTTTGAAGATGGTTATGTGGCTAGTATGGTTTTATTAAATTTTGGCAGTGGTCAATTTAAAATTTTAGAAGTATTTAACAACCGTGGGCCTTTTACAATATCAGAATGGCAAAATTTGGTTAATGAATATGGCGACCCATCTTATCCTGTTGGTTCATACACCACCGATGAAATTGTCAGTTCCCCAGATTTAACAAAGGTTACAGAAAATGTATTCGCAAAGACAATAATAAATATCCCATTCATTGATATAGGGGGTACCACCGGTCTGGATTATAAAGAACAAATTGGCTGTGGAGACAGAGTTGTTTATGTTCCCAAGGAAATAGGAGGAACAACACAACCACTAAATGCCACCTATAAAGAACTTTTTGCTACTGGCCCCATCAAGTATTTTGGTGGTAAAGAGCTGGCTAATCCAATAGCTGATCAGGCGAAAGAACGAATTATTACTTACGCGAACAAACCGGCTGATATTTTTAAACCACTGCGTTTTGTCAAAGCGGAAATTCAGGTTGATGAGGCGTTAGTTTACCTAGAAGGGGATCTTCTTTCAAACGAATGTAATGATTCAAGAGTACAAGCTCAAATTATTTTTACAGCGACACAATTTTCTAATATCAACAAAGTCAAAACATATTTAAATGGCAAAGAATTTGATTGGTCTATATGGGCAAGTCAGCAATGATAAAACATGTTCGCTATTTGTTTGGTGATAAGAACCCACAAATTATTTATACAAAACTGATGCTTTATTTTATCTTCCACAACCTATTCCGCTCTTCTCGTCAATGGTAGAATAGATTCACAACACACAAACAACATTCTAACATTCTGCAGAATGTTAGAATGTTGTAATTGGAGGCATTTGAGCTATGGCCAAATTTAAATTAAAGAGTGAATATAAACCAGCAGGTGACCCCGTAGAAGAGCAGAGCTCTCACGGGGCAAGCCAACCTTACTATTCGAGCTATGGCCAAATTTAAATTAAAGAGTGAATATAAACCAGCAGGAGATCAGCCGAGGGCTATCAAGGAACTTCTCGCTGGGCTTAAAGGAGGTCTGAAACAGCAGACACTCCTTGGTGTTACCGGTTCTGGAAAGACTTTTACTGTTGCCAATATTATAGAAAAAATCGGCAAGCCAACTCTCGTCATAGCCCATAACAAGACTCTCGCCGCCCAGCTGGCTCAAGAATACAGAGAATTTTTCCCGGACAATGCCGTTCATTACTTCGTTTCTTATTATGATTACTACCAACCGGAGGCATATATACCAACTTCAGATACTTATATAGAAAAAGAAGCACAGATTAATGAGGAAATAGACCGGCTTCGCCATGCCTCAACCCAAGCCCTTCTCTCACGCAAGGATGTGATTATTGTTGCTTCTGTTTCTTGCATATATGGTCTCGGCAGTCCGGAAGAATACGAAAAAGTTAATTTGAAATTATCTCTCGGGCAAAAAATTTCCAGAGCCGATTTTATACGCAGACTCATAGGCTTATATTACGAAAGAACAAATTCTGACCTATCTTCCGGGCAATTCCGGGCGCTCGGCAATTCTCTAGAACTTATGCCATCAAACGAAAGAAATATATACAGATTTGAGATTGAAGATGGCATCATCACCTCAATTTTAAGTATAGACCCGATAACGAGTAGTATTATTGGTGATGTTAAAAACTTTTTTGTATTTCCGGCAAAACACTTTGTGGCAAATGCAGAAGATAAGGAAAGAGCGCTAAAGACAATAGAAGCCGAACTTAAAGAAAGATTGAAATATTTCGAGAAGAGGGGGATGCTTCTTGAGGCAGATCGATTAAAAAGGCGTACCACTTATGACTTGGCGCTCCTGCGCGAAGTCGGTTATGTCAATGGTATTGAAAATTATTCCAGGCATTTCTCCGGCAAAAAGGAAGGAGAAGCGCCGGACACATTGCTTTCATATTTCCCGCGCACGAAAGACGGCAAGCCGGACTTCCTGACGATAATTGACGAATCGCACGTCACTATTCCACAAGTTGGCGGTATGTATGCCGGAGATAAATCCAGAAAAGAAACCTTGGTCGCCCACGGCTTCAGACTGCCATCAGCTCGTGATAATCGCCCGCTTAAGTTTGAGGAATTTGATGAGAGGGTGGGGCAGAGAATTTATACTTCAGCCACTCCCGGCAATTATGAAAAAGAAAATAGTCAGAAAATTGCCGAGCAAATCATCCGCCCGACTGGTTTAGTGGATCCACAGATAGAGATAAAACCTATAGTGAAGATAAAAGAGAAAAGTCCGACCAAAGTCGGACTCTCCGACCTCAAGTCGGAGTCCGATATTATGAGGTCGGACCGACTGAGGTCGGAGAGAGAAGATGCCTATAGCCAAGTCAATGATTTTATAAAAGAGGCAGAGCTGGAGATAAAAAGGGGCGGTCGGGTCATTGCCACAACTTTGACTAAAAAAATGTCTGAAGATTTATCGGACTTCTTGAAAGAGAAGGGAATAAGGGCCGAATATCTACACAGCGAAGTTGCGACCATAGATAGGATAAATATTTTGACAGATTTTAGAAGAGGAAAGTTTGACATCTTGGTTGGGGTCAATCTTCTACGAGAAGGGCTTGATTTGCCGGAGGTTTCGCTTATTGGAATTCTTGATGCCGACAAGGAAGGGTTTCTACGCTCCGAAACTTCTCTTATTCAGACGATAGGCCGAGCGGCCAGAAATGTTGATGGTAGGGTTATTTTGTATGCCGATAGACTGACCGGCTCCATAGACAGAGCAATCGGGGAAACCAACAGACGCAGAAAATTACAGATCGCTTACAACAAAAAGCATGGCATTACTCCAAAGACGATAGAAAAGAAAATATCGGATATTACGGACCAGCTACGCACCGAGCATGGCAATGCTGTCAGAGAACTTCTGCGCGTGGACAAAGCACTCTTTTTGGAGAAACCAGATAAAATTTTGAAACAGAGAAAACACCAAATGTCCGAGACCGTAAAAATGTTGGACTTCGAGACGGCGGCAATACTACGCGATGAGATTATTGAACTTGAGAAATTGGTTAATTCAAAATCGGACAGAAAATAGACAATTATCCTAAAATAAAAACACATCATACAACTTACGCTATAGCGTATTTTGTATGATGTACGGAAATTATTTTTGAAACTCCAGGTGTGGATTTTTCATCCCCATTCTGCTAGTATTTTTCTATACCCCCGGGTAGAGGCGCGAGAGGGGGCTTTAGTTTATGGCAAAAAAAGAAAACAAAGAACATCAAAGCCACAAAGCGTATGCCGGTCTTGAGCATATCGTTGTTAAGGGCGCGCGCACTCACAACCTAAAGGATATAACGGTAGAGATGCCCAGAAACAAGATGATAGTCTTCACCGGACTTTCTGGTTCCGGGAAATCATCTCTGGCCTTTGATACCATTTTCGCCGAAGGCCAGAGGCGTTATATGGAGTCTCTTTCCGCTTACGCCAGGCAATTCTTACACCAAATGCAAAAACCGGATGTGGATGAAATTATCGGCCTTTCTCCGGCAATTTCCATAGACCAAAAATCGCGCTCCAATAATCCACGCTCAACTGTGGCGACGATTACCGAGATCTATGATTATCTGCGCGTTTTATATGCTCGCATAGGCAAACCGCATTGTCTCTTGTGTGGTGAGGAAATAAAACGTCTGTCTCTTGAAGAAATAAAAAATTTTGTATTTGAAAAAATAGAAGATAAAAAAGATAGCAAATCGGTTGAAGTCATCTCTCCAATCATCCGTGGCAGAAAGGGGGAATATTATCAACTTCTGTATGACCTTCTCGGCAAGGGCTACACGGAGGTTATCGTTGACGGGGCTAGGAAGAAACTGCGCGAGAGAATTACTCTTTCTAAAAATAAAAAACACGAAATCGGGGTGGTGGTGGATAAAATAGAAATATCCGAATTTTTTGGCAACAAAAAAGATGCTCTTGAAAGACTTTCGGAATCTCTGGAGCGAGCTCTGGATGAATCAGGGGGTCTCGTCAAAATAGTTTTCTCTCTCGATTCCAAAAAAGGCGGGCAAAGCGACGAGTTTTTAATGTCCTCAAAATTTGCTTGTCCGCGCGATGGCTACTCGTATCCGGAGATTGAACCGCGCCTCTTCTCTTTCAATAGCCCTTATGGCGCTTGCCCGGAGTGTAACGGACTTGGAACCAAATATTTTTTCTCTGATGAAATATGCCCGATCTGCGATGGTAGAAGGCTTCGCCCAGAGGCTTTGCATGTGCTTATTTCTGGCAAAAACATTGTCAATTTTACATCAATGTCTATAAAGGATGCCGCCGACTTCATGAACAATATGAAGTTGTCCAAAATTGACAGAGAAATTTCAAAAGTGATTTTGCGGGAGATTGAGGAGCGTCTCAAGTTCATGGTTGATGTTGGTATTGAGTACCTGTCGCTTAACAGAAAAGCCAATACACTT
>Ga0209541_10009260_pt1 | contig 15984 bp, 8 predicted proteins | sample RifCSPlowO2_01_FD_184027 | JGI IMG/M metagenome (GOLD analysis project Ga0209541, IMG submission 184027) | Groundwater microbial communities from Rifle, Colorado - Rifle CSP2_plank lowO2_0.1 (SPAdes) (version 2) | ecosystem: Environmental > Aquatic > Deep subsurface > Groundwater | place: Rifle...
CGTGCCTGCCGGCAGGCAGGGATCCGCCTCTGGCGGAGATTTTTAAATTTTGAATTATTATCGGGGGATACTCACATAAAACGTTGATCCTTTATTTTCTTCTGATGTAAACCAGACTTTGCCGCCATGCCCCTCCACGATATTTTTTACAATAAAAAGCCCCAAGCCCGTGCCGACATTTTTCTTCTTTACGGCGTTTCTGGCTCGGAAAAATTCACGGAAAATTGACGGCTGATCTTCTTTGGGTATGCCAATGCCTTGGTCAGCGATTTTAAAAATCACCTCTTTTTCCATACGCTCAAGCTCCATTTGAATAACGCCGCCGTCATGACTGTAAGAGATGGCGTTATCAATAAGATTTTCCAGCGCCTTGCTCAAAGTGAATTCATTGACTAGAGCCACGGCGGACTGCGAGGGTTCTTTTAAATTAACTGTAATTTTTTTTAGTTTAATCAATTCCACAAAACGTTCCAGAGTTTTCTTAACGAGCGCCGTGAGATCGGCGGGTTTAGTTTTGGATTTTTCATAGCGGAAGCCGACCTCGGAAAGGGTTATAAGATCATTTACAATCGCCCCAATGTCTTTTTGGCTTTTATCAATGATATCCATATTTTCTTTGAGTGTTTCCGGTTTTATTTTTTGGTCGTGGAGCGCGGAGAGCGCCCAATTGATGGCCGTAAGCGGCGTATTAAATTGATGGGAAACCGTGGTGATAAATTGGTCCTTGAGTTTGGAAAGCTCCTGTTCTTTGCGTAAACTCTCGGCTAAAAGCTCTGTGCGCATGCGCAGTTCATGAACCTCCTCCAGACCCTTCAGGTTTTCGGCCATTTTGTTCAGGTTCATGCCCAAATTTTCCAATTCATCGCCGGTTTTGATCTGCACTCGATAATTGAAATTCCCGGCGCCGATCACGCTCGTGCCTTGGGAAAGCTCGGCTATCGGTTGAATTAATTTGAAAGCCATCCAGCTCGCAATAATCGCGATTACCAAGAGAGTAAGCACTGAAAAACCGCCGATCTGAAGAAAGATCGTGGTAATCAATTGCTGGGTTTCTTTACGCGGCCATTCGGCAACAACCCCCCAGTTCAAGTCGGGAATCGTTTCAGCCGCACCGCTCACTAGTTCAGCATCCAAATTTTTATAGACAACGCCGCTTAAAGACTCATCAGGAGTCCCCGCTCCGATTAATTCCTCTACGGTTGGCAGACGCGATGCATCCTCGCCAAGATGCGCGCCCAAGGGATAAGCAATAACCCGTCTTTCCTGGTTCACGATATAGACATAGCCGGTCTCGCCCAGCCGCGTTTTTTTGACTATCTCTTGGATAAGATTCAAACCCAGTTCTCCGGTTAAGACGGCAATAATTTCTCCTTTTTTATTTTTAACCGGCGCCGCAATCGAAATGCGCTCCCCGTTAGTAAAATCCACCGAACCAAAATAATTTGTGCCGGTTTTGGCAGAACCAAATGCCGGATCATCTCTGCGTTGCCTTAATTCCGGGCTGGGCACGAGCTCGTCCCCGTTTCTTACCCAGCGTTTGGTCTCTTTGCCCAGGGCGCACTGTCTTTCCGTAAGACAGATGAAAGAAACTTCCTCGAAGGCAAGGTTGGTTTTTAAAATGCTTTCGAGCAGAAAATCCTGCTGGGAAAAAGCAATGGGCGCGAAATCAGGGAAAGCAACGGTGAGTTCTAAAATAGCGATCGCTTCGTCAACAACCTTTTTAACCTCGGTCGAGACCTGTCTCGCTAGATTACGCTCCAGATTGGTAACGTCAATGCGGTGAGTGAGATTGACTAAATAAATACTCACCGCGGCCATCAGGACGAGCGGGACCAGGCCGGCTAAAAGAAAGACTCGGACAAACTTCTTGCGCAAACGGCTCGGGCCCAAGAAAGTTTTCCAAATCCAGTACCAGTATTTGGTTCGCATTTAAATTGACCTAATTACTCTAATTGACCTAATTATTCTAAACAATGACCAATGACTAAATTCCAAATTTATCAGTTTATTGATTTATTAATTTATTGGGTATTAGGAAATTGGGATTTGGGATTTGTTTAGACTAATTAGAAATTAGAATAATTAGAAATTTTCTGACGAGACTAAGATTTATGATTCTTGTTGTAACTATTATACTATAAGTATCTCTATGAGACGAATTTATCTTGATTACGCCGCCACTACGCCGGTCGATCCAAGAGTGCTAAAGGCGATGGAACCGTATTTTTCCCGTGATTTTGGCAACCCCGGCTCACTCCATAGTTTTGGGCAAACTGCCTCGCGTGCCGTGTTTTTGGCGCGGCAAACCATTGCCCAAGCGATTGGCGCCGATTACCGCGAGATCATTTTTACCGGGTCGGCAACCGAAGCCAATAATCTCGTCCTTAGAGGCACCATCAATAAATTTCTATCTATTTCGCGAGCGGAGCGAGCATATTTCAACCGTATTTCACGTGAAATAAGTAGAAATAAGCCCTTCGGGCGAAATACAGTAGAAATAGATCGCCCACGAATCATCATTTCTTCTATTGAACACGAATCAATTTTGGAAACCGCCAAAGATTTAGAGCGCGAAGGGGTGGAAGTAATTTACTTGCCGGTTTCCCGCGCAGGTTTGGTTGATTTAAAGAAGTTGAAGAAAAGCTTGAACGAGCGCACAGCGTTGGTATCTATAATGTATGCCAATAATGAGATCGGGAGTATTCAGCCAATTTCTGAAATCGCCAGAATTATAGCTGAATCCCATCAACGAATAGCGAATTCCTTACGAATAAACGAATTCGTAAATTCGAAAAAGATTCGTTATTCGATGATGAAGCCGCTCCTGCACACCGACGCTGTTCAGGCGTTACAATATTTAGACTGCGGCGTTAATAATTTTGGGGTTGACCCCCACACCAAACGAAGATTGGGTGCTGTGCACCCAAGTAGCCTAGAAAATCCTCGTTATGGTGTGGGGGTGGACCTTATGACACTTTCGGCTCATAAGATTTACGGGCCCAAAGGGATTGGGGCGCTTTATGTGCGCCAGCATCAGCGAATAACGAATCCGATACGAATAAACGAATGGATTCGACAGACTCACCATCCTGAATTTGCTGAAGGATTCGTAAATTCGGAAAAAATTCGTTATTCGTTGATGAAGCCCATTATCACCGGCGGCGGCCAGGAACAAAATCTCCGCTCCGGAACGGAAAATGTTCCCTACATTGTCGGTTTTGCGAAAGCAGTTGAGTTGGCAGTTAAGAATAGAGAGGGGGAGAGGAAGAGAGTAGAGAGGTTAAGAGATTATTTTTTTAGAGGAATTAAAAAAATTTACCCCCACACCAAACGAGGATTGTTATCTTCTAGCGCCAAAAGCGCTAATCCTCGTTATGGTGTGGGGGTGTATCCCAAAGCAGAAATTAACGGCCCAAGTCTAGAGGGCGCCGGGCGGTTACCCAATAATTTGAATATTTATTTTCCAAGCCAGAATGCCAATGAATTTTTAATCAAATTGGACTTAGCCGGTGTGGCCGCCTCTTCTGGCTCTGCCTGTTCCAGCCGCGCCGCCCAACCATCACATGTTTTAGGGGTCATTGGTTTAAGCGAGTCGCGCGCTAGAGAAAGTATCAGATTTACTCTCGGCCGGCCAACTACCAAAGCAGAAATTGACAAAGCGCTTTCAATAGTTAAAATTTTACTAAGAAGAACCGATGCGAAAAATGCGAATTAGATGTCAGACTGTCCAAAAACCCAACCGTTATTGCCTGAGCCAGTTTATCCTGAGTTTATCGAAGGAAAGGCATACAATGAATAAGCCAAATTTAGTCCTTCGACTGCGCTCAGGAACTAAATTTTGGCATTCTCGGACGGCCCGAGGAATGATGCTAAAATATAATTAAATTATGAAGAGAAATTTTTCAACATTAATTTTAATCGTGATAATTTCCGCTTCAACCGGGTTCCTGGTCGCGAGTTTTTTTAGTAATTTTGCTCAAGCCAATATCTTAAACGATATTTTTGGCAGATTTCTAAATCCCAATTCGTCTCCGGCGTCGACTCCTGGAGCGTCTCCGGCGTCCGCCTACCGCGCTCCGGTTGATTACGAAGAATCCATCATCCGGGCGGTGGAACAAGCCGCGCCAGCTGTCATTTCGATTATTGTTACCAAAGATTTGCCCATTATTGAAAATTGTCCTTTTAATCCCTTTGGCGACTTGCCGCCGGAATTTCGAGAGTTTTTCGGGCCTTTTGAGTTTCAAAGGCCGTGTCAAAAGGGTACTCAAGAACAAGAAGTTGGCGGCGGTTCGGGATTCATTGTCTCCTCGGACGGTTTAATTTTAACCAATAAACATGTAGTTGCTGACGCCAAAGCTTCCTACACTGTTTTAACCAATGACGGCAAAAGATATGAGGCCAGTATTTTAGCCCGCGATCCAGTTCAAGATTTAGCAGTCGCGAAAATCACGGCGCCGGCCGGCGGACTACCCACAGTGCGTCTTGGAGATTCTGATTCCATCAAATTAGGACAAACCGCCATTGCGATTGGGAATGCTTTGGGAGAATTTAGAAATACGGTTTCGGTGGGCATTGTCTCGGGACTGGCTCGGGCAATTAATGCTTCAGGCGGGGGAGTGGTGGAACGCCTCGAGGGATTGATTCAGACTGATGCGGCTATTAATCCCGGCAATTCCGGCGGCCCGCTTTTAAATCTAAGGGGTGAAGTGATTGGCGTAAACACTGCTATGGCCGAAGGCGCGGAAAATATTGGTTTTTCCATTCCTATCAACCGCGCCAAACGCGACATTGAATCCGTTAAAAAAACCGGGAAAATCACTATTCCCTTTATCGGCATCCGTTATCTCATCATCACTCCCACAGTAAAAGAGCGGGAGCAACTTTCAGTTGATTATGGAGCGCTTGTCCGTGGGAACGATGAAGGGCCGGGAGTAGTGCCCAATTCTCCGGCTGCTCGAGCTGGTCTCCAAGCTGAAGATATTATCTTAGAGATTAACGGCGAAAGAATTACCTCGGAACGCTCGCTAGCATTGCTCCTCCAAAAATATAATGTCGGCGACACCGTGCGCCTCAAAATCCTCCGCGCCGGCCGGGAACTTACGGTTTCAGTCGCGCTCACTGAACGAGAATTTTAGTCTGAATCTAGAAAATTCTTTTGCCCGCTGTTGCAAAACGCGGAGAATTTTGGTAATATTATGGAGTAATCGCTAATAATGCGAATCAAAGCAAAATAATGCTAATATTTTATTCGCATTATTTCGAAACCAATTAGCATTATTCGCGAATACTCCATATGAGGAATTTCCACCGTTTCACCATCAAAGCTCAAGAAGCGCTTCAGAACGCCCAGGACTTGGCAGCCCAAAGGAACCACGGCGAGTTTCGGGCCCTGCATCTTTTATCCAGTCTTATTGTTGACGGCCAATCACTGGTCCGGCCGCTTTTAGTCAAAGCGGGCGTGAATTTAGAGGCGCTGGATAAGAATTTAGAAGAGGAGCTTCAAAAACTCCCCAAAATTTTTGCCGCCGGCAATGTCGGCCAGCTTTATCTTGCCCAGGAACTTATGCAGATTTTGGATCGGGCCGGCAAAATTGCCATCGCTCAAAAAGACGAATTTATTTCCTGCGAACATCTGCTCTTGGCGATTTTAGAAATTCCTTCCACTGCCCAAGCCATCTTGGAAAGTTTTGGTTTGCGTCGAGAGACTGCTTTTCGCATCTTGGCGCAACTCCGAGGCTCCATGCGTGTTACTGATGAAACGCCGGAATCCAAGTTCCAGGTTTTGGAAAAATACGCGATTAACTTAACCGATCGAGCCCGCGAAGGCAAGCTTGATCCGGTGATCGGCCGGGAAGAAGAACTCCGGCGGGTGATTCAAGTGCTCTCCAGGCGCACCAAAAATAACCCGGTTTTAATTGGCGAACCCGGGGTTGGGAAAACCGCTATTGTTGAAGGTTTAGCCCAGAGAATTGCCTCGGGCGAAGTTCCGGAGACCTTAAAGGGCAAAGAAATTATTATGCTTGACTTAGGGGCTTTGATCGCCGGCACCAAGTTCCGCGGTGAATTTGAAGATCGTCTTAAAGCTTTTATCCGCGAGATTCAAAACGCGGCCGGCCGGCTGATTCTCTTTATTGATGAAATTCACATGATTGTGGGCGCGGGCGCTGCCGAAGGCGCGGTTGATGCTTCTAATTTGCTTAAGCCGCCCTTGGCGCGCGGCGATCTCCATGCCATTGGCGCGACCACTATAAAAGAATATCAGCGCCACATTGAAAAAGATCCGGCCTTAGAGCGCAGATTTCAACCGATTATAGTCGAGGAGCCGACTCCAGAAGACGCGGTGGCCATTCTCCGCGGTCTTAAAGAAAAATACGAAATCCATCATGGACTGCGTATCTCGGATGAGGCCTTAACCGCGGCCGTGAATCTTGGGGCGCGTTATATTACCGACCGTTTCCTGCCGGACAAGGCCGTGGATTTAATTGACGAAGCAGCGGCCGCCAGGCGCTTGGAGTCTGAAAGCCTGCCCGCGGAAATTGATAAATTAAGGAGAGACATCACCAGATTAGAAATCGAGCGTTCTGCCTTTATTAAAGAGGATTCGGCCGCTAATAAAGAACGGCTTAAGACCATTGATAAAGACTTGGGCGAGCTCAAAGCCAGAAACGATGAACTTTCGGCCAATTGGCACGCTGAAAAGCTGGCTTTTGAGAATCTGCATAATCTCCGGCGGCGCATTGATGATTTGCGGCGGGAGGCGGAGCTCGCCGAGCGCGCCGGAAACTTAGAAAAAGTCGCCCAAATCCTTTATGGCGAATTGCCCCAAGCCGAGAAAGAGTATCAAGTTTTTGAGAAAAAAAATTTTAGCGGCAAGAAAGCGCCGAGCCCGCGACGTAAAGCGGGGGTCCCGACTCGCCCAGCTCAAGCACCGGCCGAGCGGGCCGAAACTTCTGGATTTATCAAAGAGATGGTTGATGAAGAAGATATTGCCGCCGTGGTTTCGCGTTGGACCGGTATTCCCATAACCCGCATGCTCGAGACCGAGAGTCAGAAACTGGCGCGCCTCGAAGAAGTTTTAGGTAAACGGGTGATCGGACAAAAAGAAGCCATTCTCGCAGTTGCGAGCGCGCTAAGGCGCGCCCGCGCCGGCCTCTCTGACGAGAACACGCCCTCTGGCTCGTTTATGTTTTTGGGGCCGACCGGCGTTGGCAAGACCGAGCTCGCGAGAGCGCTCGCGGAATTCATGTTCAATGATGAGAAAGCCCTGATTAGGATCGACATGTCCGAGTATATGGAAAAACATTCAGTCTCCCGGCTCATCGGTTCACCGCCCGGCTATGTCGGTTTCGAAGAAGGCGGCCAGCTCACCGAGGCAGTCCGTCACCGGCCCTATAACCTTATTCTTTTTGATGAAATAGAAAAAGCCCATCCAGAGATCTTTAATATTTTGCTCCAGATACTGGACAACGGCAGACTGACTGACGCCAAAGGCAAAACCATTAATTTCAAGAATTCGATTATTATTATGACCTCCAATGTCGGCAGCCACTATTTTAAAGAGATGTCCCAGCTGGGCTTTGGCACCGCCGGCTCAAGCGCAATTCAAGACCAAGAGGAAGTCTTTAAAGATAAAGTGCGCGCGGCTTTGCGCCAGAGTTTTAAGCCGGAATTCTTAAACCGCATCGACGAAATAATTATTTTTAACGCCTTGCGCCGAGCTGATATTCAAGAGATCGTGGATTTGCAACTCGCCGAACTTAGGGAAAAACTTGAGCAGCGGTCTATGAAAGTTACCGTTGAGACGGCGGCGAAAAAGTATATTGTTGACCATGGTTTTGATCCGGATTTTGGCGCGCGGCCGATCCGGCGTTTGATTCAAAAAACCATTTTAGACCAGCTGGCCGATAAGCTTATTAAAGGCGAGATCCACGATGGCGATAAAGTTAAGATTACATTTGAGGGCAAGGCCATTAGCGTTGTTTCTTAAGGCCCTGGTTTTTGTCGGCTTTCTGGGCCTCATGAAGTTGAGCGGCTTCTCATTAATTGCCGGTCTATTCTTTGTACTCGCGGCGTTTATTCTCTACGCCAGTCCTCTTAGGAACAATCTTGCTTACTTAACTTCTTTTTTAGTCTTAATTGTGATCGCGCCCGTTGCCCTCGCGGCATTTTCCGGCGACCTTTGGTTTTTCGCGGTGGCTTTAATTTCCGGTTTTTTATTTTACGTCGTATTGGGCCTTAAAAATTTATTTTTTATCTATCGGGCGCGCTGGCATTATTTACTCATACTCGGCTTATTCTATTTGGGGACTCTGGTTCTTTTTGATGCGGCCGGGGCCGGCTTCTTTTTATGGAAACTCGTTCTGGTATTCTTGACTGCCCTGTTTTTAATCAGGGAATTTTTAAGAATTACTCCGACTGATAAATCTCCGAACATTAGAGATTTTACCGTACCAAGGGCTCTCGTCGCGGGCGGGAGCTCTCTTTTAATCGTAGAGACCTTTTGGGTGGTCGGCCTACTGCCGCTTAGCGTCCTAAATTCTGTTAATCTAAGCATTTTAGTAATTTTCATCTTACTGGACATGGTGCGCCGTTATCTTGAGGCGACTCTCTCGCGCCGCGCGATTATTACCAATGTCACTATATTTGTCTTATTAATTCTCTTAATTTTGAGCACCTCGAAGTGGAGCATATAGCAATTAACTGACAACCAACAACTGACAACTGACAACTGACAACTGTTTAGTTCAGACCGTCAGAAAATCGTCATTCTGAGTGTTAACGAAGAATCTCTGCCGTAGAAAATAGCTTAAATATTAGATTCTTCGCTGTGCTCAGAATGACAAAAATGTACTTTTGGCGGTTTTAGGACAGTCTGTCCTCATGCCGTCGGTCATACCTTCGGCAGATGTCCCGCGTAGGGACACAGACCTCCCGAAGGGATTGTCCTCAGGGAGATAGGATTTTGATTGCAGGATTCATTGTCTCCCTGCGGGAGACCTCCCGTAGGGAGGCAGGACTCTTGACCCCGTTAGAAATCTCGCCCGCGCGCAAGCGCGCCCCAGAGGGGCCTTTGGGCGGGCTATTTCTAACGGGGTTGACATCCAATTGCAGGATTCCTACTATTAGCAGTGATGTTTGTTGATCAAAAAGCGCAGGAAGTAAGCTTGGCATTGATTAAAGTATCGGTTTATGCGCGCCGGCCCGAATTTAGGCACAAACTGGAAAGATTAGCCCTTGAATTAGTTGAGCTTGTGTCTGCCAGAGATTTTAGCGCTCTTATGAGAAACACGGCAGCTATTGAGGGCCTGGTTAATTTTGGCAGGACTATTTATGAAATAGAGCCAGTTAATGCCGATATTTTACTTCACGAGCTTAGTAATTTAAGGAATGGCATGAGTCAAGTTGCCGAATTGGCATTACCCGATTTAGAGAAGACGCCAAATATTGAAACAGTATTTTCTAGGCCAGCGACTTTATTCGAGACTATAAGGACTGAAAAGAGTCATAATAAGGAAAGGAAGCGAGAGAGAAAAAATACTGCAAGCCAAGAGATAATCCTGCAATCCAAGGATAAAAATCCTGCAATTATAGGGAATCCTGCAAATCAGCAGAATCCTGCCTCCCCGCGGGAGGTCTCCCGTAGCGAGACAATTGCAGGATTAGAAGTCAAAAATCCTGCAACGGTTCGACATGGCTCACCACAGGATAATCCTGCAATTGATGATAATCCTGCAAAGCGAGAAACCGCTATTGTGGAGAAAATCCGGCAAGCAGGCGATAAACCAGTCCAATTTAAGGATATTATTGCCGCACTTCCTGATTTTAGCGAGCGCACGCTAAGATACGATTTACAGCGCCTCTCTAACCGAGGCGTTTTGGAGAGACTGGGTCCAGGCGGACCAGCCACTTATTACAAAATCCGTGTCATTTAGCGGAGTAATCGCTAATAATGCTAATGAATTCTAAATAATGCGAATGTATTAGCATTATTTTGCCAAAATTCGCATTACCTGCCTGCCGGCAGGCAGGTTAGCGATTACTCTGTAATAAAGCTTGTAGTGCCTCGTTATACCTTACAAGAGCAGTTTTTCTCTATAGTTATCCACAGTTTATCCAGGGAAAGCCCTTTGGTATAATAAGTTTTGCTTAGTGTGAGGCTAAGCAATTCGGAGTAATCGCGAATAATGCTAATGCGGTTCGAAATAATGCGAATAAAATATATTAGCATTATTTTGCTAAAATTCGCATTATTAGCGATTACTCCGTTGGCCTCGCTCTAATGCGGGGTTTTTCTTAACTTAAGAAACCAGAGATTATTCAGTTTGCCAATCGGTCGATCCCGCCCTTTTGACTCCGAAAGAGTCAAAAGGGCGGGATGGCAGAAGGAGTAATCTTTCCGAAAAAAGTTCAAAATCAGCGTAAAAAAAGAAAAAAAGAAAGCAGAAAGGTCGATTTACTGCTTTCCCCACACAATAATTGTATCTTCTCGACCAGCTCGAAGAATAAACTTTATTGTTCGAGCAAAGTCGAGAACTACAATAGGTCATAAATATAAACCATAAGTAATTAAAAAAGTCACATATAATATATGAGTAGTAAATTACGAACTAAGATTGCAACAGCAGTAATTGGTGCGACGACAATAATTTCGCTTTCCATCCCGTCTGCTTTTGGTCAATCAGCAACTGACTTGCAAGCCCAGATTAATGCCTTGCTTCAACAGATAGCTTTACTCCAGGCCCAGCTTGGAGCAAGTGGTGGAACTACGAGCGCCGCGCCCTGCACGCCGCCTACCTCGAACCTCACTCTTGGTAGCACTGGTGCGGGAGTGCAATGCCTCCAGAAGCTCTTAAACTTCCTGGGCTTCACTGTAGCCACAACTGGCGCCGGCTCGCCTGGCAATGAATCTACCTATTTCGGAACCAGAACACGAGCAGCTGTTTCGTCAGCTCAAGCGGCCTGGGGAGTTTCTCCAACCGCTGGCTATTATGGACCGCTCACAAGAGCGGCCTTAAATTCAGCGCTCGCAGTTCAGCCAACACCGACTGCGACGCCGACACCAACCGGAACACCGAGCGCAACGCCGACTCCTGGAGTTCCGCAAGGCCAGGGTTTAACCATTACTTTGGCAGCGGACCAGCCGGCTCAAGGCGGACTCTTTGGCGAAAACTTTGCCAGCCGTCCGTTTACCAAGCTCTTATTCAGCGCTTCAGCTGACGGTCCGGTTACCGTAACCAGTCTTACTATTGAGCGCACTGGTCCAGGCGCTGACGCTGCTTTTAACGGCGTGGTGTATCTGGATGAAAGCGGTGTGCGTCAAAGCGATGCCAAAACCTTTGGTTCTAATCACCGCTTGACTATCACCGACCCATTTACTGTTGCGGCTGGAGGAACACGCACGCTTACCTTGGCTGGCGACTCTGATTCTGACCAAGATGCCTATGCCGGACAATATGTCGGCTTGGCATTGGTTGGAGTAACCACCCAAAGCTCGACGACCGTGACCGCTAGCTATCCAATAGCTGGCAACGTCATGACCGTAAATGGCACTTTGGCGATTGGCACATTAACCCTTGATAGGGGGCCAACCGATCCGGGAGTGAGTTTAACCAAAGAAGCTGGCACAACTAATTACACTTTCTCGTCTATTCGAGCCACTGCCGGCTCAGCCGAGGATGTTAATATTAGGTCAGTTCGATGGAATCAATCCGGTTCAGCAGCTACCGGCGATCTTGCCAATGTTAAAGTCTTTGTTGACAGCACAGGTTATGACACCATTGTTTCTGCTGACGGCAAATATTACACCGCCATGCTCGCAACGCCCGTAAAAATTGAAAAAGGTCTTAATAAAGAGATCTTAATCAAGGGCGACATTGTGAATGGTTCTAACCGAACCGTTGACTTTGATCTGTATCGGTACGCTGAAATTCAAGCCACTGGACTTCAGTACGGCTATGATATTTTGCCTTCGGCCACCGAAGTAGCGGCTAGCGCTGATGACGGTAATTTCCATTCGGCCCGGCCAAACTTCGACGCCTTTCAAGTCACGATTGGTTCTGGGAGTCTAACTGTTGAGCGGGCGACCTCGGTCGGCGCTCAAAATGTTGCCGAGAACCTGGCTGATCAGGCGTTAGGCGGCTTTGTGGCAGATGTTAAAGGTGAACCAGTAAGTGTGGCGGCCATGAACTTCGATGTTTCCATAACCGAAGCGGCTGGCACCGGAGGTTCACTTGATACCAACGACATTACCAATATCAAATTGGTCAGGGATGATAATACTGTGGTTGCCGGCCCGATTGACGGAACTGCTGGCGGCAACAACGGTATTAGATTTACCGACACCGTTACCTTCCCGGTTGGCCGCGGCACCTATACCTTAAGAGGCAAACTTGGTACTGATTTCTCGCAGAACGACCAGGTAGCGGCTTCTACCACCCCCGCCTCTGACTGGTCAACCGTGCGCGGCGTAAATACGAGCCAGACCATTACTCCTGGCGGCGGCACGGTTACCATGAGCACCATGACGGTTAAGGTTGGCTCTTTAACCTTTGCTTTATCAACCCAGACCGCTTCTTCAAGTCCTGATCTTAACGTGGTAGCTGGCTCTAACGCCGTTACCCTTGCCAAGTATGTTTTGGATGCCACTGAATCAGGTGAAGATTTGCGGGTAACATCCTCGCAGCTTAATCTAATCACTCTCCAGCCTGGTAATGCTGCTGATGATTTGACGAACTGCACGCTCTGGGATGGCGCGACCGCTCTTAACACCGGCACCAATGTGGTTAACCCAAGCAATGATGACGCAGTTGGCGCTGATAAGACCTTTACCTTTGATACCGGCCTTATCATTCCCAAAGGCACTGTTAAGAGTTTGGACTTAAAGTGCAATATCGTTGCCGGCGGCACAGTTACGCGCATTGGCTGGAGTTCAGGAGGTCTCACGACCGCTGCTAACCAAGTGGTGGTAACCGGAGTAACCTCTGGTACGTCAGTAGGTGAAACCACGACTACTGATAACGGCCGCACTAACGTGATTCAAAGCTCTGGCACGCTTTCGATTGCGCTTGATTCCGCGAGTCCGTCCTTAAAGCTTGTTCAAGCCGGAACCGCGGATCAGACGTTAGCCGTCTTAAGATTCAATTCCCTCTATGAGGACATTCGGGTTGATTTGCTGGGTTTACAACTTGCCACTTCTACGGCAGCAGGCGACCAGGCAAATGCCTCGAACTCGCCGTCAGATCTGGTTAAGGCAACTCTTTGGGACGGCGCAACACAGATTGCAACCGTAGTCTTCACCAGCGACTATGCTACCGCCACTTTGTCCAACTTTATTGTCCCGGCTGATGGCCAGAAACTTTTGACCGTGAAAGGCGATATCTCGTCAGTTAACGTTTCCCTTTCGCAGGCCATCCCGGGCCACTTAATCAATGTTGATTGGGATGGCGGTTGGGGCGATTTGCCGGATGATGACGCGAGAGAAGGCGCGCAAGGCGCCAAAGCAGTTGGTTTATCGAGCGGCCAGAATATTTATCCTGGTACTGCCGGTACTGTGAACACCGATACTGCTTCAAACGGCGCAAGAGTCGTGAAAGCGATTCCAACGATTACCAAACTTAGCACCTCTGGCAAGTTTACCAACACCTCTGATCAGACTTTGTTCCGCTTCAAGATTGAGGCGCCGGCAGGCACGAACGGCGTGAGCTTGTACAAGTTCCACTTTACCCTCTCCACCACCACCACAGCAGTCACTGACTACGGCGGCAGCGGAGAAGTGGATGAACAAACCTTCAGAGCGACCAATATTAGAGCTTTCTGTTACTCTGATTCCGGCTTCAGCCAAGGGTCATGCGGAAGTTCGACTGGTCAGTTGAATCAATTTGGACTCTTGGTTGCTGATGGAGCAGCTGCTAATGTTGATTTCAGCGATCCTGCTGATACTACTGACGCTGACGCGGATTTCGACGTGTTCTTTAACCCGACTGCTACAAGCGGCGCTACCCCAGAGGCCATTAGAGTCTCAGCTGGCGACACCCGCTACTTTGAGCTCAAAGCCAATGTAGTCGGCGCTTCGAGCACGCCCAATATCTCGACCAAACTGCATGGCGATGCTGCTTGGATAGCAGTCTCAGCCAACCCTGATAACGCGAAGCTTACTGTGAGCAACTCTGATTATGGTTCGCCCGGCGCTGTGGATTCTGGCGAATCCTACTTCACCGCCGTGGCCAGCATGGTGAGCGGCAGCGTTGGTACTACTACCAGTCTCAACTATGAGGGCGACTTTGTCTGGTCTGATAATGCTACGAACAGCACCCAAGGTATTAATTCTTACAGTTGGATTAATGGCTTCTTGCTCCCAGGATTACCGACCAGCTTTACCGCTTCTGAAGTGGTTGGACTCTAGTTTGGTATTATTCCGACCGCGGTCGGAATAGCTTGAGACCAAGCTAGTTAAAGCAATTCGCCCCCGCTAAGCGGGGGCGAATTGCTTTTTAATGTAACTCCTCGACTCTCCGTCAGCTCACGGATCGCTCGGAGAATAATACTGTTCGAGCAGGGTCGACTCCTCTGCTCGGGGCAGGGAAAATATTGTTCGAGCGAAGTCGAGAACTGCATTATTGAATCTTCTCGACCAGCTCGAAGGATAATATTGTTTGAGTTTATCGAGAACTACATTTGCTTTTTAGAACTTAAATTGCTATGCTTGATAACTATGCCAGGTAGTGAAAATTCGACTGCTCCGACAGCGGTCGGAGAAAGTCTGATAACTAAATCACCACTTGGTAAAAATATGAAGAGCCAGAGAAAGGTCAAAATTATTAGAAGACAATAGTCGAATTTCTACTACCTGGTATGAAAAAATCAAAATGGATTTACATTTTAATTGGCGGTTTAGCAATTTTCGTCTTAGTCATAATTATTAAAGCTTTTACCCAACCGAGTCCTACTGATTCCCCTTTTACCCAAATCCCAGAACCATTGGGGGTTAATACTCCAAACGTCAATGTGCCGCCTTATGCCGGTGAGGCAATTAACATTGTGGGTACCGACCCAATTATTAATCAGTTACCTCGGGAGGCGGTCGAGCGCCAAAAAGGATTCCTGGCCGAATTAGCCGCCACACTTAGCGAAAATCCCATTGACTATGACGGTTGGATTGCGGTTGGGATACACAAAAAGTTTTTCAATAATTATATTGGCGCCCGCGACGCCTGGGAGTACGCAAAATTAATAGAACCGAATCAGCCCAAAACCTATCTTAATTTGGGCAATCTCTACGGCTACTATCTGCGTGATTTAGCTAGAGCCGAGGAAAATTTTCTAGCCGCAACCCAGAGAGATATTTCTAATTTCTCCGGCTCTTACCAGGCAATTGCCAATTTCTACAGGGACTTTGATAACCGAGAAAAAGCCATACACTTTTACCGGAAAATTTTAGAAATTAGTCCCGACGATCAGCCGGCTAGGATAGAACTGGATCGCCTAGGGGTTATTCTCTAGAATTGTCATTTATTCTTTGAGCAAAGTCGAAGAGATACATTAAGGTATTCCTTCGACGGGCTCAGGAAGTAAATTACTGTTCGAGCGAAGTCGAGAACTACAGTGAGCAGTTTCACCTCTGTAGTTCCTCGTAAAGTTTTGCAGTTCTATCAATCATTTTGGCAAGCGGGAAATTCTTAGAGGCGAAATGATAAGCATTTTCCGCTAAAGTTTTCCTTAAGCTCGGCTCTTTTATTAGTCTTTCTAAAGCCCAAACCAAGTGCGTTACATTTTTCGGTTCCACCAAAAGGCCAGACCGCTCTGACTCAATAATTTCTGGGATGCCGCCGACAGTCGTACTCACAATCGCCTTTTTAGCTAAAGCGGCCTCAAGCAAAAAATACGGCAGACCTTCTTTAACTGAAGGCGCGGCAATAATGTCAAAAGCGTTTAAATACCGGCTGCCATTTTTTTGATAAGGTAAAATAAAGAATCTGTTTTGTAATT
>Ga0209541_10009261_pt1 | contig 15984 bp, 14 predicted proteins | sample RifCSPlowO2_01_FD_184027 | JGI IMG/M metagenome (GOLD analysis project Ga0209541, IMG submission 184027) | Groundwater microbial communities from Rifle, Colorado - Rifle CSP2_plank lowO2_0.1 (SPAdes) (version 2) | ecosystem: Environmental > Aquatic > Deep subsurface > Groundwater | place...
GCAGAGTATTCACCGCATTTAATCCCTCAAATGGCGTCACCACTGAAGTTATAAACGCGCTGAAAGCAGCAGGATTAAATCCCGCGCAGCTCAAGAATGATGAGATTGAATTTAGCGACGTGGAAGCTGGAATTCGTGTTGGAAGCATTGATGTTATAACTGACTGCTGCGGTCCAAATGCAAAATGGGCATGGGGTTCGTTTAGCGGCGGCGCAGGAAGTTCAGGCAGCGGGGAAGGCGGCCTGGGAGGATGCTGGAACAGCAAGGCTGTGATGAGCATCGGATTTGTCGAAGGCACGCAAAACTCTATTGTAAACTACAAGGGGCAATTTTACGGATGCGCAATCGACAAGAATAATTACAACAAGGAAAATGATGCGGCATTAAGTTTGAGGGATTCGCATGCGAAAGGACAATTAGTCAATAACAAAAACTATTGTGATTTGCTTCCAGACAAATCTTATTATTGCTCTTACACGGAAAAATGGCTGCAGACAGAGGGGAAAGACAGATCGCATTTCAGCCAGACGCCTATGCCAAATGCGCAACAGAGGGCAGAATGCTGTGCAAAAGAAGAATGCTGGAACGGAGAATCATGCATTGGCGACCAGAGCAACGATCCTCTTGCAAAATCTGTTAACGATTTCCTGTGCATAAAAGGAAATTGGGCAAAACAAAACAAGGTCTGCACCCCTGACGGGAGCTTATGCGGATACTGCCAGCCAGGCAAATGCCTTGCTTCAGTTGGCGGCAAGACTCAATGCATAGAAACAGGGCAATACACCGGCGACAGCTATTGTGAAAGCGGAGATTGGTCATCGAGGACAAAGCTGCTGGCCTTAAAGCTGCTAAGCATGAAAAGCGGCGACTATGTCCTGTTCTGCGACGACAGGGAAAACGCATTAAACAATCTCCAGTACATAACTGAGTCAAATGAAGTAGTGGCCAATGTCCTCACAAATCTGAAGACAAACAACTTCTGTGTCTTGAAGTTTGGCGGCAAAATCATTGCAGCCACGTCAACAGACAGGAATTACGAGGAAGTTCCCGGAGGGCTGAACATTTTCGGGGTAACAAGCTGCAGTGCGGCAACAGACAATGGGCAGTATGTGCCATGCAGCTCCTCAAACAAAGTGTGGTACAACAAGAGGCTGAAAAGCTACATCTACAGCGCAACTCCATTGTCAGTGCCAGCTAACGAAATCTCATTTGCTGATTTCATCAGGAACCCGATAAATGCAATCATCGAAGCGATAAGAAGGCTCATAATTCCCGGCGACCAGTCCAGCCTGATGGCAATGAAAAAGTTTGACAGGCTGTACATGGCGCAATATTCCACCCAGCAGGGAATAAGATCGGTAACCGGATCCATAGAAGGCGAAAACCCCAGCAGCGCGGTGATGGAGTATTCCGGATTTACCGAGGACATTTGCAAGTTTGTAGAGCAGTTCAGCAAGACGAAAGCACAGGACTTGTCCAGGATATCCTGCAAAAAAGAAAACACCAAATACTATGTTTTCGCCCAGGGAAGTGAATTCACGAACCTAAATCCGAATTCGATATGGCCAGATTTGACATCCAAATTAAGATTAAAATGAAGCGCAAATCCCAAGTTACAATGCTTATGATATTGGGAATATTCCTGTTTATCGTGATAGGGTTGGTGCTGTACTTTTCAAAGGCAGCTGTCAAAAAGGAAGTTCAGCAAAGCACCAAAAAAACACAAGAAGCCCCAATTGATGCGCAGCCAATTAAAAAATTCGTGTCCGATTGCCTGGACAAGCTTGCAAAAGACGCTGTCGTGCTGCTGGGCAAACAGGGAGGTTACATCTACTCAAGCCAGGGCGGAACCCTTGTCGACTTTTCGCAAAGGGCAGAAGGATTTCAGTTTGTCAATTATAATGGCTTTAAGGTGGCTTACAACATAAAAAACCCCCCAATATTCACGTTTTTTCCGTACTCGGCAGAAATTCCGGACTATCCATGGATTTATTTCCCTTACAGAGCTCCGCAGTCGGCATCAGAAAATTTTAATGGAATATTCGGCATTGAATTGATGCCCCCGCTCACTCCTGCAGGAGGATCACATTCAATGCAAACCCAAATTGAATCGTACATTGACATTAATCTGCCAAAATGCGCAGATTTTGGCATCTTCAGGGAGCAAGGCTATGAAATAACAATGAAGCCCCCAAAAACATCAGCGACAATCGGGGCTGACGACGTGAGCGTGCAGTCAAAAATACCATTAACAATAACAAGCCCCGATGCTCAAGGAATCCTTGAATTGAATAATTTTTCAACCAACCTGAACGTTGGGCTGAGGAACATCTATTTTTTCACCAAAGAGCTTGTAGAAAACGACATCGAGAACATAAAATTTGACATAGATGACAGCAAAAATGACAGGGGTTCCTTAAGCGTCAGGATACTGAAAGACCATTACTCAAATGACGACGTGGTAATTGTGTCTGATGACGGCTCCTTCATTTACGGCCAGCCCTTTCAATACGTTTTTGCAAGGAAAAACAGGGCGCCGGCGCTTTACCACATAAAGAACAGCATCATTGAGCTTGAGTCCGGGCACCTCATAAATGAGGGAGACCTGCTGCAAGGGGCTGATTTAAAAGCGGAAGATCCTGATGAGGATGCAGTTGCCTTTACAATTGAAGCCCTTCTTCCAAACCCAAGGCTTCCAACACGGCTTGACAGGCCGCAAATAAGATTCAAGGTGGTGGCAAACGATATCAGCCTGTCGGATTACCAAATCTTAACGGTCAACAGAAATGATAATTGATAAAAAGCTTTTCAAAAAAATTTTCATTTGCCTAATGTTTTTGGTTAGCCTGAATGCCGTTTATCCCCAGAATCTAGGGTGCTGCACCAATCCCGGGGCAGGTCCTTTGGCATGCACAACAGACTTGGCTGAAAGAAACTCATGCTGCCCGGTTCCAGAGCAAAGCAACCAGGATTATTACAGGTCGTCTCAAAACCCCGACGGGCCTGCCGACAGCAGCGATTGCGCATCCAATTTCTTTTTTCAGGGCAGGAGCTGCTCAGACGCAAGCGTGAACGCATGCAGCCTTGGGTGCTGCTGCTCCGAACTTGGGGGCTCTGTAAAGCCGGAGGCCCAATGCAAAGTACCGGGGTTAACATTCCATGCTGGCAGCCTTGATGGCTGCAACCAGGTCTGCCAAGTGCCGCAATGCAACGACAACCTAGACAATGACAACAACGGCTGCAAAGATTTTGAAGGAGGCGACCTAGGGTGCACAAGCCCGGCAGACACAAGCGAGTCAGGAGGCGCATGTGACACACAAGGGATAAGATGCAGCGAGCCCGGCTACACTCCAAAGCTAAAAGACCTTGAAGTATTCCCGGCCAAAGGCCAGAGAAAATTCCTGCTGAACTGGAGAGACGAATGCGGCCAAAACATCAACTTTTATGAGGTTTTAAGGTGCAAAGGCGGCAACTGCACAAACTTTGAAAGGATTGCAATCACAAGCCAGGTAACTTTTGAGGACATGTCTGACAGCCTGCTGTTTGACACACCATACACTTACAGGATAATTGCCAATTACAACCTGCAGATAGCCCGTCCTGAAATAGAAAAGACAGCAAGCCTTGGCAACGCCGCGTGCATTGGCGTACAGGCACAAAACTTTTGCGTGAACGGGACAGCATACTCCTGCAATGCTCTCAACCAGCTCAGCAGGACAAAGGTGTGCACATCCAGCCAAGTTTGCGTCATTGACGGCAGCAATCAGGCATTGTGCGCTGACAGAGCGGACTGCAACTACAACAGCGCAAACCCGTTTGGGCTGTATTACACTGCAGACGGCTGCGAAAAGGGAAAAGAAAAGCCCGCAGACACGGAAAAATACAGGTATTGCTTTTACGACAGGTCGCATTCAATTGTAAATTCCTGCTTCAGCTGCGACCAGTCAATGGCATGCTATGATTACAAGACAGAATCAGCGTGCAGCCGGGACAATTGCAATATAGGGGGCTGCAAGTGGAAAACCCTGATAAACCAGATTGGAATTGGGGTTTGCACAAGCACAAAAGAGTATAGCTGCAAGTGGTGCGACAAGAAAGGCACCGCAACGCTGGAGAATGCCAGAGCTTACAATGAAATTTTTGATATCTGCACCAGGGAAAAATCAAGCTATTTGTCAGAGGGCAATTTTAAGTGCTATTTCCGCGACGGAATATCGAAGAATTGCGATGCTGTAAGGTGCAAAGATTATGAGGCCGGCCAGTGCAGTAATTCTGCCATAACGCATGATGAGAACAACAAGCTGAACAATCCTTCAGTAGACGAATGCGGCATAGGCGTCTGCCAAAACATAAATAATGCATGCGCGAAGAATGCAGACGGCGACGGAAAAGACGACTGCGAAAGCGGCGAAGCGGCATGCGAAAACGATTATTATGCTCCAAACACAACACTCCTCAAAACACTTAAAAATGGGATGATTGAAAGTTTAATCATACAGATTCAGGACAGAACAGCATTGAATAGCTCATACAGCCTAAGGAGCTCTCAGGATTACAAAACACACCTTTGTTCCGAGCCCTGCGGGCCAAACGGCCATCCATACAATGTGTTCACAAAAAGCAGAAGGCTTATTGTCAGCGGCTTGGGAATTTTTGATGCCGATAATGGCAGCAGGCTGCTGCTGCTGAAGGAAGGGCTAAATGTAATAAGGTATTACTCGCAGGATCCTTCTAAAAACATAGAGGAAGTCAAAAAAATAACAATAGATGCTGCCAGCAACGCCTCTGCGCCTTTGGTGAATTACTTTAATGTTACCAATGGCAACACAGTATTGGGCAAGCTTTACACAAGCAGCCAAAGCCCGGTAATAACAATCAAATTCTTAGAGCCGGCAATAGTCACTTTCTCAAGGCTCGTCATTGGAAGCACAAGGATAGACCTGCAAGGTCCTGCCGAGCCAAGCCAGGCTGTAAACCTGCAAGTACCTGGCATTTTACCACAGGGAGAGTACTCATTCGAGCTGAATGCAAAAAATTCCAGAAATATCTTCATGGAGCCGCCGTTCTCCGGAGCAATAGTGATAGACAGCCTATCACCAACGCTGAATATCACCCCGGCAAGCGGGGCAATCATAAACTCGTCTCCTGTAGCTTTCAGTCTGCAATTCAGCGAGGTGGTTGTTTTAAAAACGGCCAGCATAAACTCACAGACAAACTCACAGGACGTGAAAGGAGCATTCTATACTACAGACAACAAGCTCTTTACAGCTACATTAAACCTGTCTGACGGAAATAAACTCTTCCAGGCTGAAGCCCGTGATTTTGCAAATAATCAGGTGAGCAGCTCGGCATCGTTCATAGTTGACGCAAATCCGACTGTTATAAGGCTGGCATCTCCAATGTATGGAATATCATCCCAATACTCGTTCAGCGTTGTTGTGGAGACAGACAACAATGCGGCATGCAGGCACAGCTTTGACAGCAACTTTGATTTTGATTTCATGGACCAGTTCACAAGCACTGGAGGAACCATACATACGATACCCAATTTCAACAAAATAGCAAGCGGGGACAACAGGACGCATAAGCTCTATGTGAAATGCCGGGACCAAAAATACGGCATAACTACAAGAATCTTTGATATAAGCGTTGACACAACAAAGCCGCAAATAAAGAGCGCATTTGCATTTCCAAATCCAGTGGTTGAAAGCCCCTCCGCAACAATACTGACAATAGAGTCGGACGAGCCGGTCATCTGCAAGTTCAGCAGGAATTCAATGGAATTCGGCAGCATGGAAGAAAAATTCCAAGATTTTGACAACGAGGCATTCAAGGTTATCAGCAGCCAAAACATAACTTTGCAGAACGAAGGCAATTTCACCTATTTTATTGCGTGCAAAAACAAGGCAGGCCTGCACTCAGATGCAGCAGAGATTGCAGTCACGGTAAACCTATCCAGCCCCTTGCTCATATTGTCCCACACGCCTGAGTTCTTCAACTCAACAGATGCTGTCTTGGCGATTGAGACAAAAAGGAAGGCACAGTGCAAGTTTTCAGAGAATGATCCGACTGGGCAAAATGGAGAGATATTCGGGCCAGGAGGCTACAGCCATATAAGGCAATTAAGCCTGGCTCCAGGAAACCACACCTTTTATATAATCTGCAGAGACCAGTACCTTCAGGGATTTTCGGATGTTTTTCCAGTAAAGTTTGCTATTGACGTTACTCCTCCCGCAATGCTTTTTGTCAATGACACAAGCACATTAGAGCTGCTCACCGAAAAAACCTGCTTAAGAGACAGGCTAAGGGTGAAGTGGCTTGGCAAAGATGAGGAAAGCAGGGTAAAGGAATACTTCTACTCTTTAATGAAGGGCAGCGAAATAATCATCAACTTCACAAGAAGCTTTGCCGATAATCAGTGGACATGGGTGGAAAACATAAACCTGAGTGATAATACCCAATACTTCTTCAAAGTCAAGTCCAAGAATATAGTCAACTTGGAAAGCGAGCCGCTAAATAGCGACGGCATAGCTGTTGATACAAGCGCCTGCCAGCCAAAGCCAATATGCGGAGACGCTGTAATAAACCCGGGAGAGGACTGCGACGGCACCAATTTCGGCACCTTGAACTGCCTGAACTACACTAACTTTATTGGAGGCAGCTTAAGGTGCACAAGCGACTGCAAAATAGACACATCCCAATGCACAAGTGTACCTGCATGCGGCAACTCCGCCATAGATCCGGGTGAGTCATGCGATGGAACAAGTTTCGCCGAGATAAGCGCGTGCACTGATCTTGGGTTTACCGGAGGCACACTAAAATGCTCCTCGACCTGCCAGCTTGACACAGCAAGCTGCACTGAAAGGCCAAAATGCGGCAATGGATTTATAGACGCCGGCGAGTCATGCGACGGAACAAATCTAGGGCTTGCAACCAACAAGTGCGCAGATTACAGCCCATCAACATTCACTGGCGGCAACCTTACATGCAGCGCCTGCAGGCTTGACACCTCAGGATGCCAGGGTCTGCAAGGCACTTGCGGAGACGGCACAGTAAACATAGGAGAATCATGTGACGGAACAAGCTTTGCCAAGATAAAGAACTGCACTGGGTACAGCAATTCATTTATCGGGGGCACACTAAAATGCTCCTCAACCTGCCAGCTTGACACAGCAAGCTGCACTGAAAGGCCAAAATGCGGCAACTCCGCCATAGACATTGGAGAGAGCTGCGACGGGGCAAACATCATACCCTCAAGCAAAAAATGCGTTGATTACACCAGCGATTTCAATGCCGGGGATTTATCATGCACAAGCGTCTGCAGGCTGGACACGTCCAGCTGCGCAAGAACGCCGACCTGCGGCAATGGCAGGCTGGACACGGGCGAGCTTTGCGACGGCACCAATTTTGGGGATATAACGAACTTAAGCTGCAGCAGCTACAGCAGCAATTTCATATCCGGAAACCTAAGATGCAGATCGTGCCGTTTGAGCACAGAAAACTGCAGGTCAAATGCCACCGAACTGACATGCAGAGACAGGGGCAACTGCAAGATTAATGAATTTTGCATTGACAGCTCAGACTGCGAAAGCAGGTTCTGCCTGGCAAGCAAATGCTCACAGCCGGGATGCAATGACGGCATACAAAATCAGGCAGAGACTGGCGTTGACTGCGGCGGCATATGCGGAAAATGCCAGAATGGAAAATCATGCAGGATTGACAATGACTGCCAGAGCAACTACTGCAGCTTCGGGACGTGCAAAGAACAGGACGTTTGCTTTGACTCCAAATTAAGCCCCGGCGAATCGGATGTTGACTGCGGCGGCATATGCTCGGCAAGATGCCCGGAAAACAAGCGCTGCGAAATAAACGAGGACTGCGATGCCGGCTTATTATGCGAATCATCCATATGCAGGCCAACATCTTTATCAGAGCCATCAGAGCCAGCCACAGATTCAGACGGGGACGGCCTGCCCGATGAATGGGAAATACAAAACGGGTTAGATCCGGCAGACCCGAGCGATGTGGGCATGGACCTGGACGAAGACGGCCTGTCAAACATAGAAGAATTCCAGCTCCAGGCTGTTTACGGACAGAGCACAGACCCGAACAATGCCGACACGGACAATGACGGGTTTAGCGACAAAAAAGAGGTTGACGAAGGCACCAGCCCGATTGACGCAGAAGAATTCCCCAAATCAAATTTTATGAAAATAATGCTGTTCATCCTTGGAGCGGCAATTCTGATATCGGGATTTGGCTACCTGGCCTACAGGGCAGTTTCATCAAAAAGAGAAAGTTTCCAATTGCCGGGAAGGGAGCCTCCAAGACGGCCGCCAATGCTGCCGCAGCAAAGCCAAATGCCCTTTAAAAGGGAAGCTATGGCAAGAACGCCGGCACTCGGGCCAAGAGCAGAGCAGAATAAAAAAGAAATGGAGAGCTTGTTTAGCAGCTTTGGAAAAACAGAAGAGAAGACAAAAGCAGAAGAGAAGGCAGAAGAGAAAAACAAGCCAGAGTCAAAGGCAGCCGCGGCAAAAAAACGGATTGGACCAAAAGAAAAGCCTTTAAAGAAAAAACCCGCAAAGCCAAGAGCCCGCAAGCCCAAGGAAGATGTTTTCATAAAACTAAAGGAAATATCCAAAGAATCAAAGAAGCAAAGAAAAAGCAAAAATGCAACAAAATGAAGTCTTCGCAGCTCCACAGCCAGATATTTGTATACATACTAACTCTAGTGCTAGTTGCTTTCATTTTTGTTTTTGGATATAGCTCTGTAAGGAACATAAAAGACAGGGCAGAACAGGTGGCGTGCCTTAAGTTTGAAAATGATTTAAGGGCCGCGATCGAGAGCATCTCCGCAGATTTCGGAAGCGTAAAGAGGAAAGACTTCCAGCTATGCGGGGGCTATTCTAAAGTATGCTTTGTGGACGACAGCATTGCAAACAGGAACTCCCCAAACGCAGTTGATTCCAAAAACACCCCAATATCTGTCGATCCCATAATAAAAGACAGCATATCGGATAGGGCACATAAGAACGTTTTCCTCACAGAAAACACCGCAAAGGACTCTTTTTACGCCGGCAATATATCCGTAAACAGCGATATAATGTGCATCACCGCAACCAACGGGAAAATAAGCCTTAGGCTGGAAGGGGAAGGCAACAAGGCGTCAATAGAACAATGGGCGTGAGCTTAGCTTTCTGAATATGCGCAACAAAAAAGCCTTTGAGATTCAATTCAACTGGATATTTGTACTGGTAGCCGGGGCAGCAATCATGCTGTTTTTCACGGCTGTCATTGTCAAGCAGAAAAGCCTGTCAGAAGCTTCTTCCCAAAGCATAGTCCTTAAGAGCATCGAGGCAATAGTCACAAGCGCCGGAGTCAGCACAGACACCACGAGCATAATAGGAATACCTGACTCAGACATAGAGGCAGGCTGCGGAAGAATAGCCTTAGGCAAGGCCTCCAGGCAATACCAAAGCCTGATTTTATTCTCTCCAAACAAAATAACAGGGGACAAACTCGTAATGCAAACACTGGCCTTCAGCATCCCTTACAGGGCCACGAACCTTCTTTACATGACGAGCCCGAAAGTCAGGTATATCATAATCACAGGCAACAAAAATGACTACAAAAATCTCGCAAAAGATATAAACAAAACATTGCCGTCGTCTATTGAAAAGGAATACCACGAGACAATCCCTTCTATAAAAGACAAAAACAACCCCCAGATCAAGCTCATAATCCTTGGAGATATAGGTGCAAACGACATCAGCTTAGCAGGCCTCAACAAAATGAAGGATCAGGATGTTACCGCAATCAAGGCAACCATCACAGGCCCAAACAGGGGCGGCATAGAATTTTACCAGAAAGCAAACTCTGTCTTTGAATTGAAAGGCAGATCACAATACCTGACAAAAGCTGGCTTGATGGGGGCAGTTTACTCCAACAGCATGGAACTGTATGAATGCAGCATGAAAAATGCCTTCCAAAGGCTGGGGCTGGTAACAAAAGTATACAATGAAAGGAGGAATAAACTTGTCAAAGACCCGCCGGCAAGCCAAAGAGAAGGCCAATGCAACCAGCTATACAACCAGGCACGAAGCCCCCTGCTTGAAATTGAAAGGAAATCATCAGAATTCAATATTGCAAATTCAGATTCCATAGCCGGAGCGGCGGATGCCTTGGCTGGAATGAACAAAAGGCTGCAGGAGCTTTCATGCCCATTAATCTATTAGGGTAAACAATCATAAAAAAAGAGAATGAAAAAAAGAGCCCAGATACAGATTGGCGAAACAATAGCTGTGCTGCTTGTATTCTTTGTATTGGTGGCCATAGGATTTATTTTTTATGCAACAATCATAAAAAGCAGCATAGAGACGGAAAAAGAGGAATTATCCCAGCTTAAGTCAGTTGGAATAGCCCAAAGAATGATGTTCCTGCCTGAAGTGCAATGCAGCGAAAACAATATCCTGACAGACAGCTGCATTGATATGCTAAAATTGGATGCTGCCGAAAAAACAATGAGAGACAACGGAATACTTTACTTTGATTTGCTGGAGTTCAGCGAGATCAATGTTACTATAATTTATCCACAATCCGCAGCCGCAGCAAAATCCAGGTGGACGATATACTCCAGAGAGCCAGAAAATTACAGAAGCAGCTTTTTGACACGGGTTCCGGTCTCAATTTTCGATCCAACAAGCAGAACTTACATCTTTGGAGTCTTAAGCATAGAAACAAAGACAAAGTAACACAATCCCAAAATAAATAACCACTAAAGGATGAGGCTTTTTGAGATTTTATCCATAAGCTCATCCGCAGTTGTATTCAAAAATGTACCTTTGGAATCATAGCTTTGAATGCTTGGCTGTGTTACATCAACTGAAACACCATCAGCAATGCTGTGATGTTTAGCAAGGTTATAGCTTGCGTTTAAGAAACAGAACATTTATATAGTAGTTAATGCTACTTATAACGTATGACAATAAAATTAACAAAAGAAGATATAAAAAAAATGATTGAAGCATACCGACAAGGAGATTCAACGATTAAATTAGGAAATCAATTTGGAGTTTCTCCTACTGCAATTTATGGTTTGTTAAAAAGAAGAGAAATCCCTATGAGGAGTTTATCTCATTCTATGCAGAAATATGACATTAACGAGAATTATTTTGAAATAATAGATACAGAAGAAAAAGCATATTGGTTGGGATTTATTTGTGCAGATGGGTATATTAATTTTAAAAGAAATAATTTAGTAATAGGTTTAGCAATAAAAGACAAGAAACAATTACAGAAATTAAAAGATTGTTTAAAAAGTAATCATCCTATTAAAGAATATATTTATGATTATTTGTCAATGGTAAGGTTATTTATAGGTAACAAAAAGATAGTTGAAACATTAAAAAAATACATATCTGAACATAAAACATTTAGTTTGACATTTCCTACAATTGATAAAAGATTAGAAAGGCATTTTATAAGGGGGTATTTTGATGGTGATGGAAGTGTTATAAATGTAAAAAATCCTCAGATAAATATTACATCAAACATCATTTTTTTAGATGAGTTAGATATAAGATTTAAAGATATTGGATTAAATAAAACAAAAAGGGATATAAGACATAAACAACAAAACAAAATACAAACATTAAGATTTGTAGGTAGGAATAATCTTAGAATGATTTATGATTATTTATATAAAAATGCAACAATATTCATGGATAGAAAAAAAGAGATTTTTGAAAAGATTGAATCTGAACGACCTATTTATCAAGAAAGAAGATGTAGTATTATAGATTGTGACAAAAAATATTATAGTCTTGGGTTATGTAGAACACATCATTATCAAGAATATGACTCAATTAAAAGAAAAGAGAGGTATCAAAAATATGGAAAATAAATTAAGAAACAGCTTTAGAATACTGCATCATGGTTTTAAGAAGCGCCTTATTGTTAGGGATTTTGAGTTTGATAGTAGTGAAAGATTTCATGCCAATAACATAGATGTGCTACTTTATAAATATCACGCACAGATGTCCAGTGGTATCGGAGGATGGCAATTTCTACCACGTTTAAAAACGTGTGTGCACTTGCTATGTGATTTATGAGCAAAAAATCGCAGATGGAAATACTTGGATTGGCAATAGTGGTTGTGCTTATCCTGGTGGCTATAGTCTTTGCTGTGAAATTCCTTGTTAATAGGCCGCCCTCAGACTACAGGGAAGGGTTCATCAGCTCAGAGCTTGCTTCCAATATGCTCAGCACATTCCTCAAGACAACTGCCCGGGGCTGCTCAAGGCTGACAATGACAGAGCTTCTGCAGGACTGCGCGCAGTCAAGGGGCGAAGGAGGCATAAGATGCAGCAATGGCCAATACTCATGCACGTACCTGGAGTCTGCAGCCCAATACGTATTTGACAGCACCTTCAAGAAGTGGGGCATAAATTACGAATTTATGGCTTATACGGACAGGAATGACGCCGGCACAGTCCTGGTCAAGAGCGGGGATAAATGCATGGCAGAGAAAAAATCCAAGCTCTTCCCGTTGCCCATAAACACAGGCACTATGTACGCTCAACTCGACATCTGCGGGTAAAAAACAAATATTTAAATATAACTTGCTTAATGATACTACTCATCAAAGAGGCGCTTCAGATGAAAAAACAAGGGCAGAGCATTTCCATCAATACAATCATAATAGCTGCCTTAGGATTAGCTGTTTTAATAGTCCTATTTGCCGTTTTCACAGGGAGGCTGGGAAAGTTCAACGTAGGCCTGCAGGAAACCGACACCTGCGCGCAAAAGTGCACGAGCTTGAACATGAACACCGGCATTCACCCGCAAGATGACTCGTCCAAATCCTGCCCGGGAGGCCAGTATATTGCAGGATCCTACAAGGACGGGCAGTTTGGGTGCTGCTGCGTACAAAAAACATAAGCATTATATACTAATTATTTTATTTTTCTCAGCATGGGCAAGAAAGCACAGGGCATATCCATAAACACAGTAATAATAGCGGCAATCGGCCTGGCAGTTCTTGTTGTTTTGTTCTTAGTCTTTACGGGAAGATTCAAGCTTTTCAGCGAAGGAGTGAAGGATTCTTCTTTAACATGCCAGACAGCCTGCAAATCAGCCGGATATTCGGATGGGTTAAAGGGGTTCGAAGAATGCACCGGCATCGGCAGAACTCAGATACCGGGGAAGTTTGAAGGCATGGGCGAAAGGGAAGTTTGCTGCTGCACCAGCTAATCTGCAATTTGCAAATATTTATATAGGTGGTTCTTCAGGGTTTTGGGAATGATAAAAAATAGCAGAAAGGCCCAAGGCATCTCTATAAATATGATAATAATCGCAGTTTTGGCTTTGATTGTGCTCATTGTGGTTGTTGCCATCTTCACGGGCAGAATAAAAATATTCTCAGGAACTTTGGAAAGCTGCAGGGCAAAACAAGGTCAGTGTGAAAGCGGGGCAATATGCCCTGAAAACAAAGCGCAGGTAGCGGCAAAATGCCCCGAGACAGAAGAAGAAAAAAAACAACAAAAAAATATATGCTGCATCCAAGTCTTAAAATAGCATACTATCATACACTCAATTAGGCAATAAGAATGGTACCCTTTCTTAAAAAATCACAGGCGCCTACAAAAATAATAGTAATAACCTTATGCATTATTGTTGGCATGCTCCTGATAGCAATAATATTAAAATTTAAAAATGCACTTATACCGAAATAAAAGAGGAATTGAAGAGTCAACTTTGGCAGAGATTCTGCTATTGTTGCTGGCATTTATCATATTACTGGGCATAATCAAGTACATAGGGTCTAAGGCAGAAGAGAGCAGTTCCGAGAAGCTTTGCAGGGCTTTCAACGCAATACGATACGGCACTCAAATAGACAAAGGCCCGGTAACATTCAACTTTGCCCCAAGAGTCTGCAAGACGATTGACAAGGAAAATGTGCCAGGAAAAGACTACAAAGGGCATGTAGGCGGCTTAAAGGAAGGAGCTAAATCTGAGTTAAGGGATGCGATTGCAAAATGCTGGTGGATGTGGCTCGAAGGCAACCAGCCTAACATGTTCTCAACAAAGACCACTTCAGTGCAGAACAAATGTTTTGTTTGCTATGCTTTCTCCCTTGACAAAGAGGTAAAAAGCTTGACTATTCCAGAACTTATGGCTGCTATGGAGAACCCTTACGAAGCTGTTGACAGTTCTGACAAGTGCGCATCGTTCGGACAAGGCGGCAAGTGCATGCCAAGCTGTGACAAGTCATCGGCCTTTTCAAGAGAGACGCCTTCTGAGAGATGCCCTGAAGGGCAAAAGTGCTGCATTGCTGAAAATTTAAAAGACGAATGCATAAACAAAGGAGGCCTATGTTATCATACTGAAGGCTACAGGCAATTTCCAAAATGGACATGCAGCCAAGGGGATTGTTATATTAAAAACGAAAATTTTGCTTCTTATATGGACTACATCCAGGGCCTTAAAGGCACAGGAGGGCCGGGATTTTTGGCTTACAATAACAACCTGGAAAAGGGATTTACACAAGGCAAGAAATATGCCATCACTCTGGTAAGCCCCGGTCCGGAGTGGACATGGGAAACTACCGGCTATGCCGGGGCCACTGCAGGCACAGGAATAGCAACCCTTGCATTAATATACTTTTCCCCTATCTTCAAAGGGCATATTTTTGCGGTAGGCTCTGCAGCTACAGCCGGTTTTTCCGGCATGACAGGCAAAACAGGAGAGCTTCCGGGCTATAATTTTATATACCTTTCAGAATATGATGATCTAAGATACAAATGCGCGAGAGAGTTGGGAGTTGACGAGTAAACAACAAATGATACATTCAAAAAAATCAGAAGGGCTGATGGACAGCAAACTGATAAGATGGGCATTGATACTAATCTTCTTATTTTCCATGTATGTGTTGTACAGGTACATCCAAGGAAAGAGTATCTTTATTATATCCAATTTCTTCTAAAATGGCGGCAGAAAACGTATTGCAAAAGATAATCGGGTTAATCCTGCTAATTGTTGTTTTTTTAATCATTGTGTTTGGCTATTACTCACGAGAGGGATTTATTCCCAAGCTTGCAGACAAGGCACTGTCTTTGGAAAAATATATACCTGTCAAGCTGTCAAAAAAACTGGAGCCTTCTAAAACTGTCCCTGACGATGTTGTTAAGGCGCATGCAAGCTTTAAGACAACAATAGAATCTTATTTACGCCAAAAAACAGTTTCACCATGCCTGGTTAGTATGCCTAATCTGGGCCCTATGCGGGATTTGGGCTTGGAATTGTCCAATCTGGATGCTAAATCCAAATCCAGAGTTGTAAGGGAAACTCCGGATGGTTATGTGGCATTGAGTGTCGTTGATATAGAAAAAGCCAAATTTTGCCTTGTAAATCCTGCAAATCTCCACAGATGTTTGGAGAATAAGGAGCTGTGTAAAGAAATCCTGTACAGGGACACTACAACAATAAGGGTATTTAACGATAAGGTCAAGATAGGGGAGAAAGATAAAAGCCTGGCCCCATACCTGCTGAAGGCTGACGACAACAGGCTCTGCTTCATCCCCCTGCACAGAGTCGGAAATATCTTCAAAGGCTGCGATTACAGCGACGTTTCATTGGATAATGGCTGTGTAAGCATAATGGCGGCCAACTTAAACAAGTGCGCTGAAATAAGCCAGCCCACCTTTTTTGGCGGGACTTTTTACGGGAATAAAAACGAATGGAGATTCGCTGACGGGGCATATTATTTTGCCGGAACAGACGCCAGGGTGCCTTTTATGTTCAGGATCGAAGCAAAAGACGTCTCTCTGGGAAGAAAAGGGCTTGTGGAAACAGAATTCAACAAGGTCTTTTCCTCAGGCACCCAAAAGGAGCCGCAAAAAGACGGAGTTTATTATGAAGAGAAATTTTATGGCAAGAAGGAAGACTGGAAATTTGAGTCGGGCGCATTTTCAGGCAAAAAATGGG
>Ga0209541_10009262_pt1 | contig 15983 bp, 19 predicted proteins | sample RifCSPlowO2_01_FD_184027 | JGI IMG/M metagenome (GOLD analysis project Ga0209541, IMG submission 184027) | Groundwater microbial communities from Rifle, Colorado - Rifle CSP2_plank lowO2_0.1 (SPAdes) (version 2) | ecosystem: Environmental > Aquatic > Deep subsurface > Groundwater | place...
TTTATGAGTGTCGGGATTTTTTAAGCCTCAAACGGGATAATTATGCCACAGCAGAGCTGTGGGGTATGAAACCCATTTGAGCAATCATTCAGAGCTTGCCTGCACGTTTTCATTATCCGTTCATCGCATTTCAGCTTTTCCCTGCCATCCCGGCGGCGACTATCTTCGCAAGATAATTTTCCGCCTGGACTGTTACTTCTGCAATCGATGGCTGGCGTCCATTGCCGAAGTTTGCAACAGCTTCTTCAAGCTTGAGTGCGTGGCGCGTGTTGTCTTCCTTGAACGTAAACCGCAGGGTTGTGCCGTCCTGCATTCTCACGTCCAGGTAGCTCTGGTCTGTATATGCATAAGATTCGTAAAACCTCACGCTCTCTGCATCCAGCCAGCCGTTATAGTGAAACTCCTTAAAATTGATTGTGCCAACAGCGTGTGCCACACCAAAATATTGCATTCCTCCAACTACAGTCGATAATAACGCGACACATGATAAACCTAGTGTTGCCTGCAAGAAAGCGGCCTTCCTGCCCATCTTAAACGTCCCCTCTCTGCTGATAGTTTCCCATTCGCGGCAGGGCGCCGTCATTGGCTTCCTCCAGTTTCCTCAGGAGATGCTGGACTCCTTTCCTTGAGATGCTGTAAAGTTTTGTGCGTGACTGCCCGTGCATATCGTAGTGTGCCGCAGGTTTGCCAAGGAGGGTCGCAGTGTAATCAGGCTGCCTTGTGAAGTCCGGCTGCCGTGATTGGTTTATCCTGGCTTCCCCTGTTTTGGATGCTTCTGCGCTGTTGAATACTTCGGAAAGAAGCTCGTCAATGGCGCCTTTGTCCTGGCTTGCCAATCCTTCCGTATTGCGCTGATTGTGCAGCAGCGCAAGCTGGAACTTCACAACATACGCTGGTTTCAGCACGCAGCCTTCCTTGGGATTTTCAATGACATACAACGAACGAGGCAGTGTGCCTGCCTTTTCTACGATTCCGACGGCAATCTCGTACGTGACATTTCTTCCGCCTTGAATCCGAAAGTAGTCATCCTGGCCGCTTTCCCTTGCCGTGACTGCTGCCGCATAGTGGCCTTTTTCAAGGCCATCCACGCCAACCGCCCGGGCTTCAAATATTCCAGTGTCTGAACCGATGGTCAAGAGCATTTCATCAAGTGTTTCAGCAAACGTTTTGGCCACTGCCAAAATTCTTTGTTCTGCGGGAGGAAGCCCGAACATTAACTCAAGGCTGCCGGGCTGACTTGGTACCGGCAGGTTTCCGCGAACGCTCATGCCTGAATTGGATGTGCTCATTTTGTTCATCACCTCAAAGGTGGCGGAACTGGCGCTTTAACCTGGCTGGTGCCAGCTCCATCATGATAATGAACGGCAAAACCGATTGGGTAGCCGATCTTTAACTGTTTCCCGAGTGCATCCATTGTTGTTTCGAGGCTCATTTTGTTTTCCCGCTTGATGCCACGAATTTGTGCACATCACGCCGTGGCGCCGGAGGCATTCATGAACGCAAAACCTTCACGCATGCTGCTGCCTGTTTTTAACGCAAGCTGCCTTAACAGGTTATAATTCAATGGGACTTTTCCGGCCATATCCTCCCGGAATCCTGGCGTGAATCTTTGCTCATTCGCGAAATAACCTGCCATTGCAAGCGCGGTAAATCCTCCCGTATAAATGCGGTTGGCAAGCGTTTGATTGGCAAAGCCAGCCGTGTTTTCCGGAAGCCTTGCGGTCACCGCATTTTGGAGGTGCAGCATTGCGTTGAATGGTTCATCCAGAGGCTTGCCTTGCATGGACGCCCTTGTCCATAGCGTGTTGACGCCGTCAGCCATGTCTTCGGCAAGGTCATTGAGGTCGTCTATGAGCTGGAAAACCGTGCCTCCCTCGTAAAAGAACGCGGCTTCCTTCCATGTCAGGCCGCCAAACGCTATGTATCCCATGGCCAAAAGGCTCAGGCCGCCTTTTTCAAACGAGAGGTCAACAATCCGCTCGTCGGCAATTGCAGGATTTTTTTGTTCTTCCGCTTTTATCTGCGCGCCGTGAAGCCGCTGTAGGATGTGCACGAGGGTTGGGTGTTCACTGGCAGGATAAGCTGCATACATGTCGTTGACGAGGCCGTAGATTGCCGCTTCTGATCGGTTTCGGGCAGGCACATCCATGCCCTGCAGCTTCCGGGTTATCCCGGAAACTGTCTGCCTGTCTGCCGTTCCCTTGTCAAAGCAGTCATCGGTCAGCGGGTGGAGCAGCGCCAGGGCGTACATCGCATCATTGGGAGGGCAAGGCTTCCCATTTGCCTGTGCAAACAGCCTCATAGCCATGACATTATATGATGCCCGCGCCACGACTGCCGGGGTGAAAAGTTCGTGTCCGTATTTCTTCTCACGCTCACGCATCCCCTCCGCGCAGTCTTCACTGTACTTCACGACAACGCAATGGGAGCCGTCACTTTCAATTGTTATCCCGTTTCCGTATCGCACTTTCTGGACCTTCATTGCAACCCATGCGAGATAGCGCGCGGGCGATAGCTTTGCCTGTGAATCCTCAAGCACGGATGCAAGGTGTTCCAGCTCCCGCAGGTTCAGTGTGGATATGTTTTCAAGGGAATAACCTGCTGAGTTGAGCGTGCGCATCGCATCCTTCAATATCAGGCCGTTGAGCAGCCGGTCAAACGGTGAAGCGTTCACCAAATGAGGCCTTCCTGAGTGATGGCCGAGAAGTGCTTCCCGCATCGCGGCAGTTGAGCTGCTTATGATGGCATCAAGGTCGTGCGGAAGGACATTTGCGGTTTCTAATGCTTCGGCGGCAGTGCTCATTTGTTCATCACCTTTCCCAGGGCTTCATACTCCCTGGGCGTCAAAGTGTAGATAACCGGGGAACCGAGCTTCAAACCCTGGCCAGCCTGAATTATTAAATTCGCAGGTATTGTTTCTAGCTGTGTTTGTTCCATTTTTATCGCCTCGCTTCCCTCGCAACCTGTGCACGGTAGCCTTTTGCCATATCAGCCAGTTTGCTGTTTCCCTTCTCTGCAAACGTGTGCTCGGCCCCGTTCAGGAACCACGTCTCTGCAAGGTAAGGAAGCGTCAACAGAATTCTCCGGACGTATACTGACTGAGATGCGGTTGGGTTTGTTGAGGCGCATGCCTGAGCATCCAACTGGGCCTTTTCAAGCGTTTCATTAACGGCAATTTCAAGGAGGAACTGTGCAAGCACGTAATCCTGGCTGGCCTTACGCATAATCGCGGATGCAGTTTCTTCTCCGTGTTTGTAAGCGCCTATTGCAAAGTTTTGAACCGATGCAATAATCCTCGCCTGCTCGTGTCCCGGTACTCCGGTTGTTAAAAACCTGCCTTGCAGCCCTTGAGTTACGTTGTTTAGTACGCCTTCCAGGGTAAGCGGGCTTCTTGCCTCACTTTGTTGATTCAAAAACATTTTTCATTCACTCCCGTATATCATAGACAACTTCAATTACCCCTTTCTTTAGCAAAGCCCAGGGCACCGTAGTTCAGCGGCAATGCGCCAGCCTTTTTGCCTTGTTCAAGCAGGGCAAAACGGAGGGTTTCACCCAACTGATAACTCTCCGCAAACTCCCGCTCAAAGCCAGCGTTTCGGCGCTTAATGACGTAACCGGCAGGTATACCTGCAGCCACTCCTATGAAGAATGCAGGATGAATGGCAAGGCTGCCTACAACCGCCACAGTCCCCCCGGCAAGGCCTATCATCAAGCCTGGCGCGTTCCTTCTAAGCGTTGGCAGGAACTTTTTCTTCTGCGCCACCTTAGTGAAAGCCTGATAAACGATTTCAGCAAGCTCTGCCAAGCTGCTCGCCTGGCCATTTGGCAGCGTAACCGGACTTGACTGGTCAATGTCGAGCTCAGTATATGAGGCACGCTGGGCGTGCTTAAGGTTGAATCCTGCTGATGCCATGACATCCAAAGTGTTTTCTGACACAAGTTGTCCAATGTCAAGTGACGTGCCGCCATCATATAAATGAACATTAACGCCATCAGGATATCTGGCTGTTTTTATTGTCTGGCCGAACTCGTAAGTAACCAACGGGAGCTTATGCCCGATTCCTGTTTTGCCGCTTGTCATTTTTTTATCTTCCATCATTGTTTTATCAGATTCCAGCCTCTGCTGCAATCCGGGCGTATGTGGCGGCTGCCGAATCAAGGGCTGCCTGCACTTCCTGGCTGTGTTGTGCTCCAACATTGTACGCCTGCCTTCCAAGTGTGATTGCATCCCCGGCATCCATTTCGCCGTTCCTGTTTGCATCCCAGCACGTCACGACCCTGCCGTCGGAAGTTTCTATAGTCAGGTTGTAGGCGCTCTTGCGGTCGCCTCCAAAAAGTTTTATCGGGCTTTTGGCTTTGGAGAACACGTAGTTCTCGGAGCGGGATGTTGGCACGCCATTCACTGTAGTCATGATATTTGCATTGCTTACAAGTATTGGCGTGTACGTGTACTCGCCAGTCTGGCAGCCCGCCAGTGTTACCACGGCAACTGCCGCAGCTATCCCGGTTAATGCCCTCTTCACGGTTGTTCTTGTTAGTTGCTCAAGCGATTTCATTTTTTTCCCACCCAACATCATTAACTCCGCTGTTGATCTACGTAACTAACTTTAATATTCCCGACTGATGTTTGAAGGTTCAGCCTTCCGATTGGCGTTGCGTTTGGCGGAGTGTAAACTCCACGCCGCTGTAAAACCATTCCCCGTACATCAATCTTACCAACAGAAGTCATTGCAGCAATTTCCAATGGGGAATGCACATAGAGCGAAATGTCGCCTGTACTTGCACGTATGCGCCCCTTGTGCGCAACAGAACCGTTTATATCACCAACAGAAGTTTCTATGTCAATTTCGAGGCCACGCCGGTCTTTTGGAAGTGTAAGAATCCCTTCAAGCCTATCAATCTGAAGGCTGCCTGTACTGTTGCCTGGTTCACTTCCTGTAAATCCCCGGACATGTGCATTGCCGTCACTGGACAAGGCAAGATTTACATCCCGTACATGATCAACAAGGGAAACACTATCTAACGAATCATAGGACTTATCTATTTCATAGGCCAAACCGGGATATCTTACGTTAATGTGGCTTCTACCAATTGAAATTACAGATCCAGAACCGCCAACGGTAATGCTGCTGCCAAATATGCCAAAGCAAAATCTCCTGTGCAAACTAACGGCATGTTGCCTGTAATATATTTTCATTCCATCAAACTTTAGCTTTCCGTTCTTAGGCATCGCTTCGGTGATAACGCTTCCGGATTCTGTAACGTACGCATAGCGCTTCCCGTCACTTGAAATCGCGATGTTATTGATTAAACACGCGCCTGAAAATTCCTCGGGTAACTCAATTCCGTTCAACGTGGTCCTTCTTTTCCTGAACACATCACTCATTCGTTCACCTCAACAAATTTATCGACTTGCTAGTGACTACACTAATGACAACTAGTATATTAAATATTCTGCCATTTTTTTTTACAAAAACGAAAGAATTATAAGCAAAATGGCTTATTTTAAAGTAAAATGGTTATAGAATTGGATCTGAAGGACAGGAGAATCCTGTCAGAGCTGGACATGGATGCAAGGCAGCCGCTTTCCCAGCTTGGCAAAAAGGTTGGGCTTTCACGGGAGGTCGTCAATTACCGGATAGCGCAACTTGAGAAGAGCAAGGTCATCCTTGGCTATTATGCCGTCCTGGACACTGCAAAGCTGGGGCTCATTTACTGTAGGATATTCCTGAAGTACAGGGGGATGACACTACAGAAGGAGCAGGAGCTTTTGGACTTTTGCAGCAAGCATAAGGACATAGCGTGGATAGTAATCAGCGAAGGCAAATGGGAGCTTGCCCTTGTCGTCCTTGCAGAATCGCTCAGGGTAATTGAGGCAGTGCGTGACGAGCTTGGGAACCGCTTCGGGCAGTATTTCCAGGACCCGTACATCTCAATAGCCTTAAGCATTACAGAGTTCAAGCACAACTACCTTTACAAGACTCCGGACTACCGGGAAATCGTTGTTGGCGCTTCCGGCCAAATGGTTTCCCTTGATGACATGGACTGGAAAATCCTTTCGGCCATCGTTGATGATTCCAGGATGGCGCTTGTTGAGATTGCAAAGGCTGTCGGGACGAACCCGAAGACGGTTGATTACCGCCTTAAGAGGCTGATTAATGACAAGGCAATCCTGGCCTTCCGGACGATGATAAACACAAGGCTGCTGGGTTATGACCATTACAAGGTTTTCCTCACACTCCAGGAGGCGGGCAATGCAGCAAGCGAGATACGCGAGTTCCTTCTGAAGGACCCAAAAGTGATTTACATAACAAAACCTCTTGGCATGCACACCCTTGAATTTGAGGCAATAGTAAAAAACACCTCTGAGCTTCATGGAATGATGATGGAGTTCAGGCAAAGGTTCCCTGAAGAGCTTGTTGGTTATGACGTGTATTTCCTTTACGAGTTCCGCTCACTGAGGTATCTTCCGGCAACACGCTCAGTTTAGGAGTAGAAGCCTTTTACTATGCCTGCTGTGGGGAGCGCAAAGCCCAAATCGCCATATTGCCTTGCAACCCACCGGCTAAGCAAGGTATCCTGTGATTAAGGACAAGGAACGGCTCAAGACCGGCTTCCCATGAATGGAAGTATGTTTGTGCAGGGTTTAGCCGTGAAGAGAATATAGACAACTTTGATTATTTCTGTTCTATAGCAAAGTTGTCTAAGAGAACTTTGAACAAGAGTTATAAACGAGGGGGTTATTCAAAGTTCTCTATATTCCTTTCAAGGAAGGCAGCACTGACAAGCCCAAAACAGTAGCCATCTGGAAGAAAATGTGGCATTACTTCCAATACAACAAAGAACAGTTCTTGGAACATTACCACAAGAGAAGCAACAGCGAAACCGTCTTTCACATGGTTAAGTCAAAGTTCGGTGACGCTGTCCGTAGCAAGACGTGGATGGCGCAGCAGAACGAAATTTCATGTAAAATCCTGTGCCATGACATCTGTTGTGTCATTCAGGAAATGCACGAGCTTGGCATAACGCCGAACTTCTGTGTAGAAAGTCAAACGCCTGTGTGTGAAGGAGGTGAAATTAAGGACTAATTACACAAAGCCCAACGGGCAACTTCCTTTATAAGTCTTTCTATTTTTTAACCACCAAATAGTAGCAAATGTAGAAACATTTAAATAGAGGGATTCCAAATACGCCTTTCCGAAGGTTTAAAATGGCAAGGCAATGGGTAAGTATGAACCTGTCACAGATTTTTGACGAATCTGATTTCAGGAGGGAACGCGGGCTTAGTGAGGACAAGGATGGATTTTTGGGTGGGAATTTCCTTGGGCATATGCATGGCTCGGATGCCAATGCCACTCTTGAAGGCATTACGACTTTTGGGCCATCTGTATCTGCCGATGTTGAGCCTTTTGGCATTGTTAACAAGCAGTTGCTGCCTGCGGATTATGCCCCGGGATTTCTGGCTTATGGTGAAAAGCAATACGTTGCTGGCAGGATTGTCGGGAATGGCAAGGCGATGTACCTGGAAGCCGGCAGTGAAGCTTTGCCTCCTGACTTTGCGTTGGTGATTACCCCGATTGCATTGCCACCGTCTGCCAACATCCAGGACTTGCTGCTCAGCCCTGATACTGCGGTGGAGCCAAAACTTGGGCGTTCCCGATTTTTGGGGCCCGGGCAGAAGCTTATGCTTTTTGACCTTGAGGCAATAGATGAGCTTATTGAGCCAGACAGGGTTTACGTTGTGCAGTTCGGCAGCCCCGTCAGGCACCATCCAAGCCTGGATGGGTTCGTCGGCAAGTTTCCGAGGGTGGATGGCCTGGTGCCGCGTTACAGCCTGCTCATTGAGCGAAACATATTATACCCTAAAATTAAGCTGATTGGCATCATACCTGAAGGGGATGCTGCGCAAGTCATTACCGCAGAAGTTTACGTCAGCCAGGTGCCAGATGACGGCCCTGACGAAGGGCTCGTTGCGAGGGTTAACGCACGCCCTGTTTTTACGGTTGAATACGCCTGCGAGCACAAGCCTGAAAGCCCGGAAACAATCTTAAATGCGGCGAAAGTGTCAGAGGCGGCCAGCAAGCATGTGACAGTCAAGGCAATTATCGGCCAGCAGGGCCAAATGCCCGAGGAACTCATCAGGCACTATATATCAAGCCAACTGCTTCCTGAAATCGCTGCCAAAACCGGCAGTATAGCCGATGGAACGCCTTCTTACAGCATAGACCTGTCACTTAATAGAGCCGGAATTTAATGCGCACATTCCGGCATGGCAGAATTGCACCAATTTCTGACCTGCGTTCCTTGACAAGGAAAAGAAGCAAAGCTACCGCTAGTTACTGTCAATGACCCCTGGCCTCACATGGTTACCGTAGAGCATGATTTGCCTCAATAAAAGCTCTGCTTGTTCTCTGCATTCGGGCAGGCCTGCGGTTCTACGCAGCAAATCAGCCCCTCGCAAATCCGCTGACTCCCTGAAAACCCCTTCAGGCCCGTATAAGTAAGGTTTTGCCATGTCGTTGAACGCCGCATCCGATGCCGCATCCATGATTGTCTGCTGATATATCGCATCTTTGCTCGGCTGCTTGAATTTCTGCCTGTGCTTTTCCGGAATAAAACGGTAAAAGCCCACCTCAAGGTCATCACTGCACTGCAATTCCACCCTGGCAAGCTCTGCCCACAAATCCTTGCCGTGCGCGCACCTGACAACCTCTGCATTGGCCGTGAAATACTGGCTGATAAGCGTTTCAAAGGCGTCGTTTCCCAAGGAGTCCCAAAGCGCACGCCTAGATACTCTCATCCCGCTCATAGCGCTTTCAAAGCGGGCATGCATGAGATTCTGAGCATTATCCCTGTATGCTTCCGTTATTTTCACTATGCATTCAATGAGATTGCCACCATGTTGCGCTGTCATCTTTGTCGTCCAATCCATCCTGCACGTTTTTCTCTGGCTGATGTTCCCTCCTATGCACAGATAAATATTTTCATCGCTTTGTTGCTTATAGCAGATTGCAAAAATAACAAAACTTTTCGCTTGCAATCTGCTATTTAGCGAATCTCGCAAATGTTTGATAATTAACGAAATTCGCTATTATTTCACATCGTACATTGACTTCATTGCCGCCTGAAAATCCCCTACTTTCCGCTCAAGCAGCCCTTTTACATTTTGGGTGACGCCTGAATCGACATCACAGACAAGTTCAATTCCTGCGTCCATCAATCCAACGCGCAGCTGCTGCCGGTATGTTGCGCCCGGCGCCGACTTTATATCCTGCCTGATTTCCCTCATCGCTTCAGCAATGGCAGAATCAACTGCATTTCGCGTTGACTTTGCAAAGTCGGCCGCGTGCATGGCGAGCATCCCGCAGACAACAGCGTATTGCTGCGGAGTGCATGCTCCGGCAAGGCCACCTGCGCTGATTTCGCCAGTCCAGTACTGGTTTACCCTGCCTGCAAGTTCTTTAAGGCACCCATATCCGCTTGTGTTTTCCATTGCCATTTTACATCACCTGTAGTTCTTTGTATTCTCAGCCAGTACCTTTTCAAAATAGGCTTTGACCTGTGCTTGAGGGTCGGTTGGCGCAGTGGCTCCGTCCCTGGCGTTTTTTACAACAATTTTTTCAAGGCCAAGCCCCCTGGTTTTGTGGTCTTCGTTCAGCGTGTATTCAGTCACTGTGCCATCAGGACCTGTTACGGCCAGAGTGCTCCTGTTCCCGTTCCATGGCGATTCCTTGAATTGCACATGCTCATCCCCAATCCGGGCGTTGTAATGCAGTTCGGGGAAGCTGGTTGCGTTGCCATACGGCACCACCGTTACTATGCCTCCAACTAGCATAACTGCACCGATGATAAATTCTCGTGATACCATCTTAAACACCCTCCCTATAGCTGATTTTTAAACTGGGCATCCGAACGTAACGCTCACAGTTTCCCGGGTTTGGAATCCGGGACATCGAACACAGCCCATCAGTCCCGGCAGGATTTGAAAACCGGCCACCAATGCTTATTCCGGGAGAATATGCCATGAGCAGGCCACTGACTCTGTCCAAACCAACCTTCGCTATTTCCGCCATTTTTGTTCACCTCAGTATTATCGGTGTTATCATACCTGTCCTGCAGTCTGTCTTTACACCACACTCCAACCATTATTTATTACTAAATAGTGATGTTTGATTGGCAACTATAAAGAATTTACTACCGGAAAATGCGCTTTTTCCGAAAGTTTTATATAATAATTAGTTTTTAGGGTTATTATGATAAAATTATCCCGCATTGAGCCAACCGAGAAGACGGTCAAGCTTGACGTCAAGGACAGGAAGATACTATCGCTGCTTGTCAGGAACGCCAGGGCGCCTGCCAGCAGCATTGCGAAAAAGGCCCAGTTATCGAGGGATGCCGTCTCTTACAGGATTGAAAGGATGCAGCGGCAGGGAGCCATTGTCGGGTTTGCGCCGATAGTTGACTTCAAGAAGCTTGGATTTTACACGTTTCACCTGTTCCTGCTTGTATCCGAGGAGCCTGAGGAGAAAAGAAAAGAGATGCTTTCATACCTGGTATCGCACAAAAACGTAACAAGGGTGCTGGAGTTCAACGACCGGTGGGATTTTGAGGTTTCGCTGGTGGCAAGGACGATTGAGGATTTTAACAGGTTCCTGAGGGAGATCGATGACCTGTTTTCAGGCGTGATTCTTGAGGAAGACAAGCTTACAGTGCTTGAACGGTATTCAAGCCCATACCTGCCAGACATTTTTTACGAGGAGGAGAAGCCAAGAGCGTCAGGAACAGCCGAAATTGACGAAAAGGACCTGGCAATCCTGAAGGCGCTTGCTCCAGATGCCAGAAAGCCGTATTATGACGTTGGGGCAGAGCTTGGCATTGATGCGGATACGGTGAATAACAGGGTCAGGAGGATGCTTGATTCAGGCGTGATTAAGCATTTCGCTGCCATCGTGAACCTTTCCATTCTTGGCTACAGCTTTTACGTGTTCGTCTCAACCCTGCGCACATTGAATGCGAAGGATGAGGCAAAGCTGCATGACATCGCGGCAACAGACAAGCATGTCCTGGAAATACTGAAGACTCTTGGCGACTACGACCTCCTCACTTACATCGCAGTTGAGAGCCCCTTGATGCTGCACAAGGCAATCAAGGAAATAAAAAGGACATTTTCCCACACGATTAAGAACTACCTGACACTGGTAACGTACAAGGAGCACACCTTCAGGCCGGTGCCGGAGGCCATTCTGGCCGCCATTTATAGCGGCGGACTTTAATAATCGTATAAAATTGTAAAGTCCGCCGAATATAGAGAACTTTGAATAACCCCCTCATTTATGACTCATGTTCAAAATTCTCTTAGACAACTTTGTTATAGAACAAGAATAATCAAAGTTGTCTATAGGCACGGTTAACTACTACGGAACTTAATGTCCGTGCCTATAAATCACAAAAGGCGGCTTATTTCCTGGAAACAATAGTAAAGCCATACGTTGAATTGGTGAGGGGGCTGATGGGATAATGCTGCTTGATGTCTGCCTGGGAACAAGGACGGCATGGAAGGTGCTGCTGGTTCTCGGTGAAGCGCCAGGCAAAGCAATCAGCAGGAAAGAGATTCAGGCGCTGACAAAGCTTGGGAACAAAGTAACTGCAAAATTTCTGCTTGTGCTTGAAAAATTTGGCATTATAGCGGAGAACAAAATCGGAAGAACCTATTACTACAAACTGAACCTGAGCAACCCTTTTGTTGAACAGATACTGGGGCTTATCCGGCTTGAGAAGAAAGAGCTGAACAATCCAGACTTTTTTCCCCTCAACATCTTGCGCGAATTCGTGTATGAACTCACGAATACCAGTCTTGGGAACCTGAGTCGCGTGATTCTATTCGGCTCGTACGCAAAAAGGACGTACGGGAAAGACTCAGACATTGATGTGGCGATTGTTCTAGCTGAAAAGAATCCAAATGACGAACTGCTGATAACAGAAGCGATTGGCGGGCTTAACAAAAGATTCAGGAAAGAGATACAGACCCATTACTACACGGCGAAGGAATTTGATGCACTGCTGAAAAAAAGACACCGTGATAAAAGATATAGTGAAAGACGGCATCAGCCTGATGTAGAGAAATGCGCTGATTAGTACAAAAAATAAGCGCATTGCGCCTCTTCTGTTACATAACCTGCGCAGTTCACTATATATGCGGGAATGTGTGTTCATGCCGGTGCCGAATTTGGAACGTGTGGCTGAAAAAAATAAAAAATCCCAACCGCAGCAGAGCTGCGGTGTATTTGTTTATGAGTGTCGGGATTTTTTAAGCCTCAAACGGGATAATTATGCCACAGCAGAGCTGTGGGGTATGAAACCCATTTGAGCAATTAAACCCTGGCTCCCGCCGACTCCAGGCGGCTTTTAACCATTTGTTCCAACTGAGTCAAAAAAGCAACAATCTGTTTTTGCCGGGTGAGAAGCACATTAGCTACCTGATAAATAGCCTGCCTGCCCTGTTCGCTTATCCAGCTATTGGGGTTGTCCATAAAGCCCTGCAGTTTTCGCAGTGTTTGTTCTATGGTTGTCCAGTTTTGCATGAGGAAAGCAGCATGCTTATTTGCACCTGTTTTCTCCAGCGTTCTGACAAGCTTCCTTCGCATAGACTTGTATGCCCCTTCGAAGGACTGTTCCCGCTTTTCATCATTTTCAATGCGTGAAGCGATTGTTTTCCTGTAATGCAGAATCACATCCGGAAAACCTTTTGCGTATTTACTTCCGCCAATAATTATTTCCCTGATTAGCTGCTCATGCATCTTCAGGAATTCTTCCTCCTCTTTTTTAACGAGGCCAGCGACCCCCAGAAGCGTCCTGAATTCCTGCAACTTTTCCATTGGTATTTTCACATAAAATAGTGACTATTTAAACTTATAGGAAAAACTCTTGAATGCGTGCATTCCGCTGGTGTTCTCACCAGCGGGTTCGCACACCAGCTTCATTATAGCGACGGAGCTTAATAATTGCATGCCAATAATAAGCTCCGTCGCATATAGGAGAGGAAGATATCATTTTGCGAAAATCAAGTTCCTCTCCTATAGGCAATCAAGAACCACCAAGCAGCCAGAAGTGGTTGCTGTTCATGCCACAAATCCTACAGGGTAGGATTGTGCATTCCACTATAGGCGGAATTGCACCGGTCTCCGATCGGTGGTTCTTGACTGAATCCGCCAAAAATTTTTTATAGCGGGATGCTACCTGGAACGCATGGGCTTCCTGGGCATTGGCGGCACGGTTTCCGGAAGGGAAGCCGCTGTTGCCGGCTCTAAAATAAAGGTGAAGGTCCTTCTCGGCAGTCCGGGCTTGCTTGACAGGCAGGTGAATTATCTTTCACTGGATAGCATGCTTGAGTTTTCCAGATTCCTCGGCAGGAAAAAGCTTGCCGCGAAAAGCTTTCCGGAATACTTCCTGGATGAAGCTGTAAAGGCGGTCATTGCGGCCCTTGAGGCAAATCACAGGTATGTGACGAGCGGGGAAATGACTATCCTGGTGAAAATGGAGCCCCGCTCTGTTGCTGCGGAGTTTTTTGGCAGCCCCCTCCACGCTTGGGCAACGTACCTTTCTGACGAGTCAAGTCCAGGCCTGGCAACAATAAGGTTCAGCCCGGACAAAAGTTTCCTGAAGCGGTTTATTGAAAACGAGTCGGTGCTGGAGCAGCTTTTCGTACATGAGCTGCAGCACCATGCTGACGTTGCATTTTCCGTCATCGGTGATGCCGTCTCAAAAAGGTCTAAGGAGCTTTTGGAAGGCAGGAGATTGAGTTACGGCGGATGGATTGCAATGCTTGAGATCCTTGAAATCCGAAATGAGGGCCTGGCAGCGTTTGCATCGTTACCGACAAGCAGCTCAGGCGTCGCAACAGGGATTTTTTGCTTTTTTTTCCAATCTGCGCGTGAATTTACCGGCATGTTTGAAAAGATACCCCGGATGAGCAGGGAGCAGCTCAGCCAGCAACACAAGGCTTTTTTCCATGTTCGTGACTATCTGGTTGGCGCAACCATGGCAACGACAATCCTGGCAAGGCGCCTTCTGGCAAAGGGGGTCAAGGCCTACATCAAGCCGGAAGGGGGGAACGAATGGTTCCCCATTGACAGGATAAGGGAACATTACGGCACCGGCAGGCTTTACATGACCGCCCTGCAAAAGCAGGGAAACTCCATTTCTCCGGAAGCAATCGGGCAATTCCAAGCAACCATCCTTGAAGGAAAGGAAATCATTGCTGAGCTGCAGGGGCATTCGCACCTGAAATTCCTTTCAGAATACGAGGAGGCTTGCCGAGAATTGGGCGTTGCGCCAATCATGTCAAGGGAAATTTACAATGCCGTCAAGCTGGAGTGCCACAGGAATTTCATTGGCATGCTGCACAAGGCAGGGATTCCGCCAGATGCTGCGTTGAGATAGAAGGGGAATTCCCGGAAAATAGCTTGCTTATAGCAGATTGCAAAAATAACAAAACTTTTCGCTTGCAATCTGCTATTTAGTGAATCTCGCAAATATTTGATAATTAACGAGATTTGCTATTATTTCTCTTCAGGCGCTGCCTCATACAGCCGCTTGACGTACTTCTGCTCTATGAAAACGTACTTTTTCAGCTCCTTCATCATCTCTTCCACGTCAAAAAGCACCCAGTTGTCGCCATGCTTGTGCTGCCAGATTACTTCGTCTATGACGTATTGCCAGTCAAAGCGCTTTTCTTTTTCAACTATTGTGCGGATGTCATCAAAGTCGTTCTGCCTCTCGGTAACTGCCTTCAGCAGCGCTATGTGCTCTTTCCTGAGGACTTTCACACGCAAGTTGTGTTTGCCCTTAAAGTCGTGTACTGCAAAAACGTCCTCCTTCATTTTCGGGCTGATTAAGGTCTTGAAAACTTTTTTGACAAACAGGTCAAACCGGATGTCATACCTGAAGTAGATGAGCGGCTTATGCTTGTCCCTAAGCTTTTCTGGAACGTAAATGTCGCGCAAGCCCCCCTCTATAAAACCAAGTTTTTCAATTGCCTTTATGAATTCAGCCCTGTGATCAACCTCGTCAAACAGAAGGTCAATATCCTTTGTTTCGTCCTTGTAGCCGTAAAACATCATTGCGTTCCCGCCAAAAGCCCAGCATTCCATGTCCCTTGCAATATTTTTGCTTATCAGTCCGAACAGATCCATCTGGTCGTCATAGTTTATCATGGATTCATCACCTTTGCTATATCTCCTTTGCGGAAAGGTACGGCAACGTTCCATTTTCGCTCAATTGACAAAAAGGATTGCATTTCTGTTGGATAATCCTTGATGAGTGATTCCTTTTTCTTTAAGGTCGGATGCTGATATCTAAGGGGCATTTTTCTCTCACGAAAGTACATTCCCGCAACATCATACAGTGCCCCGACCTTTTGCCAAATGCCTTTCTCAGTTGCCAGCCTGTACAGCATTGGCCAGTCGGTAATGTGATTGAAAAGCCTCAGGCTGGCAAGCATTGCCCTGAAGCTCTGCGCCTGAATGGCATCAACAACCGCCTCTTCAGGTCCGTAATGCCCGTGCACCTGGTGATCATACCACGGGGCAAGCTTCATGGGCGAGTAGCGGTTGATTATGTCAAACATTCCAGGACTTCGCGGCCTCTGCTTTCTCATCATGATGCGGTATAGCCTCGGTTGCTTCCCACCGCCATTTACTGTGACGTAGCCCTCCTTCCTGAGCCTGCTGAGAAGATTGATTGCTGACTGCCTGCCTATCCCCAGCTCTTTTGCCGCTGTCTCTGCCGTGTGCAGCCCTTCAAGCTTTCGCAATGCTTCTTTATCTGCCACGTCAAATTATCTGTAGGAAGTAATATATAAATTTTACTATTTTTGGCAAAGTCAAGTTATAGCTAATCCATTAAATATTGGAACATTCTGGGCATAGCTTTTTTGTCTTGCAGAATGTTGCGCACGTGATATTGTGTGGCTTGTGTGGAATGCA
>Ga0209541_10009263_pt1 | contig 15983 bp, 19 predicted proteins | sample RifCSPlowO2_01_FD_184027 | JGI IMG/M metagenome (GOLD analysis project Ga0209541, IMG submission 184027) | Groundwater microbial communities from Rifle, Colorado - Rifle CSP2_plank lowO2_0.1 (SPAdes) (version 2) | ecosystem: Environmental > Aquatic > Deep subsurface > Groundwater | place...
TGAATCGTCCCCGGGGTTACTGTGCCCCCTGTTTGAGTTTGTGGAGCGCGCGGTTGACCTTGAGTTTCGCTATCTTGGCCGCGACCTTGGGCAGGTTCAAGGGGTTCATGAGCATGTTCGTGTAATAGAAGCACTCGTGGGTGCAGAAGCACTTCGTGTCCTTGATGAAGTCCCGGGTCTTCCGCGCGCGCTCGGTTTCCCATAGCTTCCGGAAGTCGAAGCCAAAATCCCGTATGTTGCCGATTTTCCGGTCCAGGAGCTCGCAGGGGAAAACATCTCCATTTGAGTAAAGCACGCCGCTGAGGGTGCCGGCCAGGCAGGGCATCAGTTCCCGGTTTTCCCGCACGGTGCGCGCCACATGCTCGCGGATGAGGATGTTGGTCACGCGGCTCACGTCCGCCAACGGGAAGTTGTTGAAGCCCTCCAGCTTGCCGGTGAGCAAATCCTCCTCGATTTCCCGGCTGACGCCCTCGAAGTTTTCGACGTTCACGTTCTTGGTGTCCGGGTTCTTCGGCTTGCCGCGCACGAAGTTCATGGTTATGGAGTCCGGCTGCATGTTATCGCGGATGAACTCGTAGACTTCCTTGATGTTGTGCTGGTTGAAGGCCGTGTACGTGATGATGGTGCCCACATTCAGGTTGGGGTGCGTTTTCTTGAGTTCTTTCAATGCCTTGAGGGTGTCCCAGGCCTTGTCGAAGCAGGGCACGCCCCGGTTGTAGTCGTGCTGCTCGCGCAGTCCGTCGAAGGAGATGTTGACCACGAGGTGCGCGTTCGGGCAATACCCGGACATTTTCTTTACTGCTTCCAGGGTCTGGTTTTTGAGGATGCCATTGCTGGGGATGACGATGTTCCGGACCCCGCAGTTGTCGTAAAAGGCCTTCGCGAGTTCGGCGATGTCCTTGCGCATGAAGGGTTCTCCTCCCGTCATGATGAGGAAGGACAGGGAGTCCAGGGTCTTCGTGATTTGCCGGATTTCATCGAGCGTGAGCTCGTTCATCGGCACGTTCAGCTCGTCCCAGAAAAAGCAGTGGTGGCACTTCGCGTTGCAGCGGTTGGTGACGTAGTAAATGAGCTGGGTGGGCAGCGCGCCTTTGTTGAAGAAAATCTTTTTCACGTCGCTGGCGTAGTCCAGCACGCTCGCAGCCATCAGAAGCTCCCCTTATGGGTTGGATGCAAAAACCCTTTAATAAAGCCTATGCCGAACGCGTAATGCGTCAAAACCCCGCCCAGGAACAGATGCGCCGAGTTTACGGGGCTCTTGGCCAGGGCCCAGGCCGCGAGGGCCGCCAGGTAGAGGCCGAGCGGCCAAAGGACCGGGTGCGGCCCCCAAAAGAACGCCGCGGGCACGCTGGCCAGCGAGAAAACCACCAGGGCTGCGGGCGCGAAACTGACCAGGGAATAGCCGCCCGAGTTGCCGGTGCGGATGAGTATGCCCCTATCCCGGCCATAATTCATCATCTGCTTCAGGTGGGGCGCGAAGAGTTTGCGCCGGTGGTGGAACACGATGACGTCCGGGGCGTACAGCACTTTCCTTCCAAGGCCGCGGATGAGGTGACAGGCCTTCGCGTCCTCACCGGTCAGCATGGTTTCGTCAAACCCCCCGATTTTTTCCAGCAACTCCCTTCGCAGGACCAGGTTGCAGGACGGCATGTCCACGCATTCATGCATTTTTTCCACCCGGTACTTGACCGCATGCGGTCCGGCGACGAGCGGTGAAGCCAGGAGCAGGCCGCCCATTTTCTGCTCGAACGAATCGCCTGGAGGGGTCAGGTTGGGGCCGCCGACCGCGCCCACTCTCGGGTCATCAAAGTATTTCAACGCGTTCGCGAGCCAGTCCTTCCTGGGAAAGGCGTCCGAGTCAATCAAGGCAATGAACTTTCCCTTCGCGGCCTTGAACCCCTGGTTTCTTTTCGCCGAGGGCCGGACCCTGCCCGTGACCATCGTCTTCACGCCGGCCACGAACGCGATTTCCGCGTCCGGCAACAAAATGATTTCATGGCCCCTGCCAGGCAACGCCTTGCATCCTTCCACGGACTCCTGAACCAGGTCATTCATTTCCTGGAAGGGGATGAGGATGCTGGTCCCGATTTTTTCCGCCATAAACGCCCGCTTGCCGGCTTCTACTCCGGCTTTTACTAAAACAGGGCCCTGCCTTGTTTTTTAAATGTTTGAGGCCTTTTAACCCTTATGGCCTCCAAAGCCGGTGCCCAACCCTTCCTCTCCATCGTCGTGCCCATGTACAACGAGGCCAGCCGCATCCAGGCCTGCCTTGAAAAAATCACCGCTTACTGTGGCCGGAAGGGCTTCGACTACGAGCTCCTCCTCGTGGACGATGGTTCCACGGATGACAGCCCGCGCCGGGTCAACGAATTCGCGCGGCGGCATCCAGGCACCCGGCTGCTCTCCAACGGCTCCAACCAGGGCAAGGGCTATTCGGTGCGGCACGGCATGCGCGAAGCGAGGGGAAGCCTGGTCTTGTTCTCGGACGTTGACTTGTCCGCGCCCATCGAGGGCCTGGACGAGTTCCTGCCGCTCGCCAAGGACTTCGACGTCCTCATCGGCTCCCGGGACATCGGGGGCGCGCGGATTCTCGCCCGGCAGCCGTTCCTGCGCCGCGTGCTCCGTCAACTCTTCCGCTTCCTCTGCGGCCTCCTGTTGTTCAACGACGTCCAGGTCCAGGACACGCAGTGCGGCTTCAAGTTGTTCACGGCTTCGGCCGCCAAAAAAATATTTTCAAGGCAGACCGTGCATGGCTTCTGCTTTGACGCCGAAATCGTTTTCATCGCCAAGCGGCTCGGCCTGAAAACCCGCGAGCTCCCCGTGCAGTGGAGCAACGTCGGCGATAGCAAGGTCAACCTCTGGCGGGTGCCGCCCCAGATGCTCGTGGACCTGCTTCGGATAAAACTCAACGACCTGCGCGGGCTCTACCATTAGGGCCGTTTCATCAACAGAACCCGGCCGTTCGCGTAAACCGTCTCCAAACCCTCTTTCTCGGCCAATTCCTTGACTAGGGTTTCCTGTTCTTCAAGGCTTGCGCCCACGCCCATTCGTCCCAAGTCCACCAGCACGTACTCCGCACCCTCCACCTGCAGGAAGGGCTTGACGTAGAACCGGTCGTTGAGGGGCGCGATGAGTTGCGGCGAGTTCACGGTCACGGCGGCTCCTTCCGGAATCATGGTTTCAATCACGCGATGCAGCTCCCAATCGGTTTCCGTTGGCGTGTAACGCTCGAAGCTAAAGCCTCCTTGGGTGGGCAGGGGGTCCAGCAGGGTGAGCGGCGAAGGCGAGAAGAACACGTTGGACAGCACGGCCGCGCTTACCAGGAACGCGGTGAGGGCCTGCACTTTTCTCGGGTCACCCAGCCAAGCCGAGACCCGCTTGAACCCGTACACCGCGGCCACGAACGCGAAGGGAATGACCAGGTCATTGTACTGGAAGTAAATCGTGCTCGTCGCATAATACCTGGCCAGCAGGTTCTGCAAAAACGCGGGCGACGCAATCAGGAGGGCTTCGATGCCGGCCAGGGGAAGGAAGGCCAGGGGCAACAAGAGCAGGGCCAGCCAGCCCAGGTTCTTCGCGTTCACCATGTAGGAAACCGTGTGCAGCGGGTCGGAAATTATCTTGACCACGATTTCGGAGGGCGTGCCCCCGAAGTCCGGGTAAAAGTTTTCCGGGCCCCCCAGGTAGGCGTAGGGCGTGCCCCGGAAGTAGGGGATGATGACCAGGATGGCCAGCACGAACCAGGCCGCGGAAATCCCCGCAACCAGCGCCCCCAGCCTCGGCCGCCTCAATATAATCATGGCATAGAGCCCCAGGAAGCCATAGGTAAGGGCCACGGTTTCCTTGGAAATCAAGCCCAGCAGGAAAAACAGCCAGAACCGCTTCATGCGCCGGCTGACCAGGTAATAGAAGGCGAACAGCGAGGCCGGAACCGCCAGGGCCACGGGGTGGAATTCGTGGGTGGAAAAGAACTGGGTAGCCGGGTACAACAAGTAGGCGAGGCCCAGCAGGGCCGCGGTTTTCCGGTTGCCAACGATTTTTTTCGCCAAGAGGTAAACGGCGAGGGCACCCGAGGCCAGGAAAAGGTTTTGGAAGGCGAGCAGCGTCAACGAGTTTCGGTAGACCGCGTAAAACGGCAGCAACAACAAGAGGTTGAAGGAGGTGTGGTTGCCCAGGAAGTTGAAGGCGCTCGGGCTGCTCTCCAAGAACCTCCCGTGCAGCGTGGTCCAAAGGCTTTGCTCGTAGTAAGTAAGGTCAGGGTAGGGGATGCGGAACGAATAGTATTCCAGCACGGACAACCCGAAGAAGACCAGGAAATAAGCGAGTGCCCCGCCCACCACGAGTTTCCGGGGGTTGAACCTCAGCCCCACCTTTCCCGGGAAGTCGTGCACCTTGACAACGGCCATGGCTGAAAGCGCGAACGCCAGTAGGAGTTTGAGGAAGAGTTTGGAAGCCATGCCGGCTGCATCCACCCCATTGATGGCCTGCACGTCCTTGAACGCGTCCATGAAATGCGACAACCCCAGCACTAGCAGGGGCGCGAAAGACCGCGCATCCAAGGCCAAGGCCTTTCCCCAACTCAAGCCAAAGCAGGCCCTTAAATGCCAGGAATAAGCCAGCCAAAGCCCGCCTACCGCGGCAACGGAGAATAGCAGGGCCTGCGCGCCCTCCAGCAACTCCGCGTTGCCAAGAAAAGACTGGAGCGCGTAAACCGCAAGCCCGACAAAGGCAAGCGACTCTCCACTTAAGCGGGGTGGACTGGCACTGGCGAGGGTGTTCATTGGTTTTTCCCCTGGTTAGGTCTCGCCTTTAAGGGTCTTGACGGCCTGGTCAACCGCTTCCTGCAGTTTCTTCTTGGATGCCGTGCCAACCTTGTAGACGATTAATGCCTTGTCAGCCGTGAACAGTTTGTTTGGCCGAATAAAACTGGCGGTCGCGAGCCCCCCGCGTTGGAAATCGCTGGCAAGCAGCGGAACCGCGTACTGGTCGTATTTGGCGTTGCTTGTGATTTGGCAGAGGATGAGGTCGTCGCCACTCAGTACGGCCAATACCAGGGCTGGGCGCCGCTTGGCCTGGGCGAGGTTGGAGAAAGGAAACGGTACGACGGCCACGTCGCCTTTTACAAGTCCTTCCATGCGTCGTCTTCCTCTTTAGACAGCCAATCCTTGGCAAGGGATTTCTCGCTCAACAAGTAGGAACTCATCTTGTCTGCCAGCAGTTCTTTTTCTGTCTTGGACACCACGCGGATGAGCCGGTTGACCACCTCGTCGAAAGTCTCGCGCTTGGAGGCCTTAAAGCGCTCCAATTTCTTCTTGGTGGCCTGCTCTAATTGGATGGTGGTAATGGAAGTCATAACTATAGAACACTATAGCAAACCATATTAATAAGCTTGCGCTGTTGGGCCCTTACACCAGCCCTTTTTCCTTCAATTCCTTGGCGGCCTTCTCGAAGCGGTCCACTGCCTTGACGCCTTGGCTCCATTCCATGATTTCCCACATGCCTTCCTCGAAGTTCACTCTCGGCCGCCAGTCCAGCTTGTCCTGGATTTTCGAGATGTCGGCAAAGCAATGCCGTACGTCTCCCTTGCGGAACCTGCGGGTCACTTCCGGCTTGAGCCTGGCGCCCTGCAAGTCGATGATTTTTTCCGCGACCTGCAGGATCGTCAAGGGGTTGTTTCCCCCCACGTTGAACGCTTCGTAGTCCGCGTTGCCGGACTTCATGGCCGCGAGGTTCGCGGACACGATGTCGTGCACGGAAACGAAGTCCCGCGTCTGCAGGCCGTCCTCGTACACCACGGGGGCATGGTTGTTCTTCACGCGGCTCATGAAGATGGCGGCCACCCCCGTGTACGGATTCGAGAGCGATTGCCTGGGCCCGAACACGTTGAAGTAACGGAGGGCCACTGACTTCAAGCCATACGTCTTGCCAATCATCAGCACCATGCGTTCCTGGTCTTCCTTGGACAACGCGTAAATGCTGTTCGAGGCCTGGTGCTTGGATTCCGGAGTAGGCAAGGGCGTAAGCTCTTTGCCGCAGGCCGGGCACAGCACTGCCCAAACGCCTTTCTTCAGCTGTTCCTCGCCCCTTAACGGGGGTTCCACCAGGCCGCAGCCGCCCGGGCACTCATACAAGCCCTCGCCATAGGAGCTCATGGAGGCCGCGACCATCAACTTCTTCACGTCGTGTTCGCCGTTCACCAGCCCATCCAGCAGCCTGGCCGTGCCCAGGGTGTTCACGTCCATGTAATGCCTTATTTGGTACATGGACTGCCCCACCCCCACTGCCGCGGCTTCGTGGAACACGACTTCCGCGTCCCTCAAGACCTTTTTCAGCGTCTTCTCCTCTCGCACGTCTCCTTTGACGAACTCCGCCTGCTTGTTCAAGTACGCCGGCTTCTTCCCGCCCTCGTGCACCTGCGGGTCCAGGCAATCCAGAATCGTTACCTCGTGCCCCTCCCTCACCAGCGCGTCCACCAGGTGCGAGCCGATGAAGCCGGCTCCCCCCGTGACCAAGACTTTTTTCGTCGCCATTCAGACCACGACCTGAAGGCCGGGGATTTTTTCGAATGCTTTGTCGGTTGAAGCAATCCGCCCGTCATTTAGGAGTGCCACCGCGGCGTGCACAGCATCAAATATTCCAAGGCCATATTTTTGCCTTAGCTCAAGGCTTTTCCTAAATGCCCGTTCATCGAGCGGTTTTATCTTCACTTTTGGGAAGCGGGCTTTGAAAGCGCTTAGCAAGGTCTTACTCATTTCATCACTCAACTCACGTTTTACCACGATTTCCAGTTCCAGAAGGCAAATGACCGAAGTGTACTGCTGTTCCTTGCTGGCCAACACAGTCTGTGCAAGTTCAGCGTGCCGGTCACCGGCCCTTAATAGTGCATAAAATAGGTCTGCGTCGACGTACATCATGTTCCCTTTATTTCAGCATAGGCATAGGCTTCCGCTTTAGCATGCAGCCGCCGCGTAATGAGTCCGTATTCCTCGCCCAAGTGGAGTAATGCGAATCGTACCGCTTCGGCCTTTGTTTTTGCGAAACCCTTTTTGACCAGGGCTTTAAGCACTTCATCGGGCGCGCCCTTGAATTGGATGGTTATGGCAGACAAATGCATCACCACATAATCATAGTGTTTCACTATTAAAATACTTTTTGGTTGTTTTGCCTTAAAACCCCTTGAACAAGTGCCTGTTTTCCTTCACCCACTCGATGAGGCGCGCGACCCCGTTTTCCACGGAAATCCTCGGCTCCCAGCCGAGTTCCTTTCCGGCCTTGCGGATGTCGGAAACGTACACCGGCTGGTCGCCCGGCCTCCAGTCGCTGTGCGCGTAATTGATTCTCCGGTCCAGGTGCTTTTCCAGGAAGTCAATGAGTTCCAGCAGGGACATCGTGTTCTCGGGGCCGCCGCCGATGTTGTAGATTTTGCCCTTGGCCGCGTTGATTTTCTGTGTCGCAACCCTGAAGGCGCGCACCAGGTCATCGATGTAGAGCACGTCCCGCACCTGCATGCCATCCCCGTAAATGGTTATCTTCTTGCCGAGCACCGCGGCAATCGCGAACCACGCCACCCACCCCTGGTCCTCGACGCCGAACTGGCGGGGGCCGTACTGACAACTTTGCCTGAACACCACGTTCTTCATCCCGTAAATGCGTGCGTAGTCGCGGACGTACTGGTCGCCGCAGCCCTTGGAGCAGCCGTAGGGGCTGTGGAAGTCCAGCAACCGGTTTTCGGGGATGCCCTGGGGGAAGTCCTTGTACGCGTACTTGCGGCCCTTCTTCACTATCTTCACGTCCTCCATGCCGCCGTAGACCTTGTTGGTCGAGGCATAAATCAGGGAGGGGTTTCCGCCGCAGTTCCGCGCGGCCTCGAGCACGTTGAAGGTGCCGAGCGCGTTGATTTCGAAGTCCTCGCGGGGCTTGGCCACGGAAGTGGTTACCGCCACCTGCGCGGCGAGATGGTAAACCGTATCGGCGTCGGAGAATGCTTGCTCCATTTTCGCGTGGTCCAGGCGGATGTCTCCTTTCACGAATTCGAGGCCTTTGTGCCTGGACCGGAGCCACGCCAGGTTCTCGGCGCTGCCCCGTCGCGAGAGGTTGTCGAACACCGTTACCTGGTTGCCTTCTCCCATCAGGGAGTCCGCCAGGTTGCAGCCGATGAATCCCGCGCCCCCCACCACGACCGCTTTCACTTCTTCGCCTCCCTCAACGCTACCGCTTCGACGATTTTCTCGATTTTTTTCTGCAGCAACCGCATGCGTTCAAAGACGTAGAACATCAAGGCGAACAAGGCCATGACGGCCAGGATGGTCACGAAGTCCAGGAACCGGATGACGCCAAACAGGTGGCTCAGCTGCTGGATGCCCTGATAGGTCAGGAGCAGCACGCCGAAGCCCACCCAGATAAGCGCCCAAAAAGCGAAATCCCTGCGGCTGAACTGGCCCCGGCGGTAATACAAGTGCGTGAAGTACAGCATGACCGCCGAAAAAACCAGGCCCACCAGGATGATGCTCATAGGTCTCTCCCGCCTTCCCTTCACCCTTTAACCCTCACCCGAACAGCTTCCACCACACCAAATTCAAGCCAATCCGCAAGCCATCGGCTACGTTCGTTCCCTTGTACTTGTCCCTGTAAAGGGTTTTAATAGGATATTCTTTGCACTTTAAGCCATTCCGGGCCATCCGGCAAAGCATCTCGGACTCGACCTCGTAGCCGTTGGCCTCCCATTTGAGGGAAGGAAAACGGCTGGCCTTGAACACCCGGAACCCGGACTGGGTGTCCCTCACCCTGATGCCGTACAAGGCCAGGGTCAGCCAGTAGATGCCGAGGTTGCCCAGCCGCATGATGGGAGGCATGGCCTCGTCCAAGGGCCGGCTTCCCACCACCAGGTCCAGCTTTTCGTTTTCCAGCATCTTCACCATGCCCGGGATGTCCACCGGGTTGTGCTGGCCGTCGGCGTCCAGGCAGGCCACGATTTCCGCGCCGGCTTGCACGGCTTGTTCCACGCCCAACCGCAAGGCAAACCCCTTTCCCATGTTCACCAGGCTCCGGTAGACGCGCGCCCCGGCCCGCTCGGCTTCGGCCTTCGTCGCGTCCGTGGAGCCATCGTCCACCACCAGGACCAGGTCCACGAACTTCTGGGCCGCTTTCACCACCCCGGCAATGGTTTGCGCCTCGTTGTGCGCGGGAATGACTGCCACCAGCTTCATTTCTTCCAACCCTGTGCCGTTGCGCTAGTCAAGTCATCACCCTTATGGCGTACCCGTTTGTAGGCCTGCATTGATTTTTCTCAGTTTTTTCTTTGCTTTTTCGGCTTCGAGGAGCCGGTCGAGTTCGATTTTTTGGGTGCGCTTTTGTTGTTCAACCCTGGTTTGATTCACCCTGCTTGCCCGGTCATTGGTTTCTTTAATGAGTTTTTTGAGGTGATCGATGTGGGGCGCTATTTCGTTTTCATCTCCGAACACCATCATTATTTTGTTGCCCTGGACGGCGATTCGGCGCCTCAACAAATAAATCCAGTTGTCGTGTAAGTTCTTAAGTATTGCTGTCCACTCCGGGTGTGGTTCGCCCGTGAGCGTCACGTAGAACGCTTGCGCGGAGGCAAAGTCGTTGACTTTCTCAACGTGCCCTGCGTCGATTTCCTTTATTTCGATTGGGGCTATCATGTCAAACCACCTGTTTTTAGTGAATACCTGGATTGTTTCACGCACCACCTCCGAGTATTCCGGTGTTTTCGGGAGAAGCCGTTCAAGGTCGGTTTTCCAGTTTGCGCGGGTTTCCTGGATTACCTGGTTTATTTGTTGGGCGTCGAGTTTTCGCCCATAATACGATAGCTTTTGTTCTACTATCGTTGCATCGATGGAGACGTGCCTTTTTGCGAGGAACCAGACGTCGTATAAGTCTCTTGGCAGCTTTCGGGTGAGGAGGGCACGTATTTTTTCGGCCATGATTTCAGTTAAATCCATTGGCAGAATTTTTGAGGCGGGTTGGTCGTATTCTTCGAGTAACTCGGTCGTCTGAGAGGGTAAAAGAACTTGTTCTCTGAGGCTTAAGTCGAATTTAATGCTGGTCTGGTGGCCCGAGGTTTCCGAGTAGGCCAACCGTATTTTCGCGCTTTTCGTGGTTTCCTCGTTTTCTTTTATTTCGCCGAATTTGATGCATTCGATTTGTTTGCCTGTTATTTCTTTTTCCAGCCATTGGAGGAGTTTTTTGGGTGCCTCCGTGGACTGGCAGGTAAAGTCAAGGTCTTCCGAGAACCTTGTGTCGTGGAAGTAGATTTTCTTGATTGCCGTGCCTCCCTTGAAGAAGAGGTCCCTTGCAAAGCCTTGTTGGCCGAGCCGAGAGAGGATTATGGTCAGTGCATAGTCTTTTTCGATTGTTCCAAACGGAATGCCCTCTTTTCCGGCGAGGCGTTTTAATTGGTCTGCGTTCATTCAGGTTTCCATCCAGTGGGTTAATGCTTGTTTGTCGACGTTTACTTTTAGGCCCCATTTCTTGTCATAGGCTAAAACCTTTTTTTGCCTGGAGGGGTCGGCCCACGCGAAACCCTTGAGGGGTTCCTGCAGGCGCCGTTGGACGTCTTCCTGCAGGTTTAGTTGTTCTAGTAGGAAGCCCAGCCTTCGCCTGGGTGTGCCAACGCCTATTTTTTCAATGAGGCCTAGCAGGAGATTCCAGTTTAATTCTTTTCTTGCGTTCCACAGGGCTTTAGCTGCTTCCGTTAGGCCGCCGCAGTATTGGGGGAACAGGAGGCAGTCGATGATGGTTTTCTCTTTGCTTGAAATGTTGAACTCGCCCCACTTTGTTTGCTGTGAAATAAGACCAGTGAACCTGTTTTTTGCCAGCGTAATGAACTTTATTTTTTGGCTGCCAAATTCAAAGTCTCTCGCCCTCGAAGTGATGGCCACGAAAACGGTATTGGGGATTTGTTCGGTCATGCCCCAATAGTTTAAGGCCGTCCAAAAGCCAACATAGTAGTCAGGTTTCATTATTTTTGAGAGCACGAGGTAAACGTCTTCAGTCCATTGGCCTTCGATTCCGGCTCGTGCGGGGACGAACAAGTATTTTCCTTTGAGTATTTCCTGGATTCGTTTCTTTCTTTTGAGCCGGTACAGCACGTTTTTGGTGGCATCGTTGGATGCCCGCAGTAGCCGCATGGCATCTCGGAAGGAGAATACACTTAGGCCCTGTTCTTCTAGGGCAAACAAGAGCCTCGACTCCAAAGGACCAAAAAATATCTTCTGTGCACACATGGTAATTCAACAGATTACTATCGTTACACAAAAGGTATTTAAGTATATGGGCACGGCATACTGCCTGGAGGGCCCTTGCGCGGGAATGACTGCCACCAGCCTCATCAGCGCTTCACCTTCCACCAGATTTAATGGTCTTGCATGAGTCAAGTCCGGTCCTCCAAATAGCTTTTTGGTTAGTCTTTGAGTGGGTTCCTGCCGCGTGATTTATTTTCAATTATTAAGCTAATCATTAACTATTTTTAAGTATCTTTAAGGTTGTTGGTTGAGGATGTAGTAAGCGCCCCTGGTTTTTCCTATTCTCTTGATTACACCCAGGTGTACGAGCTTGTTTAAGTCGGCTATGGCCACGGGAGGCGAAGGAATATTGGCTATTTTGGCGTATTTTTTGGAGGTTATGGCGGGGTTCTTTTCGAGGTAGGCCAGCGCTCTTTTTTGCCGTTCATTCAGGTCCCGGGTTTCGGCTTCTTTTCGGTTGTACAGGGTTACCCTGAAGAATAACAGGGCCTTCACGATTTTATTCATTTCCGCGCGCAGGCCCTCGACCTCGCAGGCGAACTCCGGCAGGCTGTTGGGCACGGCATTGCATCGCTTGAGCGTGAACCGGCCCGAGTTTTCGTCGTTCAGACCGTCAACCGCCAGGAAAGCCGCCTGGAAGCCCGCGTCCCCCAGCATTCCAACAATGGCCGGGCTCCAAGAACGCTCCCAGCCAAAGGGATAGGCCAGCACCCCACACTTCTTTCCCAGCCGCCGTTCAATGGCGGCCTTGGATTCCCTGATTTCGGTTCGCGCCTCTTCGGCGGGCACGCGGCTGAGCAAGGCATGCGAGGCGGAGTGGGGCTCCACATCCAAGCCGCTCTTATGTAGCACGGAGAGCTCGTTCCAGTCCATGAAATGCTTGCCACACAAGCCTCCCGGCAGCTTTAAGCCGTGCTCGCGGCAAAGGCCGGCCAGGATTTCCTGCCGCCGCGCCTTTCCCAGGGACAGGAACTCGAGCCTGGCCTCAAACATTTCCCTGTGTTCTTTGCCCAGGGCCTGGTTCAAGGCCGCCAACATTTTTTCCGCCCCCAGCCGGTCGAACACGAAATAATACGTGTAGTAGTCCGGCAGTTCCCCGCCCGCGGCATTCGTGACCACAAAGAAGGTGGCCGGCAACCCCCTTTCCTTCAGCGCGGGAAACGCGTTCCGGTAATTGTCTTTCGTGCCATCGTCCAGGGTGAGCACCACGGCGTTTTCCGGCCACGCGGCCTTCCCCTCCAGGGCCGCCACGAACCGCGCCATCGGAATCACGTCATAGCGTTTCCTCAAATAATCCAGTTGCCGTTCGAACAAGGGCCTTGGCACCGCGATGTTCAAGATGTTTCTTGCCACGAAGTCCGCGTCCACTTCGTCGATGCGGTGATAGGTCAGCACGCGCACCTTCCTCCGGTTCAACGCCTTGAACACCGAAAGCAACCCGCTGTAATAAATTATGGAACACAGTCTCCGGTAAACCATGAGCTTCAACGACATTTTTTCCCGCTCCCCTGCCTGGCAACGGCTTTCAGCATCTTCTCGTACCGCCCGGCCACCTTGTCCGCGGAAAAGTTTTCCACCGCGTATTCCCGCGCGTTCCTGCCCAGCCGGTTCCGCAGCCCCTCGTCTTCCACCAATCGCTTGATTTGCTCGGCGTACGCCTCCACCGAGCGCTCGCGCGCCACCAACGCGGTTCGCTCGTGCTCCATGTAATCGCCGCCTCCCCGGTCGGGAAAGGCAATGACCGGGGTCCCGCACATCATGGGCTCGGAGAACGCGCGGGCATAGCCCTCGAACCAGACGCTTGAGAAAAGGGCGCCATACGCCGAGTAAAAATACTTGCCGATTTCCCGGTTGTCGATGTTGCCCGGGAACGTGACGCGATTACCCAGCACCTTCTTCGCCCACTGCACCCTTTCCGGCACCTGGTGGCCCAACACGGCGAGCCGGGCTTTTGGCACCCGTTCAACGGCCCACACACTGGCCTCGAAGCCCTTGATCCACTGCGTGCCCCCCGAAAACACGAAGGTCTTTTCCGCGAACACCCGTTCCCCGGAATCCCGCAAGAAGTCCTCGCTGACCGGCTGCGGGCAGACCTCAATCCTTTCCGCCGGCACTCCTGCCTCGACGAGCGTCGAGCGCAGGATTTGGTCGATGGGGATTACCTGGCCGGCTTTCGCCAACGCCTGCATCCGCGCGCGCAGCAACTGGTACCTTGGCAGGGCCGTCAACAACAGGGCCGCGCGGTTGTTTTCATCCGCCCTGAACCAGCTGTAACCCATGTCCTTGTCCGTGGCAAAGCAGTGCAGGAGGCCGGGCAACGAGCACTTCCGGCATTCGTAGCCGAAGTAGTCCCGGCTTTTCACGTGCGTGGCCTTGGGGCAGGAAATCATGCCGTTCACGGTCACGGCGAAGGGCAGGCCCAGCTCCTCGGCCTTCCGCTGGGTCTCCGGCAACAGCTTGGTGTTCTGGTGCAGGACCACGTCAAATCCTTTCCCGATTTCGTCGGGGTGCCCGGCAATCAGGACTTCGTGGCCCAGTCCTTCGAGGGCCAAGGCCAGGGTGTGCGTGGAAATGCCGCCGCCGCCCACGTACTTGTAGTTGCTGACGGGTGTCAGGCGGTCAACTTTCGAGGTCTTGGAGACAATGCAGACTCGCATCTTTGGCCCCTACCTTTTCTCCAGTAAATAGAATACTTCCCGGCCGAACAATACTTTAAGGAAGCAGGGCAGCCGGGCCTCCAGCCAAGGCCAGTGTCCCTTTCCCCAGGGATAGAACGCCACTTCCGAGCCGCTGGCCTTCACGGCTTTCACCCGGGCATCGCCGAGGACCCGGGCGGTCAGCCACGGCGTTGCCTCCATTTTCGGCCTTGGCAGTGGTTTGCCTTGGAAGCGGTAGTGGTTCAGCAGCAGGAGGAGGGCGCGGTGCAGGCCGGCCAGCGAGAAGGCGTTGGGCAGCGTGAAGCCGATGCGGCCCCCCTTTCGGGTCACGCGCAGGAGTTCCGCGAAGGCCTTCCCGAAGTCCGTGTACTGCAGGGAGGTGATGGCGTACGCGTGGTCGAAGCAGGCGTCCTTGAATGGCATGCGCTCCATGTACGCGCACACCAGGTGCCTGCAGGGGTTTGCCTGGAGGTAGCCCAGGTCCAAGTCAAGGCCATAGGAGTCCAGGCCCAGCCGCTGCTGGAAGACCCCGTTGCCGCAGCCGGCTTCCAGGCTTTTCCCGGCCGGGCCGGGGTGGAAGAATTTTTCTTCGAAGGACAGTTCCCGCTGAAAGTACTCGGCTTTTCCGGCAGCAGCCATGGGGGTTCCTTTTCCGTTCAAAACCTGAAGGCGTTGATTTTCTCGACGACGAAGCCCTGTTCTTCTTCGGTCAGCGAGGGGTACATGGGGATGGACAGGATTTCGTCCGCGTATTTTTCGACGTTGGGCACGCGTTGTCCTTGGCAGTCCATGGACGGCTGCTTGTGCACGGGTATGGGGTAGTGGATGCCGGTGGCAACGCCTTCTTTCTTGAGCCAGGCCATCAACTCGTCCCTCTTCCTGGTGCGGAGGACGTACAAGTGGTAGGCGTGGGAGCGGTTCGGCAGCACCACGGGCTTCACCACGTCGTTCCTCAGCTCCTTGTCATAGCGTCTGGCAATCCGTTGCCGGGCCTTCACGAATTCAGGCAGCAGCTTGAGTTGCTCGTTGCCGATGGCGGCCAGCACTTCGGACAAGCGGTAGTTGAGGGACAGCAGGGGGTGCACGTTGGCCCCATTGGGCGCGTGGAAGTCCCTTCCGTGGTCGCGCAGCATTTCCACGGTCTTCGCCAGCCCTTCGTCGCTGCTCAGCACCATGCCGCCGTCGCCTGCCACCGTCATGTTCTTGGAGGGGAAAAACGAGAAGCAAGCCATTTCCCCGAACGAGCCCACGCGTCGCCCGCCGTATTCCGCGCCATGGGCTTGCGCGCAGTCCTCCAGCACCCAGCAGCCGTGGCGTTTCTTGAAGTCGCTCACTTCCTTCATGTCGCAGGGCTGCCCGTACAAGTGCACGGGGATGAGGCCCTTCGTCTTTTTCGTCACCTTTTTCTCGGCGTCCTTCAAGTCAATCAGGTAGGCCTCGTTGCAGTCCACGAAGACGGGTTTGGCGCCCAACAGCTTGATGGGCTCGGCCGTGGCAATGAAGGTGTTGGCTGGCACCAGCACTTCGTCGCCTTTTTTCACGTCCAGGGCCTGGAGGGCCAGGTAAAGGGCTATCGTGCCGTTGCTGACGGAGATTCCCCGGCTGGCCCCGCAGTAGGCGGCAAAGCCTTGCTCGAATTCCTCGTTCTTGGGGCCCTTGACGTAACGGCCGCTCTTCAGGACCTGCACCGCGGCCTCAATCATTTCAGGCGTCATGGCGGGTCTACCGGATGGCACTTGCATGGCATTACACCTCGTTGGCACTTATTTTAAGTCTACCGGCTTCCCGGTTTCCGCGGCCCTGTGGCAGGCAAGGCATACCTCGAGGGCGTCCAGGCCGGCCTGCGCGTCGTTGAGCGGCCGCTTTCCGGTCTCGATGCAGTCCAGGAAGTGGATTAACTCTGCTTCCAGGGGCTCCGTTTTTTGCACGCGGGCCTCGGTTTTCGCGCCCACCTGGTTGCCTTCATAGCCCACCATTATCGGCGTTACCTCAACCCGTTGTTCCAGCAGGTCCGCGTGCACCTTGTTTTTCTCCGCAATCAGCCAGACATCCCGTCGCTTGA
>Ga0209541_10009264_pt1 | contig 15981 bp, 15 predicted proteins | sample RifCSPlowO2_01_FD_184027 | JGI IMG/M metagenome (GOLD analysis project Ga0209541, IMG submission 184027) | Groundwater microbial communities from Rifle, Colorado - Rifle CSP2_plank lowO2_0.1 (SPAdes) (version 2) | ecosystem: Environmental > Aquatic > Deep subsurface > Groundwater | place...
GTCGGGGAGCCACTTCGGCTCCCTTTACGCTGGAATCGTCCTCGATTTGGGTTCCGTCTTGCGTTGGACTAGACTGCGATTCGACGGAGCAGTAAGAGTGCTGTACACTCGCGCGGATGGCGCACAAGCTCGCAAAGGTACGCGTGTCGCGCGACGAGAGCGCGTGGGAGATCGAGGTGCGCGCGGAGATCCCTCCCGACGCGCTCGCGGCATACCGGGATGAGACGCTCAAGGAGATGCAAAAGTCAGCGAGACTCGACGGCTTCCGTCCGGGACACGCGCCTCTCGGACGCCTCGTCGAGGTGTATGGCGAGGACGCTATCCTGAAGCGCGCGGCGGAGCGCGCCATTCAGCGCGAGCTTCCGGAGCTTTTGGCGGCGGAACAAGCCCTTATCATCGAATCCCCGCGCGTCTCCCTCGAGCTACCCGCAAGCGGCAAACCGGTCGGCTTCACGGCCCGCGCGGCGCTCGCGCCCTCGGTCGAACTGCACGACTACAAAGCGATCGCAAAAGCGCGCAATGCCGCGAAAGAGGAGATCGCGGTCTCCGACGAAGAGCACCGCGAAACTCTGACGCACTTGCGGCGCGAGCGCGCGCGCATCGGCAAGATTGAATCGGGCGTGGAGCCGCAAAAGGCCGCCGAGGAGGCGCGCGAGATGAGAGAGGAGGAACTGCCCGCGCTCGACGACGCATTCGTGAGATCCCTCGGCATGGAAAGCGCGGAGAAATTCTCCGAAACCGTGCGCGCGAACATCAGGACGGAGAAAGAGCTCCAGGCGCGGGAGAAACGCCGCGCCGCCATCCTCGAAGAACTCGTGAAAGTAGCCTCCATTTCCTATCCCCGGGTGCTTCTCGAATACGAACTCGACGACATGGAGGCGCGCCTGAAGCACGACATCGTGGGGGTGAGAACGACATGGGAGGCCTACCTCGCGCAGGCGAAGAAAACGCGGGAACAGCTCCGGCAAGAGTGGAACGAGGCGGCCGGTAAGCGCGCGAAGGTGCGCCTCATCCTCGCCGAGATCGCGCGTAAGGAAAACATTGAGCCAGACGCCGAGCGGCTCCGGAAAGAATGCGGCCACGCGAAGCAACACGTCCCCAGCGCCGACCCGGAGGCCCTGCGCGCCCACATCGCGCATGCGCTCCGGAACGAGGCAACCATCGACTTCCTGGAATCGGTTTCCTAGAGCTTGTCTTTTCGGCCCAGGACAGCCGCATCCGGAAAGATGGTTTGCAGAAGTTCAGTCAGGTGGTGCGGATCGCTGGGATCGAAATCCTCCGGCAACCCGTTTTTATCGATGTAGGCGCGAAACCGTCCTGCGGGCGACGTTTCGCTTCCATCGCCAACCCAATCCTCCATTGCCGCTTCCCGTATGTCCGCAGGGGTACGCTTCAGGTCGTCCGGATCTTGTATGTCCGCCTGACGGCCCGGAAAAAATAAGCGAATCGCTAAATGCGCCTGCACCCTGCTAATCAGCTTTGCGTCATGATTGAGATTTCCTGACTGCTCGTGCTTCCGACCGTCGTCGTTGAAAGGGGCAAAAGTCTGCGACTCCATTCTAACCATACTCACAAGTATACTGCCTAAACGAATTGCCTGAACATGAGTTCGTGATAGTATCGGGAGCATGAACACGCCGAGATCGCAGATGCTCGTGCCGACTGTGCCCTTCGTAGCTTTAGCGAAGAAGGGTGGTGTCTATGCGCAAATGACGTCCAAGTCCCAAATGTTGGTTCCGATGGTAGTGGAGAAGACCAGCTTCGGCGAGCGGGCCTACGACATTTACAGCCGCCTCCTGAAAGAACGCATCATCTTCCTCGGCGGCCCCATCAACGACGACGTCGCCAACCTCATCATCGCCCAGCTCCTCTACCTGCAATCGGAAGACCCGAAAAAGGAGATAGCGCTCTACATCAACTCCCCCGGGGGCGCCGTCACCTCGACGCTCGCCATGGTGGATACGATGAACCACATCCAGCCTCCCGTCGCGACGTACTGCGTGGGACTCGCCGCTTCCGGCGCCGCCATTCTCCTCTCGGGGGGAGCGAAGGGCAAGCGCTTCGCGCTCCCCAACGCCGAGATCATGATCCACCAGCCGCACGGAGGCGCGGAGGGCCAGGCGACCGACATCGAGATCACCGCCAAACAGATATTGAAACTGCGCGAGCGTTTGAACAAGATACTGGCCAAGAACACCGGCCAGAGACTCGACAGGATCGAGAAGGACGTGGACCGCGATTTCTTCCTGACGGCCGAAGAGGCCGTGAAGTACGGCATCGTCGACAAGGTCCTGGCGTAGCTTTCAGCTACCAGCTGTCAGCTTTCAGGCCATAAAAACCGGGCTCTCGCATCCACTGGCACCCGAAACCCGTCCATGTTATATTCACGCTACACCTTACTATTGTGTATGTCTTGTAATCTTTCCCGCGCGATCCGTGAAAACGCAAAGGCGAACGTCCTTATTCCTGCGACCCTAAAAGCCGTAGCGGTGCGTCCATAACCTTCGCGCGTGGAAACCCACGCGTATGTCAATACAAGTAATTCTTATCCTCCTCGCGCTTGCGGGAGCGGCCGGCATCGGGCTCGGCTATTTCCTCCGCGTCATCATCAGCCTCGGGAAACGGGGCTCGATGGAACTGCAGATACGAAAGATGATGCTCGACGCCGAGGAGCGGGCGAAAAAAATCCTCGCGGAGGCGGAAAAGCAGGCGAAAGCGAAGGAGGCGCAGATGACCCACGAGCTCAAAGAGCGCGCGAGCGAGCTGAAGCAGGTCGAGGAGCGTTTGGTGCGCAAGGAGGAGCTCCTCGACAAGCGGCAGGCCAACCTTGACGGCGAGCAAGCCTCGATCGAGAGGAAGAACGAGGAGATTCGCGCGGCAAAAGAGAAGGTCGAGGGGCTTGCGCGCGCCCAGCAGGAGGAACTGGAAAAGGTCGCCCACCTCTCCGCCGAAGAGGCCAAGAAAAACCTGATCGCGTCGGTCGAGAAACGGTACGAAGCGGACCTCGAAGGCCGCATGCGCAAGCTCGAGATATCCGGCAACGAGCGGCTTGAGCAGAGGGCCAAGGAGATACTCACGACCGCCGTCCACCGCCTCGGCAATTCGGTCGTCTCCGACGTTTTGGCGACGACGATCTCCCTCCCCACCGACGAGATCAAGGGAAAGATTATCGGCAAGGAGGGGCGGAACATCCGCCAGTTCGAGCGCTCGACGGGAGTGGATGTCATCATAGACGACACGCCCGGCACCATCACGCTCTCCTCGTACGATCCGATCCGCCGCCAGATCGCGCGCATCGCGCTCGAAAACCTGATACTCGACGGCCGCATTCAGCCCGCGAAGATCGAAGAGATGGTCAAGAAGGCCGAGGAGGAGATCAACGCCATAATCAAAAAGAAGGGGGCCGAGGCGGCGTACAACGCCAAGGTGCAAAACCTAGACCCGAAGCTCCTCATGATACTGGGGCGGCTCTACTTCCGCACGAGCTACGGGCAGAACGTCCTCGACCACTCGGTCGAGGTCGCGCACCTCGCGGGGATGCTCGCGAGCGAGCTCGGCGCCGACGAAGCGGTCGCGCGCGCCGGGGCCCTTTTCCACGACATCGGGAAGGCGGTGGATCACGAAGTGCCTGGCACACACGTCGAGATCGGCCGACGCATCCTGCAGAAGTTCGGCGTCGACGAGGCGGTCGTGAAGGCGATGCAGGCGCACCACGAGGAGTATCCCTACGAGACGCCCGAGAGCATGATAGTGCAGGTCGCCGACGCTATTTCCGGAGGCCGCCCCGGCGCGCGGCGCGATTCGGTGGAAAATTACATCAAGCGGCTCGAAGAACTGGAGGCGATCGCCAACAACGAGCCGGGCGTCGAGAAGAGCTACGCCATCGCCGCAGGGCGTGAGATACGCGTCATCGTGAAGCCGGAGGCGATTTCCGACCTCGAGGCGCGCAAACTCGCCCGCGACATCGCCGACAAGGTCGAAAAGGAACTCCAGTACCCAGGCGAGATCAAGGTGAGTGTAATCAGGGAGACTCGCGTCATCGAGTACGCGCGATAATCTTGAAGGGCCGAAGTTTTAAGGCCTGATTTTGACTTCCGGGCAATTATTTGGCTGAAACCATTACCGGGTTGACACGCCCGAAATACGGCTCAAAATGGTGCCGAGGTCGAAAAGGCGCATATTTTTAGCACGTATTTTAAAAACACCATGGCAAATAAAATGGATTTGGTGGAGAAGGTGGCCGCGACGATCGGGTGCACGAAGGCCGACGGCGAGCGCGCAATCGAGGCTGTCATCGACACCATAACGAACACCCTCAAGGGCGGGCAGGAGGTTTCGATAGCCGGTCTCGGCATCTTCGAGGCGAAGACCCGCGCGGGACGCACGGGCAGGAACCCCCGCACTGGCGAGACTATCCAGATCAAGGCGATGCGGGTCCCGAAGTTCCGGGCCTCAAAGACCCTGAAAGACGCGATTAAATAGCGGTCAGCCCGCGGCTTTCAGCTTCCCGCAAACCCCCTCCGCCGGAGGGGGTTTGCGTAATTGGCTCCCAGAAATAATGAAGCTCCTCGTAGCAAAGCTACGAGGTATCTGCGGAATTCTCCGAAGCCCACCCTGCTTCGCCAAGGCTACGCAGGGTTCTCCTCTCGCCTTCATCCCCGTAGCAAGCTATGGGGTATTCGGCGAAGGAGAATAAATTGAGACGGGGCGTTTTTCGACCGTTACAGTTTATGTACATATGTACATAAACTGTAACGGCCACCTTGCCGTCAGCCTTGGCCGTCAGTCTTGGATGCACATTCCTCGATGGTGCGGGCGGCGGGAGTCGAACCCGCTCATCAACCTTGGAAGGGTCGCGTCATACCGGTAGACCACGCCCGCATTTGCAAAAGCATACACCGATTTTTCCGTTCGCGAAAACGCGCCCAATGAGAGCCAGATGAGAGCTTGAACCATTCTCTCCGGGAACGTATATTCAAGCTTCGATGCTCTCCAGCCTCCAGCCCTACCTTGTCTACATCGGCGCGCTCGGCCTCGTCGGGGCGGGAGCGTATGCGTTCGTCTCGACGCTTCCCCTCGCCGAGCCGCAGGCGCGAGAGGAAACCGCGCAGACGGCGACCGTGAATCTCACGCAGGCTTCGCCACTGCCCGCGCCGGCGCCGAAAGCTCCGGAACGGGAGAAAGCGAGCCCCGCCCCCGCAACTGCCCCGCCCGAGCAAGATATCGCTCCCGCTCTCCCCGCCTCGACCCCGGCGGGAGACTCCGAAGACGCAGGGGCTTCCCTCGTCGCCCGCATACGAGACCCGTACCCCTTTCCCCCGCTCTCGTTCCAAGCCGTCAACGAACTCGCCCGCGCCGCGCTCGTCAACATCCTCTGCACCTCGGGGAACAAAGCTCTGCGGCCGATCTCGGGAAGCGGCGTCATCATCGATCCGCGCGGCATCATCATCACCAACGCCCACGTGGCGCAATACGTCCTCCTCTCGCAAAGCTCCGAGACCCGGCTCTCCTGCGCCATCCGCTCCGGCTCTCCCGCCCGACCGCTGTGGAGCTCGGAAATGCTCTACATTCCGCCCGTCTGGGTGCGGGAACACGCCGCCGACATCACGGAGAGCGACCCCACCGGAACCGGCGAGCACGACTACGCCCTTCTGCGCATCACCGGTCCGTGGGATCCCCGCGCCGACTCCTCGCCGGAGAGCTACCCCGCGCTCCCAACTGACATCCGCGAGGCGATAGCCTTTCCGGGCGATCCGGTGCTCGCCATCGCGTACCCCTCCGAGTTCATCGGGAGCACGGCGGCCCGGTTCAATCTTCATCCCATCTCCTCGATAACGGCCGCGGAAGAACTTCTCACTTTCCGGGCGCATACCGCCGATCTCATCTCGTTCAAGGGGGCCGTCGAGGCCCAGAGCGGCGCTTCCGGCGGCCCGATCGTCAACGCGTGGGGATATGTCGTCGGCATCATCACGACGACGAGCGAGGGCGAGACGACCGCCGAGCGCGAACTGCACGCGCTCGCGCTCGGCTACATCGACCGCGACCTCGCCGCACAGACCGGCGCGGGCTTGGAGGAAACCCTGCGCGGCGACGCGGCGCAGAGCGCCGCGCGCTTCAAAACGGAGCAGGCTCCCGCGCTCATAGGACTCCTCATGGAGGAGATCTTGAAGGAATCGCGCTGACTCAAAGCGCGAGGAGCGCGACCCCTGCGGAAAAAAGCGCGAGTGCGAGCGCTTTTCGCGGCGTTACCGATTCCTTCAGGACGATAAATCCCCACACGACCGGCAGGAAGAAGCCGCCGGAGCGGAGGGCGAGCACGTAAGACGTCGGGCCCTCCTGGAACGCCGCCATGAAGGCCGCCACGGCGAGCGCGAGTATGACGCCGAGCGCGACAAGCGTCCAGAACGCCTCCCCGACGCGCCGGAGCTCTCCCGCCTGCCCCGACGCGGCCGCAAGAACGAGGAACACGGCGCTTGCGCCGAGCATGTTCACGAAGCCGTAAAAAACCGGCGTGGAAACGCCGACCGAGACCTTGTCGAGCGTCGAGCCGAGCGCCGTGCAGGCGATCGAGATGAGCATGAAGAGAACGGGGCGATTCAGCGTGAACGCTCCGACCCTTCCGCCGAAAAGAAGCAGGTACGTGCCGCCGGCGATCGAAGCTATTCCGGCGATCCCGAGCGCGGAGGGCCCTTCGCCGAGGATCGCGTACGAGGTCGCGAGGTTGAAGACGGGCAGAAGCGCGCTTATCGGCAACACGGCCGAAAGCTCCCCTTCCCGCAGGCTCCGGAAAAGAAAATAGTTCTGTATCGGATACAGAACGAGCCAAATGACGAGGAGCGGCCACCAGAATCGCCAGGGCAAATGGGCGATGTCCTCCGGGATAGGAAAAAACAGGAGGAGCGCGAGCGCGGGCGGAAGCGCGAATACGAGCGTCAGAAAACTCAAGGAGAAATTTCCGAACGTCGCAGTAAGTTGCTTCTCGTATATGCGCCGGACGCCGAGCAGAACGGCACTGACGAGCGAAAGCTCAAGCCACATGTCGGGGCGCTGGGAATCGAACCCAGTCTACGTGCTCCCAAAGCACGCGTACTACCGGTATACTACGCCCCGCAAGGCAGTAATGTTATCACACAAAATATAAAGGACATCAACGACTGGAATGTCCTTTATGTCCTTTATAAGTTCTCCTCGAGAGCCTGCTCGAAAAGACGACACCGGGCGATGCGAGCCGACGTGTCCAATATCACCCCCACCACATCTATTTGGAACTCCCTCTCGTCTCTTTTCTCCTCCATGTACAGAGCCGCTGTCCTGGCCACCTTGCGCAATTTACTCTTATGAACAAGCTCTTCAGGCCGATAATCAATTTCACGTGAACCATTCACGGGTATATTTTCACGTGAAACAGCTTTAACCTCAACGAAACGAACCGTGCCATCCTTCTCCGCGATGATATCGATCTCTCCCCATTTCCTACGATAATTGCGCTCAATGACTTTATATCCCTTCCTAGCAAGAAATTGACAGGCGATGTCCTCGCCACCTCTTCCGACGTCCTTTCTGATGTCGTCAGGAACCTGGTGCATCCTTTACATTTTATCCCATCATCACCATGCAAAATATTAAGTGCAAGTGGACATTTCACGTGAAAACATATCTATAATGTTTCTTAGCAACATAGTAAGACGAAGGACCGTCCTTCGTCTAAAGTATCAAACGGACATAATTTAGTTTGTCCTTTATCCCCATATCCACAGAGTTTTCCACAGGTGGCTAAAAAAGCATGTATTCGCGCCACATATTGCTTATTCCGCACTGCCATTCGTGTCTTTTTGTTGTCCTTTACAAAACACGGAAGCGTCCGTGTCAATACTGCACCACATTTTTTACTTGACGGAAATACTTGTCCCATACTAGGTTGACCGCAATGAAAACTATGAGCGCGAGTACGGGCGTCCGAGTACTGCTTGCGATCCTTGTCTTTGCGCTTGGCATAGTCGCCGTCAATACGGCCTTTCCGTCGTTGGTGTCCGCGGCCGAAGTCTCGGTACGGACGGCGCAAGTGCTCCCGCCCGGCAGTAATACCTGCAGTCTTCTGCCGGTATCCGGCTTCACGCCCTACGTCTACGGGGGTTCCCTGCACGCGTTCGAATTCACGGTATCGGACAGCTCCTACGTCGCGGTCGCCGGCTCGGCGGGGAAGACGGACATCCCCTTCAATCAGATGACGCGGCGGATAGACCAGTCCGGGAGCCTTCGCGTCCACGCCGACATCGCCTCGACCCCCATCGGGGGCGGGCTCACCGTGATGGTAACGATGCTCTCCTCCAGAGCGGACACCCAGACCGTCTGCATATCCATCATCACCGCGGCTATCGAGCCCGAGAGCGATTCGCAGGGAACGCCGGCGTCGGCGCCCACACCTTCCGCCGGGGGAGCCACCGCGCCCGCGCCGAAGCCGAGCCCGGCGCCTACCTCCGCTTCGCCTGTGGCGAGCCCGACGACCGGCAAGACGGCCGCGACCGGTCCGGCGACCGGCATGGGAACGAGCGCGCCCATAACGAGCGCGGGAAGCATTCTAAAGGACATGTGCTCCGGGGGAGCCGCTCCGCGCTTATGGTTCATCCTGCTCGCGCTCTACGCGCTCATCGTCGCGGGAGCGGTCTTCGGACGGTCTCAACTTCCGGTCGCGCTCCGCACGCAGGAGTGGACGGCCGCCGCGATCGTCGTGCCGTTCCTCCTCCTCTTCGGCCTTTGGTACTTCGTCGAAAACTGCAGAGTCAGCGCCTACGCGCCGGCGATAGCGACCGTCATCGCGCTTGCGGGACTCGCGCTCGCGTTCTGGGAGCGCAAGGATATACAAGTCATCAATTTGCCGGGAGCGAAGACATAGTAACGGGAAAACGGAATTTCGTACCGCAAAAGTTGAACGCGGGCAAATAGTGTGCGAACATGGCAACCGAAGCGGGTATAGTTTCGGTGGATGATACTGTCGCCAATTCCATCGGATGGTTGCTCAGTGCATATTTTCTGGAAGAATGTGGCGTATAGGCGGGTATAGTTTAATGGTAGAACATCTGGTTGCCAATCAGATAGCTGGAGTTCGATTCTCCATACCCGCACAAAATCCGATTGCGCTCCCGCCAGGATTCGAACCTAGAATACGACGTCCGAAGCGTCGCGTGATATCCGTTTCACCACGGGAGCATGAGCCTATAATGCACTACAATGACGCGTATGGAAACCGAACGGCTCTCCGTTCCAAAAGAGGTGTTCGAACTTTGCGCGACGCTTCGACAGGCTGGCCGCGAAGCCTATCTCGTCGGCGGGTGCGTGCGCGACCTCCTGCTCGAGCGCGAGCCGAAAGACTGGGACATAACGACGAACGCGAAGCCCGAACAGATACAAGCGCTCTTTGAAGAAACGTTCTACGAGAACGCGTTCGGCACCGTCGGCGTCGTCACGACATCCGATGATCCTCGTCTCAAGGTCGTCGAGGTCACGCCGTACCGCATAGAAGGGAAGTATTCGAACGCGCGGCACCCAGACGAGGTTCGCTTTAGCGACACGCTTGAGGACGACCTCAAGCGGCGAGATTTCACCATCAACGCGATTGCGTACGAACCGGGCGCGGGCGCCCTCGTCGATCTCCACGGAGGGCGTGAAGACATCGGGAGGCGCCTCATCGCGGCGGTCGGGAATCCCGACGAGCGCTTCAAGGAAGACGCGCTCCGGACCTTGCGCGCGGTGCGCCTCGCGGCGGAGCTCGGGTTTGCGATAGAAACGAAGACGGCTGAAGCGATCGCGAAAGACGCCTCGTCCCTGCGGAAGATCTCGCGGGAGCGCGTGCGCGACGAATTCATCCGCATTCTCTTGAGCGACGCCCCCATGCAGGCGCTCTTCGTCGCCCAGAAGCTCGGCATCCTCGCGCACGTGCTCCCCGAAATCGAGAAGGGAATGGGCATGGCGCAAAATCAGGCGCACGCGTACGACGTGTTCGAGCACTCCCTGCGCGCCCTGCAACACGCCGCCGACAAGGGGTGGGGCCTCGAGGTGCGGCTCGCGGCTCTGCTCCACGACATCGGAAAAATCCCGACGCGGCGCTGGTCCGACGAGAAAAAGGACTGGACCTTCCACGGCCACGAGGTTGTCGGCGCGAGAATGGCGAAACGGATCATGGCCGATCTCCGCATGCCGGGCGAAACGGCGGACAAGACGGTCTCCCTCGTCCGCTCCCATATGTTTTTCTCCGATCCCGACACGGTAACCCTCTCCGCCGTGCGGCGCACGATACGCAACGTCGGCACGGAGAACATCAAAGACCTGCTCAACCTCCGCATGTGCGACCGCATCGGCACCGGGCGGCCGAAAGAGCAACCGTTCCGCCTGCGCAAATACATGGCGATGGTGGATGAGGCTCTGCGCGATCCGATATCGGTCTCCATGCTCGGGATCGACGGCACGCGGCTCATCAAGATGGGAGAGAATCCGGGCCCGCGCATCGGGTGGATACTGCACGCGCTTCTCGAAGAAGTCCTCGATGATCCGAAGAAGAATGCCGGGGAATATCTCGAACGTCGCGCGAAAGAATTGATGCAACTTCCGGAAAACGAATTAAAAAAGCTTGGCGAGGGCGGAAAAGACCGGAAAAGCGAGGAGGACGAAGCCGCCGTGCAGGAACTCCGCAAAAAACATTATGTACATTAGGCCGACGAAGACAGGCGGAAAACCAAAAGGCCGCCCCCATGAGGGGCACGCGTCACTCTCTAAAGGACGTGTACCCAGCCATAGGAACGGCCTGGATTGTTTTGCGCTTTTTCGGGGTCAGGCGAAGGTACGATGCCTATAATGTTTGGGGTGCTATGCACCGCCGTGTTTAGGGTAGTGTACCTGCTGATGCCCCGGGCATAAGCTGCCCTCTTGCCGCTTCTCGTCGCAAGAATGTAATCCCTGCTTTTGAGATATGGAAGAGTAAAAGAACTGTTTTTTAACGCAAAACTATTAAAGGATAAGGACGTAGTCCTAAATCCCTGTCCATTAGGATACACGGCTAAAGGACATTGTAAAGGACATATTGGGGATAACGGACAAGGTGGTAAGCCGCCGGGTGTAGTCGCCAAAATAGCCATAATCTCCTCGCCTAGTGGCTAGTGGCTAGTGGCTAATATCTAGACTTATGGGGCAGTGATCGGAACCATACACCTCCGGGTGGATCTTTGCGGAACGCACTTTCGGCTTGAGCGCCCCGCTTACGAAGAAATAGTCCATCCGCCAGCCGACGTTGCGCGCCCTAGCGTTTGAAAAGTGGCTCCACCAGGTGTAATGCCCCTTGCCTTGCTCGAACAACCTGAACGTGTCGACAAATCCCGCCCTAATGAGCGCATGTATGCCCTCCCGCTCCTCCCTCGTGAAGCCGTGTTCGCCCTCGTTGGCCTCCGGATTCGCGAGATCGTCGGGGGTGTGAGCAACATTCAGATCGCCACAGAAGACGACTGGCTTTTTCTTCTCCAGTTGCTTGAGGTAGGCAAGGAACGCGGGGTCCCAGCGCTTGTGGCGCAATTCCAGGCGGGAAAGGTCGGGCTTCGCGTTCGGCGTGTAGACCGTAACCACGAAAAAATCCTTGAATTCCGCCGCGATAACGCGCCCCTCCTCGTTCGGGTCGCCGTAGCCGTCTTGTAGGCTGTACTTCTCCAGAACATCCTCCGGGAAACCTAAAATAAGCCTCAAAGGCTTGATTTTCGAGAATATCGCCGTGCCCGCGTACCCCTTGCGCCGGGAGGATGAGTTCCAATACTCCTCGTACTCCGGCAGGTCGACTTCCGACTGGCGCTCCTCCGCCTTCGTCTCCTGAAAGCAGGCAATGTCGGGTTTCACTTTCTCGAGGAACGGCACGAGTGCGCCTTTCTTGTGGATATTGCGGATACCGTTCACGTTCCACGAGACGAGCCTGACCATGGGGGAACGATACCACGCGCGGTTCTCCGAGCGCGCGCGATTAACCGGATCGGAATATCGTGCGCGGCGCGCGTGCGGCACATCGGCGGCGATTTCTGGTAGAATCGCCCCATGACGATCATATTGTCGGATCGAGAATATCCGGAATCGTTCGAGACGCTCAAGAACATGGGCGTGCCGCTCATCACCGAGGAGCGCGCCAAGCATCAGGATGTCAGGCCCCTGCGCATCGGCTTTTTGAACCTCATGCCCACCGCGGTCATGAAAGACACGGAGGAGCAGTTCTTCTTCTTCATCGGCTCGACGCCGCTCCAGATAATTCCCGAAATGATAGCGTTCGACGAATTCGTCTCTTCCGACGCGCGCAAAAAACACCTCGACGCCTTCTACAAAAAGTTCTCGCAGATAAAAAAGGAAGGGCTCGACGGCCTCATTGTGAGTGGCGCGAATTTGGAGGAGTTCGCTTTCGAAGATGTGCACTACTGGAAAGAGTTTGTGGAGGTAGCCACATGGGCGCGGGAAAATGTGGCCTCAACGCTCTACTCGTGCTGGGGCGCGCACGCGGCACTCAAAGTTTTCTACAATATTGAGCGTGAGCGATACACGAATCCTGATGGCACAGCGAAAAAAATAACTGGCATCTTTAAGCATACGCTCGCTGATCAATTCGCATCGCCCTTAACGGTCGGTCTCCCCGATGTCGTGCTATGTCCACACTCGCACTGGAGTGGCATTCCGAGGAGCGAAGTGGTGAAACAGCCGGAGCTAAGAATTCTTTTGGAGAGTCCGGAAGCGATCATGCTGATAGAAGGGAGAAAAGGGAGAGAAGTGTACGTGCAAGGTCACCCCGAATATGCCGCTGACGCCCTGCGCAAAGAATACGAGCGCGACCGCTCGCCCGAAAAATACGGCGACAAAGCGCCGATGCCGCAGGATTATTTTGAAGGAGGCGACCTGTCAAAATCCTCGCCAAACCTTTGGCGCGCGAGCGCGGTGGTGCTCTTCCACAACTGGGTCAACTTCGTCTACCAGACGACCAACTTCGACCTGAAGAAAGCGCTGATGGACTAGAGCATGAGTCATAATCGTCAGCCACACACAGAAAATAGTGAATGTAAGCTATGTCATGGCCTTTATTTACTACAATTTGACATAAAGGCGTGAATTGCTATACTTTCTGCATGGCCTCTAACAAGCAGGTACGGGACAGGATAAAGCGGCTCAAACAAGAATTCGACAAGAGAAGGAGGGGCAAGGAGGCGCTTCTTGCCATCGTAGACGAGGCGGAGCTTCCGGAGACCGTCTACAATTCAAATGCGATAGAAAATTCGACCCTGTCGCTTCCCGATACGGAGAAAATCCTGCTCGAAGCGGAGGCGCGCGTAGACGCCTCGCCGCGAGAGATATTCGAGGCGAAGAACCTCGCGCGGGTTTCCACATACGTGCGCGGGAAAGCGGGCGCGTCTGACGCGGACAGGGAAACTATCCTCCTTTTGCACAAGATGCTTCTCACGGGCATCAACGATTCTATTGCGGGCCGTTTCAGAAAAGCTGGCGAATATGTCCGCGTCGGCGCGCACGTCGCTCCCGCGCCGGAGCGCGTCGAATCTATGGTGGAGCGCGCTCTTGCCGAATATGCGAGCGACCACGAGACGTATGCGCCCGACAAGATCGCCCGGTTTCATCTCGAATTCGAGCACATCCATCCGTTTTGTGACGGCAACGGCCGCATCGGACGCGTCGTTATACATTGGCATCTGCTTCGGCTCGGATATCCGCCCGTGATCATCCGTGATAAAGAGAAGCGATCCTATTACGAGACCTTCGGGCAATATCGCGACAAAAAGAATCCGAAGCCGATGGAAAAAATGCTTACCCTACTCTTGACCGAGTCCCTGCACAAACGAATCGCATACCTGCGCGGGGCGGAGATACTCCGGCTGTCCGAACACGCGAAGAAAACGGGAAAATCCGCCGCCGCGCTCACGAACGCCGCGCGGCGGCAGAACATTCCCGCGTTCCGGGAAAAAGGCGTGTGGAAAATCGCCGTTTGATGCCGCGCGTCGATACGATATCGGAGGCGCATCGCGCTATTGCAAATACTTTTTTTTCTTTAGTTTGTCGGGGAGATAGGATCCTTGATCGCCTGTCCCGAGCTTCGTCGAGGGATACATTTCATACCCCTTGCCGTACTTCAGCTCCTTCATCAATCTCGTCGGCGCGTTGCGGACTTTGAGAGGGATGGGAAGATTGCCGTATTTCTTCACGTCGTCGAGCGCTTCGAAGATGGCGTCGTAGGCGCGGCGGTCTTTTTTGCACTGCGCGAGGTAGGCAACACCGTGCGCGAGGTTTATCGTCGCTTCCGGGTAGCCGATCTTGTTCACGGCCTCGAAGACGGCATTCGCAACGACAAGCGCGGTCGGTTGAGCAAGGCCGATATCCTCGCTCGCGAAAACGACCATGCGCCGCGCGATGAATTTCGGATCCTCCCCGGCCTCCACCATGCGCGCGAGATAGTAGAGCGCCGCATCGGGCTGGCTCGCGCGCATGCTCTTTATGAACGCAGAGATGGTGTTGTAGTGCTCCTCTCCTTTTTTGTCGTAGCGGAGGTGCTTCGATTGGAGCGCTTCTTTGAGCGTCTCGATCGTAATCTTTCCATAGAGCGCCTGCGTCGTTTCAAGGGTCGTAATGGCCTGCCGCGCATCGCCGCCCGCCATCCGCACGAGCCAGTCTTTCGCATCTCTCGGGATTTTTAATTTCGTGCGTTTCAATATCTGCTCCATCTCTTTCTCGCTGTGCTCGTTCAGCACGAAGACGCGACAGCGCGAGAGGAGGGGAGCAATGACCTCGAACGACGGGTTCTCGGTCGTCGCGCCGATGAGCGTGAGCTCTCCGCGCTCGACGAAGGGAAGAAGGAAATCCTGCTGGGCTTTGTTGAAGCGGTGTATCTCGTCGACGAAAAGGATCCTGGGCTTCCCAAATCCCAAGGACGGTCCTTTGGAAATTCCCCAAGGACCGTCCTTGGGATTTCGTCCGAGGACTCGCTTTATGTCTTCCTTCCCCGCGTCCACTGCGGAGAGTTCGTAGAAATCGGCGCCGACGGCGTTCGCATAGATGCGCGCGAGCGTCGTCTTTCCGCTTCCCGGCGGCCCCCACATAATGAACGAAAAGAGTTCCTTCTTCTCGATGGCTACGCGCAGGGGTTTTCCCTTGCCGGTCAGGTGTTCTTGCCCGACGAACTCCTCCAGCTCTGCGGGGCGTATCCTCGACGCGAGAGGTTCCATATCGGGGATTCTACGCTTCCAAAAAGCCCATGCATAGCGATTGAGTAAGACTCGCGGACCTCACTTTTCCACTTGGAGGGACTTGCGCGTTTGCGGGAGCGCGTTATCCTTCGAGCTATGAATACGAAAACCATCGGCATCGGTCTTGTGGTCATTATCCTCATTGCGGCGGGCGCATACTTGCTTTATATGAATAATTCGGGGGGAGACGCCGCGCCGCAGGAACAAAACACGGAAGACGTCGTGCAGGCGCAGGATGTGACCGTCGGCACGGGAGCGCTCGCCGAGCCCGGCGCTATCGTCTCCGTCCTCTACGTGGGAAGGTTCTCCGACGGCACGATCTTCGACAGCTCGGAAGCGCACGGCAACGAGCCGCTCGTCTTCCAGCTCGGCGCGCCCGGCATCATCCCCGGCTTCCAGATAGGCGTGAACGGCATGCGTGAGGGAGGCGAGCGCGCGATAGCGGTCCCTCCTTCGCTCGGATACGGCGGAGAGGACGTCAAGGACGCATCGGGCGCGATCGTCATTCCCGCCAATTCACAGCTTGTTTTCGAGATCAAGCTCGTGAAGGTGGAGCCAGCTCCGGAAGCTTCGGAACCGGCGGCTCAATAGCGGCCCCGGATAGCCGGATATGCGCGCGCCAAGTATTTTCTAGTGGCAAAACGGAACCGAAATGAGTTTAGCATTTTCGCCGGAATTGGTCGAATAATTTCTTCTTTTCTTTCTGCATCTCCTGCGCGGC
>Ga0209541_10009266_pt1 | contig 15976 bp, 14 predicted proteins | sample RifCSPlowO2_01_FD_184027 | JGI IMG/M metagenome (GOLD analysis project Ga0209541, IMG submission 184027) | Groundwater microbial communities from Rifle, Colorado - Rifle CSP2_plank lowO2_0.1 (SPAdes) (version 2) | ecosystem: Environmental > Aquatic > Deep subsurface > Groundwater | place...
CGCATTAGGCAAAACATCGCTGCATTGAAGAGGCTAAACATTCCTAGAGGAATCTCTCTTGTAAACAAGAGAAATCCTCTTTTAACTATGGCTGTCTAGTAGCTACAAAAAGTTTATATGCTACAATAACTGGGGCGTGCTATGGACTTAGAAGTGCTCTTGCAATATGCTCTGCCTGAAAATATTGATCTGAGTGGCATAGCGCCTAATGCAGGATACATCATACAAAGAGGAATTATATTTGTTAGTCGTCGTTCCACACTAGCAGAGCAAGTAACAACATTGTTGCATGAGATTATCCATCTTGCTCCACCATTTAGAGCATACACGGAAAGTCTATGGAGCGGTAGTGGAACGAGAGATGAATATATTGAATCACAAATAGAAGTGGCAGCACAAGAAGCGTATAGAACGCGACCAGATATAGTAAGGATTATTGAAGAAATACTAGCACTCGCTTCTCTAGATCCCAGAAACAAACCAGAAAAAGAAAGAATCCGAGAATTAAAAGCAAGATACGGTTTACACTAAATATCCACAACTACGCGTGCTTTATATCCTCTCTTCTCTTGAATGATGGATCATATTCCTAAAGACCTAGATTATGTAATATGTTTTAAGAATTCTTCTCGTGACATCTGCAAGTCATGTTTTACAATCTTGTTGAGCAGTCCACGGTCAATATCTTCGCCGCCATGATTGGAATAACTGTTGTTCTTCCATCTGAATGCGCGAAAAACATATGACTACCTTCTTACCGTTGCAACATAAAGCCAAGTTTCTTAAGAATGTTTGCCATTTCTCTAGCGTTCAAGAGGGGCATTTTAGCCATGAGTTATACCTCAAGTTCAATCTGTTGCAGTCCAAGAAATTTAATCGCCGTGTCATCAGAAGGGCGTTTGCATTTGAGATAGAGGGATATCGCTTCTTTTGTTCTCTTCAATAATTCATCATATGCTTTTGCCTGCGTATGGCATCCTGGCAATTCAACAACATCAGAGATCAGATAGCCGTCCTCTCCTTGCTCGATAATAACAGTAAACTTCTGTGTCATGATAAGCATTGAGTAAAATGAGCTTATATAACTTTCGACAGTCTGAGGCTCTATAGTTTCGCGTTGATCAAGCGTGAAAATTAAATGTCAACAACAATACGTGCTTTATATCCGCTCTTCTCTTTTGTTATAGCAAACATATGCTTGGTGATTGCCTTGACATCATTCCCTAGTTCATGCTTGACTCTATCGATCTGTTCTCCATGGAGTTCTGCAGACAACACATGATCTTTGCCATCTTTGCCATCTTTTCCCAACGTTACGTGGACAGTTTTGAACAGCAGCAATTCAGTGTCTTTCAAATAGACTAATTCAGACAAAAAATCGTACAATAAATTTTCTAAGGAGTCCGCACGGAGATGAATAGAACGTTCGATAGTAGGTTCAACAGTTTTCAAATTGACCATCATAGTGAACATCGCTTCAGCGCAATGCTGAAAGAGTTCTTCGAGTGTTTTTCCAAATGCGTCAAACGCAATGTCTGCTACTGCTACATCTTCGAGAAATACAAAGTGTTTCATCAAGAAAGAGTAAGGAGAAGAATATTTAAAGACTTGGAATAAAAAAAAGAGATGGGTAAATGGTGTAAAAACCTCCTCAGACAGGAAACTTGTGGTAAAATAGGCATTGTTATTGCAGGAACTTCTCGTCCAGAGTTTGAAAAAGAAGTACTCGGTTTATGTGATGAAGTTATTTCTAGTAAAGATTCAGTCTATCATGCACATTTAGTCAAGAAGAATGGAATTACGTTACCGATAATCTTCAATATTTATGGTGCTCCAGCCATGGTTGACGTCTTAACAGAAATGTACGATGGTGGTTGTCATACAGTATTATTTTTAGGAGTTGCGTATGGAGGCTTCAAAAATTTGGAAGTAGGTACTATTATTATACCAACAAAAGCATATCATTTCGATGGGTTATATTATGCAGTAAAACTAGATCGAGAGGTTGCTCTTCCAGATCAAGAGTTAAAAAAAGTACTAGAAAGTCTTTTCACAGAACAAAACATAAAATATGTTGAAGGAGTAAACATCTCTGTGCCGGCAGTGACGTTTCAATTACCACATAATAATGACCTCTATCGTAAAATAGATCCTTCAACAGTAGAAATGGAATTAGCATCGTTTTTCTCTAGAGCAAAAGATATTGGCATGCGTGCAGCCGCTTCTTTAGTAATTAGCGATAATAGAAAAAGCAGCTAAAAAAAGTTATAATTTTTTGATATTATATTTAATTTTTCACAGAAAAACTTTTTTGTTTTTTCATGAATGATCAACATAATTTTTTTTATTTCTATAAACTGTTCCCATCTTAATCTAGTATTATAGCACGTATCACGATTCGTATAACGGTTTTTTGCTTTAAAAAGCTTTTTAAAAAGGAAGTTATTATGGTTTATGGATGAACAGGTGCAAAACAATATTAATTTGTGGAGCTAGTTTAGATGGTAAAATCTCTCCTGGAGAAGGTATTAGTAGTAAAGAATTTGGATCTTATCTCCCAAAAAGTTTGAGTTTAGAACTTCACAAAATTAGATCTATAGTTGATGGTATTCTTGTTACTATAAATACAGCAGTAATCGATAATCCTTCTCTTACCGTTAGAGGATTAATCACTTCAAGAAACCCTGTTAGAATTCTTTTAGATAGAAAAGGTAGAGTTCCCATAAAGAGTAAAATACTGAATAATGAAGCTAAAACGATAATTTTAGCTGGTCCTTCAGGTGCTAAGAAACTAAAAAAGAAAATAGGAAAGAATGTTATGATAATAATATGTAAAGAAAAAAATGATGAAATTGATTTAGGTGATGCTTTTAGAAAGTTGAAAAACAACAATATAAATACACTATTGATTGAAGGAGGGGGGACCTTAAACAAGTCTCTTTTTGTTAAAAAGCTCATAGATAAATTCATTATTTTCTATTTTCCATTTATTGTTGGTGGGAAAAAAACTCCTACTATCGTTGATGGAGTAAATTCGTTTTATCCGAAATTTATAGAGATGAAATTAAAAAAAAGCAGGAGATTAGGCAATGTTCTTATCAATATCTATGAAAAATAACATTCTCGAACCAAAAATAGAATGTGCTAACAAAATTTTTATAGATAAATTACAACTTAAAAAGTTCAACAGAATTATAGGCACTTGTAAAAAATCTAAACTTTATGCTACGTTTAAACTTCCTAAGAAAATTAAAAACCTTGAATCTACTAAATTTCTTCCGTTTACAACAAAAGAAATGTTGAGAGGTTCATATCCTTATGAATCTCTTTGCATTAATAAAGGTGATATAGTAGAAGTACATACTTCCTCAGGCACTACAGGAAATCCAACAATAATGTTTTTAACTAAAAAAGATTTGGACACTTCCAACAGAGTTTTAGCAAGAACGTGGTTCTGTAATGGAGTCAGAAAAAAAGATGTCTTTATGATGATGGGTGACTATGGATTGTTCACTGGCGGACTTTTAAATCATTATGCACTAACTTATCTTAGTGTTATGGTTATTCCAATAGGAGTATCTTCCTCAGAAAAACAAATTAAATTTCTTAATGATTTTAAAGTTACATCTATGGCAGGAATTGCAAGCCATTATTTTAGATTAATTGAAAAAATGAAGGAGATAAAAATAAAACCTTCAGACTTAAATCTTAGAATTGCTATTGCTGCAGGAGAGCCATATAGTGAAGAAACACGCAGGCATTTTGAAAAAAGTTTCAATTGCAAATTTATGGATCAATATGGACTAGCTGAGATAAACACTGGTCTTGCTGGAGAATGTGCGTATAGATGCGGCTTACATATACCTCATGATTATGTTTATCCAGAAATAATTAATCCTAACACTGGAGAAGTACTAAAAGATGGCAAAATCGGCGAACTTGTGTTAACAACATTAGAAAGAGAGGCAAATCCAGTATTACGCTATCGAACTGGAGACGTAACTTCTCTAAATCACAAAAAATGTAAATGCGGAAGAACTACTCCGCGAATAGATAGAATAAAAGGAAGAATAGATGACCTAATTTTTATTAAAGGAATTAAAGTCTACCCAAACTTTTTGGAATCCGTTCTTTGGGAAATGAAAAAAATAATAAGACCAGAAACATGGATGTTAGAAATTGAAAGAATTAGAGGGCTAGATATACTTACACTTTTTGTAAAACCTTTAGAAAATGATAAAAAAGATAAGATAGTAGATATGGTAAAAGATAGACTTAAGGATAGGATAGGTCTAACATTTAATGTCTCTTTCAATGCAAAAGATAATTTTGTTCATAAAACAAAAAGAATAATCGATAAGAGGAAAAAATGAATATTGAAAAGGTTTATGAAGAAAAAGATTATAGAAGATTAAAAAAAGAGTATTGTATTGAAGGATTTAATTTTGAGATAGATTCTTTGAATAAATTTATAGAAAATGGATTAATATTAGGTCATTGGGGGCTTAATAAAATTAAATTAAATAAACATTTAGCAATAGTCTCTGGATTTAGTTTAAGTGGAAAACTTCATTTAGGGAATAAGCTTTGCTTAGATGTAGCAACGCAATTAAAAAAATATGGCGCAAAAGTTTTTGTACCTCTTAGTGATACTGAAGCTAGTTTAACTAGGAGATCACCTAAAGACATAAATAAAGAGTTTAGGCTATTTGTAAAAGATATAATTAAATCTGAAATAAATATAAATGAAATGGATATTTATTTGCATTCAACTAATAAAGAAGTCCAATCGCTTTTCTTGAAAATACTTAAGAATTCAAAAATCGCCTACTTTAGAAATATTTATGGAGCTAAGATTGATTTGCCGTATATATTTGCTATCTTAAATATGATGGCTGATATTTTTTACCCTCTTGAAAAAGATTATAGGCAGATTGTAGTTATCTTAGGAATAGATGAGATAAAACATGCACAATTAGTAAATTTGTTATCAAAAAAGCTAGGTCTTGTCAAACCGAGTTTTATATTTTTGAAAATGTTAAATGGTTTAAAAAAGAGTAAGATGTCAAAGAGTAGAGTTAAAGAAAATATCTTAGTTTCTGATAAGCCTTCAGTGGCAAAAAGTAAGTTAATAAAATTCAGTATAAAACGAAGATTTAAGAATGTGGGGGATGACTCAGCTTATCAAATTGCATCATGGTATCTAAATATCCCAAAGTCTAAACTCAATAAAATTTTAAAAAATTTAAGTTATAAAGAATTTATTAAATATATAGCAAATGAACTTGAGAGGTATTTTAAGAATGAATTTAAAATATAAAATTTATGCAACAAATATATTGGAAAGATTGATCAAAAAAAAGAATCTGACGAGAAAAGAAGCTTTTTTTATGTTTAAGGCTATTTTGGATAATACATTTGAAGAACTAAATGATATTTATTTTGGTTCCTTTTTTGCAGCTATGCAAACAAAAGGTCCAACTAAGGATGAATTAGCGGGGCTTATGGATGTTGTCTTAAATTATGATAGAATACCATTAAAAACAAAACATAAAAACTTGTGCGGGATTGTAGGAAGCGGTAGAGATGATCTCAAGACAATAAATGTTAGTACGGCAGCCTCTTTAGTTGCATCGGGGTTGGGTGTAAAAGTAGTTAAAAATGGTTCTCGTTCAGAATCAAGCGTTTCTGGGACAACAGATGTTTTGGAAGAGTTAGGAGTTAATGTGCATGCTAAACCTAGAGATATGTTAAAAAGTTTAGAAAGGAATAATATAGGTTTTTTTGACGCAGAGCCTTACTTCCCAAAAATGTTCAAAAATTATGTAGGAAAATTTCCATTTATTAATCCTATAAGCTTTTCTTTGTCAGTAGCTAGTGCTGTAGAATTCAAAAAGATGGTATTTGGTTTATGTGATCAAAATACAGAATTTACTGCAAGTATTCTGAAAGATTTAAGATTCAAATCTGCCTTGGTGGTTCAAGGATTAGACTCTACTGGTAAAAAATCTATCGATGAAATTTCTATATTAGGTAAGACTAAAATAAGTGAACTGAGAGATAAAAAGATAAAAAATTATACTATTACTCCCAAGAAATTAGGTTTAAAGAAAGGAAAATATTCTGAAATTGCGCAACATAAAACAAATGAGGGGAATTCACTGCATTTAGTGAAGATTCTTCTTGGTAGATCGAATGAAAGTAGCATAAACATAGTTGCAATGAATGCTGGAGCTCTTTTATATATTGATGGGAAATCTAAAAATTTAAGAGAAGCAACAAATAAAGCAAAAAATTATATTCTATCTGGGAAATCTATATCTCAATTAAAAAGATTAGTTTTATATTCTAAAGGCAATACTAAAAAGCTAGGGGGTTATATAAGAAAGGCAAATGAAAATCGATAAACATCATGAAGTAATTATTAGGATTTTAGCAAAAGAGCTCAGAAAAAATCGCAAGATCATAATAAAACACGTTAGTAAGGAAACAGGAATTAAAGAAATATGGTTGAATAATGAACTAAAAGATGCGTTATTTGCATTAAAGTACCTTCCAATACAAGCAAAAAAAGTTTTGGAAAAAAGAAAAATCTATGTCCCAAATTATAATAAAGAAGGATTTATAGATTTTTACCAAAAAGGCAATATCTTGCAAATATTACCATCATCTACACCAATACTCTCTTGTGTTTTATTGCCCTTTTGCGCATCTTTATCTGGAAATAATGTTATAGTAAAACCATCATCGAGTACAAGATATCTTGGTAGGTTTATACAACAAATTCTAGACAATAATCAATACAAAAATATAAAATTTAAAATTGGAAAAGGTAAAAATCTTTTATATTCATTAATTGAAGATGCGGATTTCGTTTTCTATATGGGCAGTAAAAAGATAGGAAAATCCATCGAATTATTTTGTTGTAAAAATGATGTAGAATTTCTGGGTGAGTTTGAAGGGAATGATTGGGCTATTCTTCTTGATGGTAATATTTCCAAGATTGCAACTCAAATATCAAAAAATGTTCTATTTAAAGATGGTAGGGATTGCGATTCAATAAAAGGGGTATTGATCAAAAATAGCAAATACTATAGAATGAAAAAGATTCTTTTTAGAGAGTTAAAAAATTTGATAAGAGAATATCCAACTAATCGAGAAACTATTTTCCCATCATTTAAGTCTAGTTTATGGATTAAAAAAATTAATGAATTAGATGATATCTTAGAGATTATGGAAAAAAATAAGCATGGATTGAGTGTATGCATCTATGATACAAATAGAAATAGGGCTATAAACTTAGCAAATAAGATAAATACCTCTCGAGTAGTCATTAATTCTGATACATTAGATATCAATCCGCTTATTCCTTGGGGGGGTGTAAAAGAGACTAGTCGTGGAGGCGTAGATTACTGGGTAAATAAATTCATTAATAAAAAGCTTATCGAAATTAATTAGCCAGCACTTCCCCTATATATAAATTTAGAAATCCACTTTTAACCTTATTTGAAAGTTTCAATTCAAGATAATGGGCTCGTTTAAATTCTGTTTTTGTTGACTTTTTGTCCAAAACATTTATAATTATTTTTTTATCTTTATTATTAAGTAACTTATTGTTTTTGATACTTTCTTTATCAAATAGACCAAAGCTTCTTTTTTCTACTAATCTTATATTTAGTTTCTTGAACATGAAAGGAATATTAACATTAAATTTCTCTTTTTCTAAGGGATATATCTTCTTTTGTTTTTTAATAAATCTTTTATAGATCTGTGAGTTTATATTTGGATACATAATAAATAAGTATTTTTTAGAACATTTTTTCATCTTTTCTATAAATCTGATCTGTAGATTTTTATTGAAATGTTCAATCACACCAGAAGATATTACAGCATCATATTTTTTCATGATCTTCATATAAAATACATTTGTTTTTCTTAATCGATATTTTATATTTTTGCTTTTCTGTAGCAGTTTAGCATACTTAATGGCATATGAAGAATTATCATACCCTATAACACTTAAGCCATTTTTATAAAGATAACATAATAATAGACCTGAACCACACCCAAATTCAATAATGGATGCTTTTCGACCTAAGAATTCTCTAATAAGGTCGGATATAGCACAATAAGTTAATGCCTTTGAAGGATTATAAAACTCATATTCTAAATCGACAGACTTGAATTTGGCTATAGAATTCTTCCAAAAACCGTCTTCTTTCTGATGCGCTTTCTTATTTTTTGTCATATACTTTTTATTTCATTTCTCATTATTGTTCTTTCTAAGTCTTTTTTGTTTACTTTCTTTATATTCTCTTGAAAATTATATATAAACTCTATTAATCTATCTACTAACATTTTTTTTACTTCACTACTTAATAACGTTCCTTTCTTATAATCTTCGAACAATTTTTTACTTTCATCTTCTTTTAAAAAAAAATTTGATAAATATTGACATGCAACATCTATCTCAGGATTTCCGCCAAGTTTTCTATGTTCTTCTATAGTTTGCTGCCCTCCAGAAAATGCTTTATTTATCTTTTTATTTATTGATTTATCATTCTCTTTGAGGAAAATAGCATTATCTTTTGATTTAGACATCTTAGTTCCATCTATCCCAGGCATAAACGACAAATGCAATACAGATGGTTTTTCATATCCCATTCTTGAAGCTATATCTCGACATATTCTAATGTGCGCATCCTCATCAGGACCTATAGGAACCAAAATATTTTTTATTCCAAATTTTTCTTGAGGAAAAAGTATGTGTGCTGATTGAATTGCTGGATAGAAATACAATCCAATATTCTCTTCATTTTTATATCCATAAGTAGTCTTTATCTCTGATAAGTTAATTTTTCTTGATAGTTTTATCGCTAAATTGTAAATATCTGTGTAAATTTGATCAATAATAAAATAAGTTTTATAAGGGTCAAAACCATAAGCTAAAAGTTCTTCAGCTAATTCTCTTGAATATTCTAGTGCTTCTTCTTGATTCTTCACTTTTCCTGCTACATAAGACTCATCGTCTGATATTGGAATAAAAATAGGAATCCCATATTCTTTTTGGAAATAGAGATTAGTATCAAAAATAGCTTTATGTCCTATATGTAATGAACCAGAAGCGTTTAATCCAGAAACAATTGCGCATTTCTCTCCTTTTTTTAAATTTTTAAAGAACTTATCAAAATCTCTATGGGAGTATATAAGCCCTTTTTTGAAAGTATAAAACTCTGGTAAATCTTTTAATTGGGATATTCTACTAGCTCCAAATTCCTTTACAAGTTTTTCGTTATTTGCTGTTAATTCATTTTCCATTTTTAACCACTTTCTTTATCTATTTTATAGTTTGCTCTTATCCTTAAGTTATTATATATGACTGAACAGGTTTGATCTACTTTTAACTATTACAAATATATAGGGGGTTTATCAACTTTACTAACCAGTAAACTGAGTCCTAAATCTCTTCGAAATGTCCAAATAGGTTATGGGCGAGGAGTCGCCCATTGAGCTCTGCTCGAATTATTTTAACTCATTTGGGGCTGACGCTAGCTCCAAGTTTCCTTTTGATGCTACTGAATCCTGATTCAACCATATCACTCTGCGATACGAAAGTTTGCAGTAATGCCGAATCAATAAAACAACTAAATGCTGCCAGAATTTATACGTCTTTGATCAAAAATGGTGCAACCATCTAAAGGCATCTTAAGCGTTTCAGAAAACGCTTAACTTTTCTAACTAGTTTCACCTCTCTTGTCATAGAGGGTACACTCCTTCCCCATAGAGCCTCACGGCTCTGGATTATAAATCTTCAGCATCAAGATTTAGAACAGATCCATTGTCTATAGAATATTTTTATCAACTAAATAAAGGTTAAAATTTAATTCCCATAGCACATATGGTTTCATCTAATGTTCTTTTTGCTATTTCTCTTGCCCTTTTGCTACCTTCATAAAGTATATCTTTCACTTGTTCTGGCTTGGATTCATATTCTTTTCTTCTCTCTCTAAACTCTTCAAATCTACTATAAAGCGTCTTTGACAATTCGTCTTTGCATACAACACAGCCTCTTGCTCCCGAACTACATTCTCTGGCAACCGTTTCTCTATTAGGGTTGTAAATATCATGAATTGCATAAACACTACATATTTCTGGTCTTCCTGGATCACTCAATCTAATTTTTTGAGGATCTGTGATCATTTTTCTGGTTCTAGTAAATAACTCTTGATCACTATGATTTGGTGCTAGGTGATTGTCCAAACTCTTACTCATCTTTCTTCCATCAAAACCAACAATTTTTGGCGTTGAAGTAAGGATAGTTTCAGGTTCAGGGAAAAGTTTACCATAAAGATCATTAAATCTTCTAATAATTTTTCTGCTAAGTTCTACATGTGGTGCTTGATCTTCCCCTACAGGGATATGAGTGCCTTTGTAAAGTGCAATATCTGCAGCTTGTAAAACCGGATAATTCAATAAACCTAATGAAGGTTTTTTTATAGCCTCTATTCCACTAGTCTTATCTTTAAAGACTGGACAATGTGTTGCCCAGCTTAGAGGAGTGATCATTGAAAATAAAGTATATAATACCATATGTTCTGGAATTTCTGATTGAACAAATAAAGTTGATTTGTTTGGGTTAATTCCTAAAGCAAGCCAGTCTGTAGTCATATCGATTATATTCTTTTGTAACATATTGTGATCTGTCCTATCTGTTAATGAGTGCAAATCTGCAACTTCGAAGAAACATCCCCCATCTTCTTGGAATTTTAACCAATTATCTACAACTCCTGCTAGATGGCCTAGGTGTAATCTTCCTGTAGGCCTCATTCCACTCATTATTTTTTTCTCTTTCATATTGTAACTCTATAGTAGTTACTACTTATAAATGTTTTGTTTTTAAAGGCTATAAATCATATGTCTCTTGTTAAATTATATTTCTTAATAAGCTCTTGGCGCCTCTTTAACGCGTTTATGGACATAATAAATAGATTTTATTTGTAGAAAATCTTACACATTTTAATCTCAAATCATTGAAAAGACAAAAAAGGAAGAATCTTAAACTATAAACTCACTCGGCAAGGAAAAAAATTTCTAGAAATTATTGATCTAGCAAAGAAGGAAAAAGAGAGTACTCAGCCTTTAATATTTCCAATCGGACGTAAAAGTACCACAGATTTAGAAATACCAGATTTGTTCAACGTGTCAATAACATCATCAATCTCTTTATAAGCAGCACCAGCTTCCTCAGCAAGCCCACTGTAGCTCGTCGTTCGTACATAGATGCCTTTTTTCTCCATATTTTTTTGAAGTTGTTTACCATCAATAGTATTTTTCGCAGTAGTTCGTGACATCGTTCGTCCACTACCATGAGCAGTAGATCCAAACGTTTCATCCATCGCTTTCTGTGTGCCTACTAACAGTGCACTACCAGTTTCCATCGATCCGCCTAAAATAATAGGTTGTCCAGTTTCTTTATACAAAGGAATCAATTCAGGATGTCCTGGAGGAAATGCTCGAGTAGATCCTTTTCTATGGACAACTAATTGTTTCTTCTTGCCATCAACTTTATGTTCTTCTACTTTCGCGACATTGTGAGCAACATCATAAATCAAGTTCATGTCAATGTCTTCTGCTTTTTGTTGAAAGACATGAGCAAATGCTTCTCGTACTCTATGCAAAATAACTTGTCGATTGGCGAAAGCCATATTCGCGGCGCATGCCATAGCTTTGTAATAATCTTGTCCTTCTGGAGAGTTGAAGGGAGCGCAGCTTAATTCTTTGTCAGGCACAGTAATATTATATTTCTTCATCGCGGTTTCAAAGACACGTAAATAATCTGTCGCAACTTGATGTCCAAGTCCGCGAGATCCGCAGTTTCCTGTAATAAAGTGATCAGCAATAAAATTATGATCAGGATGATCAACACGAATATCATAGACATACTCGTCAAAATTTTTTAATTCTTCTATTTTTTCTATAGTATCCCACAAAACAGATGAGGCTGGATGCATCATACACGATAAAACAAATTCTGCAAAAGTCATACAAGAAGTTTTTCTAGATTTGAAATTGGTTATTTGTAATTGTTGTGTTGATTTGCCGGTAATAAATGCTTCTTCCTCTAAGAGGACATTTTTATATTGTAAATATTGTAAGGCATAGGAGGCTAAGATGGATCTTTTTCTATTATATTCATATCCTATTTTACTCCACAAAGCAATAACATTTTGTTCTGCCGATGAGACTTGGAGAATGCATTTGATAGTTTTTTGACCTTTTTTGTTAATTATTGCATTCTGCTCAATAATTGTACCGCATTCAATTTTAAATTCAGTCAATAATTGTCGAATGTCTTCAAGAAATGCGTAAGCATTTTCTCGTAGATCTTCTATTTTGTTAAGAGAGATTTTACATGAACCAAATCGATAATGTTCATGTTTTCTAGTTGCTGGTTTAGACATTTCAGCGCCAAAAAAGGCTGCCAGATAGATTCTTTTTATCCAAAGAGGCGCATTCAATATCCATCTAGGAACTCTAAATTCCTGTTCACTTTTCTTGCCGGCTGGTGCTCCTAAAGCATAAAAGAGCAAAGGAAGACCGAGCGAACTCACGCTAAATTGATAACTTGTTCCTTCAATAGACCTTTTTAATCCGTTTGTTTGAGTAATGACGCTTTTAGAAGTTACACTACTTATCGAATTGCAATTATATCCTAATTTCCTAATGTCAGTTTGAATGTCTTGAAGATCCTCTGGGGCACCTATAAATTTCGCAGTCCATCTATCTTTATTCTTTCCTAACCAGCCATCACCAATAAGAAATCCTAAAAGTTTGACAATAATGGGGAATTTCTCAGAATCATAATAGAGGGGAAGAAGATTTCTTTTCTTTAGGTTTCGAATAGTTTTTTCACTAGCTCCAACAATTCTGAGGTCATTTTCATCAATAACTAAATCATGGGGTGGTAATGTATACTCTACCCCCATATAAGGTATAACGGCAATCTTAGATCCAACTGAAAGTTCATTTACTAGACTTAGTCCTTGCTCTGTTAAGAAAGGGTGGTCTTCAGTTGCAATAATGTCTTTTTGTGTTGCTGTACTAATCCTATAGGTTTTTCCATGTGGTTTTAATTTGAAGAATTTTTCTATAGGTGCTATTTCTAATTGATGCGAAGAAAAATTCATGGTCTTTACTTTAAGGCTGGAAATATTTTCTAGATCCTTAATTTTTATCCAAGCGCCATGTTCAGTCATAACCCGCGAACTACCATGCAAACAGTGAATCATCACGACAATCTGTCCGTCTTGCGTAATGCCAAACTTCTTAGCGAGTGCAGCGTCATGAATGTTTTCTTTTTTCACCACCTGAATTTCTAAATAATGATTGCCAGAACCTAGAGTGCCTAATTGATCAATGCCACGTTTTTTTGCTTTGTCAGAAACTTTACTCGAGTCTGCCCAATCAATTTTTCCTTTGCCTTCGCATCGAGTAATATCTTCTTTCCAGCCATAGCCATTGTCGACACACCACTTCACTCCGTCAGTCATCACATCATCGAATTGTTGATGATTCACTTTCACAAATCCTTTGCAGCCGACGCCAGCAGGGACTGTTTTGAAGATATGATCTACTAATTCTTTCAATTTTGGCTGGACATCTTTGATTGTGAGATTAGTAGTAAGCAGTCGCATGCCGCAATTAGATGTAACAAAAGTATTTGCAATAAAATTATGATTAGTATCATTGATAGTTAAATCATAGACATATCCATAATAGGGATTTATCTTAATTTCTTCAAGAGATTCTACTACAAACCCCCAAGAACCATAGGAAGAAGTAGAAATAAAATCCGCAAATGAGGGAAATACAGCAGCTATACGAGAAGAAGTTGTTTGTTGTTCATAGATAGAGCGAAGAATAAATCGTTCATTTGCATACGGAGCACATAACGCCGAAACAATTTTTTCTGGTGCAACATCCTGAGCATAAGATGATTTTGCACTTTGACGAATTTCTTCTCGTTGTTCAATTATTTGTCGTTTCCATCCTAAATAGATGCTAGCTAATGAAGCGAGTTTTTCTTTTTCACGTTGATAGATATAGCCCACACGTTCAAAAAAAGTAACGAGATTTTCAGTTAAGGAAGGAATTGATAATCGTAGTCCAATAGTTTTTCCATGAATGCCTTCATAATCATTACATTCAACAAAAGAGATTTCTCGAGTACAAACTCCAAATTGTCCTAAGAGCGTGCGAATGTCTTCAAGAAATGCTATACCACTATCAGAAATATTTTCAGCTTTATTCATATTCAATTGTAGATCATAGAAGGTATAACCATGATTTTTTTGCGTACTCGGTGAAGAAAGTTCAGCACCAAAAAAGCTTGCCAAGAAAAGACGTTTTTGCCATAAAAACGACTGCATAATCCATAAAGGAATTTTATACTCTTGATGCGTTTTTTTACCATGGGGAGTACCTAAAGCAACAAGAAGCCAAGCCAAAGCAGTAGAGTGGTTATAAAGTGAATGTTCTTCAAAAGTAAATTGAGAGGTGTAATCTTTTCTTGTAATAAGATGTTCTCGAGTACGATATGACAAATTGCCGGCTATAGAGATTGATGCTAAATCTTTTTGAATATCTTGAAGATCTTCTTGATTACCATAACAAGTAATTTGTCCTTTTCGTTGATTAACAAAAGTTAAAGCGCCATCTCCGAATATGTGACCCATAAGTTTTAAGATCTGAGGAAGAGCGCGAGAATTATAACACAAAGGAAGTAATCCTCTCTGTTCTAGAAAAGAAATAATTTGATTAAGAGCATTGCCTCGTGAAGTGACACCATGTTGCTGTAAGAAAACAATAAAATCATCTTTCGTAAGAATTATTTTATCAGATGGTTTTTCATAAGAAACGCCTCGAAAACCGTGAGTTATCACTTTATCATCTATGGAAAGTTGGGAAGCAGGAATCATACCTCGTAAAGTCATTATAGGATGATCTCCCGTAACTTTGATAATATGGCTTGAAGCTGTAGTGATAGAATAAATTCGTTGAAGTTCTTTTTTCTTTAAAAAATAAACAATGTTAGTTTCTTTTTTTTCTTTTTTTTCTTTTTCCAAAAAAGGAAGAGAAAATTCTTTCCACTGTTGTTCTAGTTCTCTAATAGGAAGAAAAGTTCCATGTTGTAAATGAATCGTTGTATCTGGATGAAGACAGTTGATATCGAAGCCAATACCTCCAGGACTGATAATGCCTGTTTCTGTGTCAAAAGCAGCTACTCCGCCAATGGCTACTCCATATCCTCTGTGACAGTCGGGCATTGCTAATGAATATTTTTGAATCCCGGGGAGCATAGCTACATTTGCAATCTGGTCAAAAACTTGTGTATCTATCTGATCAAAAAGCTTTTTCGTTGCTATAATCCGTCCAGGAACTAGCATTCCTCTCTTGTAGCTTGTAGGGATTTCCCAAATAGTTGCATCTATCTGCTTAGCTTGAGAAGGCACATTCGACATAATAAAAAACTACTATCTAGTTTTTATAAGGATTGCTATAATAATTAGGAAGATCTTCTTTGTTCCTGACAATACACCTGCATACCCCAAGCGGATAATGCATATATAGGAGCTTTAGAACTGGGAGCATTAACTATTTCAACATATTGTTCGCAGAGAAGGTCTAACTTGCCATGAAATTGCTGGTCTGTCGGAGTTTCTGAGCTTCCTTGTTTCCCAAGTAAAGTTAAAGTGCGCATCTCTAAATCTTCATAAGGAAGACGTCCTTCATGTCCAAGAAGTGAGATGATGCATAATGAGAGATGGTCTAAATCCATCAAAATCTTGTCTAACAAGTCTTTAAAAAATTATCGTCGAAAGGATACTGTAAAATAAGCGTCACATTTATATAATCGTCTCACCAATGATAAATAAAGGGAGTGAGAGAATGATTCAACTTTGTCTGCAATGTAAAT
>Ga0209541_10009267_pt1 | contig 15975 bp, 15 predicted proteins | sample RifCSPlowO2_01_FD_184027 | JGI IMG/M metagenome (GOLD analysis project Ga0209541, IMG submission 184027) | Groundwater microbial communities from Rifle, Colorado - Rifle CSP2_plank lowO2_0.1 (SPAdes) (version 2) | ecosystem: Environmental > Aquatic > Deep subsurface > Groundwater | place...
AATGACCTAAGACCACACAGGAGCCTGAAATTTGATGTGCTTGAGACCCCATCTCAAGCATTTATCAGGAAGCTAAAAAAATGAAGAGAAGAAATAATCTATCGATAGGAAATAATTTCAGGATAAGACAAGATTTTCTAAAACAATACACATTTAAACCACCCTGTGTAAACTTTTTTGATGAAACTTTCAATATTTATAGAAAAAACAAATAAGAAATTAGCTCTTGAAGTAAAAGAAGGTATCCTTATTGAAGAAGTATTAAATCAATTAGGGATTAATAAAACAACAGTCTTAACAGCAGTCAATAAAGGTTTAGTTCCTGAAGATACAAAGATTAAAAAAGGAGATTCTCTAGAAATCCTCAGTGTTATCTCAGGTGGATAAATGACGTGCAAGAAATGCCTAAAAAACCCCGTAATTCTTCTCCCCAACAGTAATGTAAAACTGTGTAGTTCTTGTTTTATGAAACACACTGAAAAGAAAGTCTTCAAAACGATACGAAAATTTAATCTAATTGAAAAAAATGACAGAATTGCCGTTGCTTTATCGGGAGGAAAAGATTCTCTTTCTTTATTATATATCTTAAATAAATTAGCTTCAACACAAAGAGATATCTCCTTAATGGCTATTTTAATCAATGAAGGCATTCATGGCTATAGAGAAAAAACACTCAAAGATGCAAAAGCCTTTTGTAAAAAGTATAATACTGAACTCAACGTCTATTCCTACAAAGATGAATTTGGTTATACCTTAGATCAGTTAGTTAAAAAAATTCCACTAAATGCGTGTACAACCTGTGGAGTCTTAAGAAGATATTTACTCAATAAATACGCAAGAAAATTAAAAGTTACAAAACTAGCTACAGGTCATAATTTAGACGATGAAGCGCAAGCGTTCTTAATGAATACTTTTCGCAATAACATGGAAATTTCAGCGCGATTAGGACCCATTACAGGAGTAGTTAAAGATAAAGGATTTATTCCCAGGATTAAACCCTTTTATTTATTAACAGAAAAAGAAACAGCAACCTATGCTTATCTAAAGAAATTAACTTCTCATTTTACAGAATGCCCAAATATCAAAGGCTCTTTAAGAGATAACGTAAGAAATTTACTCAATGATTTTGAAAAACTCTATCCAGGAACGAAGCATGCAGTCATTAATTCGTATTTAGAAATTCTACCTTCTTTAAAGAAACACTATGCAACAACAAAAAAATTACAGCAATGCAAATATTGTGAAGAGCCAAGTTCTAAAGAAGTCTGTAAAACCTGTCAGTTGTTAGAGAAGATTAAAAGAAAGTAAATGGGCCCACCCAGATTCGAACTGGGGACCTTCACCGTGTAAAGGTGATGTCATAACCACTAGACTATGGGCCCTTAAACTTACTTCTTAAACATACTATTTAAAGCTAACGCGAAGTTTTTTTAAACATATGCTTCTTCTCTTTTTTATGCAAGAAGTGTACGATGGCTTAGATGCGATTCTAAAAGAGGATACTGCTCTAACAGAAGCAGCAAGATACGCTTGTTTAACTCCCAGCCATCATTGGAGATCTCAATTACTTCTGAAATCAGCTTCTTGTTACAATGTTTCTCAAGAAGAAGCTATGCCAGTAGCTCTTGCTATTGAACTCTTACATAATAGCTCTCTTATCCTTGATGATCTTCCCTCTCAAGATAATGCAACAGAGAGAAGAGGTCAACCTTGTTTGCATGTTAAATATGGGATAGCTACAGCAGATCTATGCTCTCACTATCTTATTGCGCAAGCCATTGAAGTTATTACACAAAGTAAGATTAACCCAGATCAACAAAGAAAAATCTTAGGAGAAATTGCTATTACAGCAAGCTCTTTGCTCAATGGTCAACAAAAAGACTTGCAATCTGCTTCAGACTTAGAAGAGAAACTAAAAGAATACTCCCTTAAGACAGGTTCACTCTTTGCAGCTGCATCCTACTTAGGAGCCTCTCTAGGATATCCTCCTAAAGATCATCTTACCCATTTACGAAGTTTTGGGAACAATCTAGGAATAGCCTATCAAATGAAGGATGATGCAAAAGATACAGGAGAAAAGAAGATTACTCCCGCTTACTTAGTTGGGGGAGAAGAAGCTAGAAAATTATTCCGGAGATTTAAAGAAAATGCAAGAGAAGATTTGAGAAGAATTGACAGAAAATTAAATCCATTAGAACTCTTTATAGAAGAGTTTCTTCAAGAAGGAAATCATGCTATTAGTCTTACCTCCTATTTAGGAAGAACACTAACTTTGCAAGGAAGTCGAGGATCTAAAACCATAATCCTAGATGCTCTAGGTTATAATGGTGAAACTCTAGTAGCTATTCTTGGTCATGATGAAAGAGATTGCTATCACCTCCCATTAGATAATAAACCAGATTGGACAGGCTTTGTTGTACAAGAAATTCGCAATGGCAAACATGTTTTACTTACTCCCGGTACAAGATTCAGAACCATTGACAGGGTGTGTAAAAAAGTAAATGAATACTTAAGAATGCTACCGCACTATAGATTTATTGTAGCACAATAATATTTCCTCTCCCTTTCTTAATCTTCTTTATCCTTCCTTCAGATTCTAACTGAGAAATAACTAAACTTATCTTAGCTTCCGAAAATTTGCTTCTCTTTCTAATCTCTTTCTGTAAAATCCTTCCTCCTTCCTCTTTAACAATCTTAAGAATATCTTTTCCTAAATCATCATCTAAAGTTTCTTTCACACTTTCTTTTTCCACTAGTTTTTCCTTTGACTCTATTTTCTTATTTTTTCTAAATAAAAAGAAAACCAATACAGCAAGAAATAATAACCCCAAAATAACCAGACTCCATACAGGAATAGAATCCTCTTCAACTGGAACCTCGATACTCGTCTGATTTAACAAACTTTCTAAATCCCCAAAAGTTGGGAATAACACAAGATCCAAAGTGAAATCACCATCTTGTCGAATACTCACAGTTTCCTGGGTGCTTGCAATCACTTCCTTATTTTCAGCAAGCACAGCTCTAACGACATAGCTTCCTTTCTCTAGCGTAAAAGAATACGTTCCGTCTTTAGCTACAAATCTCTGTTCAGGATTACTATTCACAAAGACAATTGCATTCAATGCGGGTTTTAACTCAAAATCATATACTGCCCCATGTAACGTAGCTGCATTTACGAAAGGGATAACTAGACAAAACAATAATAAACTAATGAAAAGTTTTTGCATAGCTCTAATCTCTTTTAAATCTATAAAAATCTTTCCCTAAAGCATAAGAAGCAAAATTTTAACTGTGTAAAGTGTTAGGAAACAAAATTATACTTTTTATTTTCAAAAATGAAAGTATGTTTATAAAGAAATATACTCTAAATACTCTTAGATCATAATAATACGGAGGTTTAAAATGAAAAAGACAATATCGATTGCCTTGATGACCCTTTTAGTGTTCAGTGCTTTTCCAGTACTAGCACAAGAAAGAAACATTGAAGCAACAAATATAGAACAATCTACAGAAAGGTATAACTTAGCAAGAGATGCTTTTACTGAAAATAGTAAGAAACATTTTGACAAAACAACGCAATTACTTGAGATAAAGAAACAAAAACACCTTGCCTGTGCAGCAAGTGTCACCAATGCGATAAATACATCTATCTGTAAAGCAAAGACAGAAGAACTTCGCTTAAATTCTAAAGAGTTAATGCTCACTTCAGCTGACTTAGTCATTGCCTATTTGCAGCAGCTGAAAGAAAAAACGCAAATGGAAAACTCTCTAACAGAAGTTGAAGCTACAACTCTTATTGAAGGTATTGACATAGATATTAGTGAGATAACAGCTATTAAGGAGAGTATTCAGGAAGCAACCACGAGTGAGCAACTTATAACAGCATTGAGTGCTCTCAAGTTGAAAATCTCTGATCTTAAACAAGACAAAACAAGCTATGTAAGCACTCTGAAATCTAGTAGAATAGGATTAATAGTCCAACGCGCTAACCAACTTGAAAAGAAGCTTGATGCAATCTTAGTCGTATTGAAAGAAAGAAATCTTATGACACAAGAAATTGAAGTCTTAGTAGCTCAATTCAAAGATAAGATTGCTAAGGCAAAAGAAAGCCATACTGAAGCAATCCAGTTATTGAAGGAAGCAAAACTAGCATCTTCAAACACAGAAAGAGCAAAACTGCAAAAAGAAGCACATCTGAAGATTCGAGAAGCACAACAATACTTACAAGATGCCCATGCCATCCTTACCAAAATCGTGAATACAGTAAGGGACATTACAGGCAACAAAAATCTTGAGGTAAACTACCAACAAGGAATCATACGAGAAAGATTGCGTCCTAATGCGACCCTTGCAACTGCTGATTGAACCTTAAGATGAACGAAAGGGTTAAAAATCTAAAGAGTTTACCAAAACAATGAAAACATTAACCATTATCGGAATCATTGTAGTATTCGGACTTTTGTTTGTAGCTGCGTGTGCTCAACCTAAGACAGAACCAACATACCCCGTGCAAACTACTCCGCCACCTCAAGAGTCCGTAGTACAAGAAGACTTGCCTGAACAACCAACAGATGTCTTCCAAGGGGCAAATGAAACCTTGCCAGATATTGATTCGTTAGATGTGCCAGTTGATGAATCAGACCTAAGTTAATTTTTTTCTTTTTTACAAAACTTTATAAACACATAATTTTCTTGCATACTTATGGAAGTACCCCCCATAGAGATTCCAGAAGATTTAAAGAAAAAACTCGATGAAATTAAAGGAAAACTAGAGAAATTCAAGGATTTGATTCTCAAAGAACATAAAGAAATCATTGGCGTAATGGTATTACCGCCACCAAAAGAAGCTGTTGATAAAGTCACAGGAAAAAAGATTGACAAAAACATCATTGATGTCTTAGTATTAATTGACGATGCTCCTATAGAAACAAAAGATTTATTCGTATTCAGAAGAAATATTTTCACTTCTTTAGATAAAATTGCACTAAGCATTGATAAGAACATCAGAGCACAGCCTATGTTAGTAGCTGAGTTAAAAGAAAACTGCTATGATGCAAAATACGAAATTCTCAATTTAATCTCTTACGGAACTGCTTTATACGATCCCAAAGATATGTTAGCTGCAATAAAACTCTCAGAAATTCATAAAGAAATGGTCTTAAAGCAGTTTGACAAATACATCGTTGCGTACGTAGCTGCTGGTTCTTTATTTAGGGGAGAAAAATCCAATGACATCGATGTTTACATCATAGTAGATGATACTGATGTCAAGAAGATGTCAAGGTATGATCTAAAAGAAAGATTACGTAGTATGATTATTACAAAAGGCTATGAAGCCTCTGATATAGCTGGTGTTAAGAAACTCTTCCATATTCAAGTCTATATTTTAACAGATTTCTGGGAATCTGTAAAAGATGCTCATCCGGTTATCTTTACTTTCTTAAGAGATGGAGTTCCTATGTATGATAAAGGAATTTTTATGTCTTGGAAATTATTATTATTAATGGGGAGAGTAAGGCCTTCTCCTGAAGCAATTGATGTGCAGATGGACATGGGAGAAAAATTCATTGATAGGGCTAAAAAGACATTGCTTAGAATTGCCATGGAAGATTTATACTATGCTGCTTTAAATCCAAGTCAAGCAGCGTTGATGTTATACGGAGTTTCGCCCCCAACACCTAAAGAGACCTACACTTTAATGAGAGATATTTTCGTTAAAAAAGAAAAATTACTTGAAGTAAGATATGTTACAATCTTAGAAAGGTCTGTTAAATTCTTCAAAGATATTGAGCACGGAAAAATTTTGGAGGTTTCTGGAACACAAATTGATAGATACATTAGAGATATTGAATTATACTTAAAAAGAATCAGAAAATTATTTGATCAAATTGAGAAGAAGAAAGAATCTGAAACCATTCAAGATATTTATACAACAACGATTAAAGTTACTACAGATGTCTTAACAGCAAATGGAATTAAGGTAAAAGATATTGAAAAAGACTTTGAAACATACGCACATAAAGTAAATATCTCTGAGAAATTTGTCAATACTTTAAAAAATGTCATTAAAGCGCAGAAAGAATACAAAGCAAGAAAATTAAGGAAAGCTGAAGCTGAAAAAGTGATGAGAGAAGCTAGAACTTATATTAGGTTATTACTAGATCATTTACAACAGAAGAAAAGTTATGAAATTGAAAAATTGAAATTACGCTTTAGATACGGAAAGAAATTCGGAGAAGTTCTAATTTTAGGCAATGAAGTGTTTATCTATAAAGATTTAGAGTTAAAAGAAAAAGCTTTGATTAAAGCAGATATTACAGCAGATGGTTCCTTAGTCAATGTAAAAAAAGCTACACCTTTAGAATTAGAAGAAGCAGTCAATAAAATAGGAATTACAGAGCAAACTTATGTTAAAGAGAAATTCTTTGAAAATTTGCAAAAGATTATAGGGCATGAGATTGAGTTGTTTGTGAATTACTAAAAAAAATTAACCTTGATCCTATATTCTTAATTTCAATAAAGAAGAAATTTTTTTGTAATCTCAACTATCTTTTGCAGATTGTTGATATAAAACACCTGTTGGACATTTAGTTGTAAATTCATTTGAAAACCTTTCTGTCAAAATGGTAAGAACAAAATAGAGTAAAATAACCTATTTAGTTACTTTGAGATCTACTGATTGAATAAAAAAGTTTAAATAGGAGTAATTTTCTTAGTAGAAGATATGAGAGGTTACCTTATTCCTATTTTTTTCGTATTATTTCTATCATCTGTGTATGCAGTTGATATTACTGTGAAGAGTGAGGGGGTGCATGAAAGGATAAGTGCACTGCATGAAGCTAGCTTTCGTATCTTTGTCACGAATAATGAACAAGTGAGTGATACCTTCACATTTGAATATTTTGATATTGACTGGAGAATTGTTTCAGATCCTCTAACGTTAGCACCCGGACAATCAGGTAATGCTGTTATCAATGTAGTTCCTGTTGGCAATAAACAACCGGGGAGATATGGAGTTAATCTTCAAGTTATTTCTTCAAATAATCCTGTATCTGTTGAACAGCATACTTTAGCTGTTGATGTTCTTGATTACAAAGATATTTTCGATTTCCAATTTGAACCTGTTGTTCCTGAGATTGATCCAAGGAAACCAGGAATTATTAGATTACAAGTTGAGAATAAATTAGATCTTCCTTTTGAGAGCATAGTAGTTCAGTTGAAAAATGATCTTTTGAAGAGTGAAAAAGTCATGAGTATAGATGCAAGTGATACTCAAGTACTTGAGTTTCCTGTTGAAATTGCGAAAGAAACTAAAGAGGGAGATTATCCCTTAGTTATTGGTTTATCATCTGGAACAACTCCTTTAATGAAAACAGAGCAGACTATGAGGGTTAGTTCTGTTGGAGATACAAGAGAACAAGAGAGTGCTGAAAACACTTGGTTGATTAAAAGAGTAAGTGTTGTTAAGAAGAATGAAGGAAATTCTGTTGTTCATGAGTTATACAATTATGAAGTGAGTGGTTTTGAGAAAATCTTTACTAGAGCTAGTCCAGAGCCAACATCTATTGTAAGATCTCAAAAAGGTTATACTTACAGATGGGAGTTTGATTTACAGCCTCAAGGAGAGCAGATGATTAGTATTGAAGTCAATTATAGAACTACTGTTTTGATTTTGCTTGGTATAATCTTAATTGGAGGGGTTTTGTATTACTTCTTTAGAAGGGATATTAAATTAGAGAAGAGGATTGTTACTATTAAGAAAGAGAAGGATGACATTTCAACAATTAAAGTAGTATTGACGGTGAAGAACAAAAGCATAAGACACTTTAAAGCAATTAGAGTTGTTGATAGAACAATTAAAGTGTTGGAAAGTCCTAAAGAATTCGGAACGTTGCCTCCAGAGAAATTACGTAAGACTGAGAAGGGTGTGGAAATGGTCTGGCTTATTAGTCATTTGGCTGGTGGAGAGGAAAGAATCATTACATATAAGATGACTTCTCCTCTGAAAATTGGGAATGCAGCTATACCTCCTGCTTATTTGAGATATCCAAAAGGTGGAAGAAGTATTTTGGTTAGATCTAATTTAGTGAAGTTGTTTTCTAGTAAATAATTTTATTTATATTTTAGCCAAAATTTCTTGAAATAAGGAAGCGTAAGTGTTGAAAGGAAAAATCCTATTGTAGGAACTAAAGCATTTATCCATGGCTTGGGAGCTTTAATGGACCAAAGAAAGAAAACGACAATACTGTAGGTCATAACTCCAATAAATATCCTTCTTGTTTTACTTACTTCCCAAGCTTTATCTTCTTCAACCTTTTTGTTTCTTGCTTGAATATTTTCTATTTCCGTCATATTTTTGTGAATAACTCAGCCCTAAAGGGACTGAGCGTCACCTAATTAAATGTTGCAAGAAGTTTCTGCTGTTTGTCTTTGTAGTAATAATAATCTACTGCTTGCCAATGCTTTTTCTGGCTGTGTTTGATGTAGAACTCTACTGCTTCTCTTGTTACTATGCCTACTGTCCTGTAGAAGTAGCCTTCGCTCCAGAATTTCTTGCCCCAAAGCTTGTCAATGAATAACTGCTTGTGGTGTTTTCTCATCATATAGCTGGTAAAGCCTTTAAGTTCATTTGCTAGCTTTTCTACGCTGTATTTCTTCCAATCTGTAATGAATGCATGGAAGTGATCTGGTCCGACATCCATGGCAGTGATACAGATGTTAAGCTTTTTTGCTTTCTCCATGAAGTAGACTTTGGTAAGATTTTTCACTTCTTCATTCCTAAAGATATCTCTCCTGTAAGCAGGAGTGAGTTGTAAATGGAGACAAGATTCTCCTACACTTGAGGTAGTTCTGACTAGTTCGATTTCCATGCTGATTTTCTCCTGACGCAAAGGTTTTTATTCTTCAAAGAAAGCTCACGCTAAGCGTGAGTTCATATAGCATAGCGTCAGATGCTACGCTACTTTTTTCTTTTTTTAGGCTAATAAAGAATTCGCAATTCAACTCAGACCTAAAGGAGTGAAGTTTTCTTGCTCAAACTAGATCATAAATTAGTTCCTATTATAGGAACTATTATGGAAAGCAAAGAAGAATATGTCTTAAAGTTATTTTTAGATAATCCTACAAAAGAATGGCATTTTGAAGAGATTCTGCAAGAAGCGAAAATTACGAGAAGTAAAGCTCATCATTGGCTAAAGCAGTTTACGAAGGAAACCCTAATCAGAAGAGTAAAACCTAAAGGAAAGATGCCTTATTATCTGAGTAATTATTTATTTCCTTCTTATCAGAATAAAAAAAAATTGTTTGCATTTACGCAAATGTACAAAAGTGGTTTTCTCAATCATTTAGCTTCTTTGTCTAAAGCAACAACTGTCATCATTTTTGGAAGTTTTGTCCGTTCTGATTGGTACAAAAACAGCGATATAGACCTCTTTATTTATGGAAAACCAGAAGGTTTAACATTGGCAAAGTATGAAACTGCATTACATAGAGATGTTCATGTCTTTGTTTGTAATAACTCAGAAGAACTTGAAAAATTAGGTATTGATTTTATGAGAAATGTTCTTAAAGGAATAATTGTTAAGGGAGATATGGATTTTGTAAATGTGAGTATACATACCTGAATATTTGACTCAAAAAGAAGCATTCTTGAAATGCAAGAAAGAGGGGAGATCTTTTGTTGTAGAATATATAAGCGAAGAACGCATTAAAGCTACGCTTGCTATCTCCGAAAGTGATCTTGCATCAGCTAATTTTCTTAAAATAAATCTTGATCAAAAAAGCATTCAGTGGAATACTGTGTATAAATTGTATTATGATGCACTGCATGAACTAGCTGAAGCACTTCTCCGATTTAAGAAAATAAAAATCGATAACCATCAGTGCCTCTTTGTGTATCTTTGTGAAAGTTATCCTAACCTTGATCTTAGTTGGGAGTTCTTTGAGAGAGTAAGAACAAAAAGAAATGGGATTAATTATTATGGGACACCAATTTCTTTTGAAGATTGGAGAGAAGTAGAGATACAGTTTAATTTATATATTAAGACGTTATAAGAAGAGGTTATAAAAATATTTAGTTTAGTGAAAAAATGAAAGAAAGTCTAGGAATAACCGTAAAAAAGGAAGATGATTTCTCTGAGTGGTATACTCAAGTTATTTTGAAATCTGATCTTTGCGATTACAGTCCTGTTTCTGGGTGCATTATCTTTAAGCCTTATTCGTATGCTATCTGGGAAAAAATTAAGGAACAAGTAGATAAAAGGATAAAAGCAATGGGTGTTAAGAATGCGTATTTTCCGTTGTTTATTCCTGAGAAGCTTTTGAAGAAGGAAGCTGAAAATTTTGCTGGATTTTCTCCTGAAGTAGCTTGGGTAAGTGAATCTGGAAGTTCTAAGATGGAAGAAAGATTAGCAATAAGGCCTACTTCCGAAGCGATTATGTATGAAGCCTATGCTCGATGGATACGTTCTTGGAGAGATTTGCCTTTAAAATTAAATCAGTGGAATAATGTTGTGAGGTGGGAATTTAAGCATGCTGTGCCTTTTTTACGAACTAGAGAGTTTCTCTGGAATGAAGGGCATACGGTTTTTGCTACGCAAGTTGAAGCTGAAAAAGAGGCTAAAGATATTTTAGAAATGTATGAAGAGATTTTGAAAGAGTATTTTGCTTTATTCCCTTTATCTGGGAGAAAAACAGATCATGAGAAGTTTGCTGGTGCTGAATATACCTTAACACATGAGATTCTTATGCCTCAAGGAAAAGCCATTCAAGGTCCTGATGCGCATTATGATGGGCAGAAGTTTGCGAAAGCATTTGATATTACGTTTTTAGATAAGAATGAGAAAAGACAATATGCGTATCAGAATACTTGGGCTATTACAACAAGGATGATTGGAGTATTAGTTGCTGTACATGGAGATGATAAGGGATTAGTGTTACCTCCTAAATTAGCTCCGTATCCTGTTGTGATTATTCCCATTGTAACAAAAGAGGATAAAGAAGCTGTGAAGAAAGCTAAACAGATTCAAAAAGTTTTGAAGGATTTCGATTGCTATGTAGATGATAGAGAAGAGTATTCTCCTGGATGGAAGTTTAACGAGTGGGAAGTGAAAGGAGTTCCTTTAAGAATTGAGATTGGGCCTAAGGATATTAAAGAGAAAAAAGTAGTGATTGTAAGAAGAGATATGGGAGAGAAAAAGTTTGTTAAGGAAGAGCTAGTTTTAGGAGAGGTTAGTAAGTTATTAGAAGCTATTCAAGATAATTTATATCAAAAATCTAAAACATTTACAGAAAAGAGTATTGTGAGAGTAAAAACCTTGGAAGAGTTGAAAAAAACTGTTAAAGCTAAGAAGATTGGGGAGGTTTTCTTATGTGAATCTTGTGAAGATGCTTTAAAAGATAAAGCTGATGGTGCAAAAGCTTTGAATATTCCTTTTGAACAACCTATATTAGGAAATTGTATTCTGTGTAAGAAAAAGGCTTCTTATTTAGTGAGGGTTGGGAAGAGTTATTAACTACTAAAGAATAGTTAAAAATAGGAAGATTTATAAACTGAAAAAGAAGATAAGAAAGTATGTGTAGAATATTGGTCGGAAGCGCTCTTGTAGGGATTTTGCTAGGTGCTTCTCTCCCTGTCCAAGCTGGTGTTTTCAATTCGGAAAAAGTCAATCTTGCAGATAATGCTACAATCCAAATACAAGCAGATTTTGACTATTCTCAGATTGATAGTTCATATCAACATCAGACAAAGTTTACAGATAGAGATGTATATCTAGGATTTATTCTTGGAAGAAATAGGGAGGAATTTGAAAACCATGTTAGAAGAGGTATTGAAGTTTTTCGTGAACAATATGAGGTATTACCGGATTCTTTGCCCTTAACATTTGATTTTGATACTGAACAGGAACAATTTGCCGGAAAATGGGATTGGGCTATACCTGGAAGAATCACGTTTGGGCTTTTTCAAATCCAAGGATGGCACAACTACAATATCGAAGCCTTAGTTATTCATGAGCTTACTCATAGAGAACAAGAATTACGAGGAGTATTTCCTACAATCGTGAGATATCACACCTTATTAAGGGAGGGAAAGACCGAAGCAGAAAGCAAAGAAATCCTTAATCAAGAAGAAGGTCTTTTAGCTCAATATGATTTGGAAATGCAAAAAAGAGAACAACAGCCTGTTGCAAATGAAATTGATTTCTATGAGTCTCTGCTTAAAGAGGAACACTTATCATCTCAAGGTAGGGGCTGTATATTATTCATGCTTCAGGATGCCAAACTTCGACAGTGACTCTTCTTATCTTCTAATGGATTCCCAGTTCAATCTGTAAGGAGTAAATTGTCTACCCCGTGAATCTGTGTAAGACATATCACATCCCGAAGGATCAGTGCATTGTGGTCTTATTACTCCTGATCGCGGAGCTAAAAGCTCGATTTCATGGTTTTCATGCACATTAATGCTACCATAATACACTCCAAACCTTGGAACTGATGAAGTTTCATCTGCTGGTAGAGGTTGGTGCACTACATAAATATGTCCCGGTTCACCTTCGACTCGAGGAGTTAATAATACATCTCCTGCCCGGACATCATTCCAAGGGATAGGAGAAGCAAAGCGTTCGTAATTTGCAGGATTAGTGTTTACTGCGTTTGCAGCTCGCTGAGCAGAGTCAAGGCTTTGACCTATTGTTGAAACAGAATCTGCGGCAGGATTGTCTCCAATCAAAAAGGTGAGATCAAAACCATTCTGGTTAGCAAATTGCATCATAGCTCCTACACAATAGCCCATACAGGATGCTGTTTCTTGTTGATTTAAATCAGAGGTGGATGCTGCACGAGAAACATATTCTCTCCAGTCTTCTTTGAGGTTAACCACATTATTTACTTCTCTTCTTAGGGCAAGTGAGGCCTGATTTTGTCTTCTTTGAAAATAGTCCTTAACTCCTTGATCAACCATATTTTGTAAATAACTTTTTTCTTCATTCCCGCTAGGATCCACAAAAATAAGAGGATTATTTTTTACATAAACATACGGAGAAGCATCAGCAGAAAGAATAGGATCTATCTGCGTGAATCTTCCTAGAGAAGGATCATAGTATCTTGCTCCGTAGTACATTAACCCAGAATTATCTTTGGGTTTTCCTGTGTATGAGTATTCTGATGAGCCTGTTTGTGAGAATTCATTTCCGAAAGGTTCATACGAAGTTGAGTAAACAACTGCTCCTACGGAATCTGTAATTGCTCGAATACTTCCTAGGTTGTCTTTATGATAATAATTAATATTTCCTTGATCATCTAAGGAAGCTACTAAGCCATTTGCGTAAATGTAGGTTGTTTCTTGGCTTTCAGATTCTGTAAGAATTTGAGTATCTTCTCCTGGTTGAGTAGTGTTTTGTGTTGGTGATGTTGAAAGTTGTGTTATTGGGAGAGAAGTTTCAGAGAATTTGTAAACAATTTTCCCCGATGAAGATTGCAAGTAAGGAGTAATTGTTAAGGTTGTTGGAGTTCCTGTTTTTGTTGCATCAAAATTGATAAGGTATTTCTTCGTTTCTTTTGCTGCTAAAATATTTGCATCATAAAATGAATCTGTTCCTTTGTCTCCTGTTATTGTAATAAAGAGCTTTACATTTACAATATCTTTGTTTTGGATTAATGCATTTACTTGATTATTTATGAGTTCTGCTTTTTGAATATTAATTTGAACAATTTGCGTAGAGTAAGAAATCTTTTCTGAGACAGCATATCCTGTAAATTTAGGGAGTTGATATATTACTGTAAGAAGCAAGATAACTATAACTACTATAAGACCTCTTTTTAACATAGGGATTTAATGAAAAGGAGTTTAATAAAGATTGTGGTAATCTTCATCAACAGTCAACGCAGGAAATACCATCAGAGCCAACACACATACCAATTCGCCAGCACCAGGTATCTCCTTTGTATAACATAGGTGAACTTCCCTTTATCATAACTGGGCTTCCACCTCCACCGCCTCCTCCACCTCCACAGTCTGGATCAGCAGGGATACAGTAAGCTCTGCAACCATCACCTGCACCACAGGTTGGACCACTTGGAGCATTACAGTCAACTGTGTCACAACAAAAGGAGTAATAAGGATCGTATCTTCCTACATAATTATAGCCTGAAGGACAGCACGCATATATAGTCCCACCGCTAGGCATGGTTGCACTTCTTAAGAATTCTCCAGAATCATCTCCACAACAACCCTGTTGAGCACTATAAGCATACTCTCCAAAGCCATTAGGAAATCGACCTGGCAGCAAACCACCACTTGGCTGATAATTAAGATGAAGAGTATCTCTACATAACACTGCGGATGAATCTGGATCTACCCATTTTCCTGATGCTCCAAATACGCCTGTTGGACTACAATAGGCATTTGTCGGATTAGGTTCATACGATTGTGTTTTGCTATCTACAATTGCACTTGTGTCAGGAGCATAACACTGCCCTTTGTAGACACAATTATTTGTCGCACAGCACGCATTATCAAAGATATCTTTTGCAGTAGCACTGTCATATGTACAAGAACCACCTAAGTTACAAGTGTTCCCATCATACGCAAAAAAATAGGTTTTTATTGTTCCTAAATTGCACGCTCGGTCATATTTTTCATACACTGGGTTTCCGTTTTGATCATATACATAGAGTGTTGCTTCATCACTCGCATTAATCATCTTTTTTGTCCTTCTTCCTGAAGCATCATACACATAGGATTCATAACCATTGCTTGGATGCTCTGTAATCTTTTTCAACATATTACTACTAGGGTAGTATTCATACTCTACATATTCTAAGGGATGTGTAACGCTCCTTTTCTGGTAGAGATTGCCTATAGCATCATAAGTATAAGTGTAGGTATCAGAATCTTTTATCTCATTCTGTAGTCTATTTGTTCCTGAGTAATATTGATATGTTGTTGATTGGAATCCACCACCGCCACTTGAAAGAACTGTTTCTGTTTGTCTATTCCCAATCAAATCATTATAAGCATATTGAATCATTTGAGATCCAAGCAAGGACTCTGATGAGTCAAGAGCTTGCTTAAGTCTGTACTGGTTATCGTATTGATAAGCAATATAGGGTAAAGATAGTGATCTTGCTGAAGAGATATATTCATGTAGCATGTTTCCTGTGTCATCATAATCATAAAACCGTGTGAAAACACTTGGAGTGGTTATTCCTGCTACTAAATCTTTATCAGTGTATTCAAAATTCGTTGTAAAACTATTGGGGAAGGCTATGCTTTCAATCATCCCTCTGGTTGTGTAGTCATACATAATTTCTTCTCCATTGATAACAACTGAGTTTAATTGATCTAAGTCATTGTACATGTAATTGATTATTTGATTATTGGGTAAAGTCATGGAAATAAGATTGTCTGAACTATCATACACATAGGTCGTCACATAATCAACGCTGCTCGTATCTTTTGGGCGTTTTAGTTCATAGACTAATCTTCCTCGACTATCATATCCATAGTAACTAGTTCCTGAATCATCGCGTAAACCGGTTAGTTTTCCTTTTCCATTTTGCTTGTAGCTTTCAGGAATAGGATCGGGAGTGGGTGTATCATACTTATCATACCTGTAAATTACATTAGGATAACCATAACTGTGGGGTTTAATGGAGATGATTCTATTTAAGCCATCATAGGTATAGATGGTAGTGTCCCATTTTTGGTCCCACTCTGATGCAAGGCTTCCAGCTTTATCATACGTGTAACGAATCATTCCCGTGTCTGGGTTCGTCATGTCTATCTTTTGAGATAATGAATTATATGTTTGTGTGGTAATCTGATTTCTTGGGTTTTCTATTCTCGTGGGGTTACTTAAAGTATCATAAGTAAAGAGGGTTGTCGCTGCTTCAAGAGTACCCAGAGCTATTGTTTGAGAGATTGCCCTTCCATATGCATCATTTATCACCTTAGCAGTTTTCCCTTGTTCATCTACT
>Ga0209541_10009268_pt1 | contig 15975 bp, 20 predicted proteins | sample RifCSPlowO2_01_FD_184027 | JGI IMG/M metagenome (GOLD analysis project Ga0209541, IMG submission 184027) | Groundwater microbial communities from Rifle, Colorado - Rifle CSP2_plank lowO2_0.1 (SPAdes) (version 2) | ecosystem: Environmental > Aquatic > Deep subsurface > Groundwater | place...
TCACTGCTCCAATCCCGCCACCTATTGTTTATGGACTTATCAAAGCCATTGAATTAGTGGAGAAAGAAACTTGGCGCCGGGAAAAATTACTCATGAACGCAAAATATCTTAGAGAAAAATTAACCGAACTCGGTATTGATTTCCGTAATTCGCAGACCCAAATCATTCCGATAATGATAGGCGACGAAAAAAAAGCTATGAAAGCAAGCGAAGAACTTCTCAAAAACGGAATTTTCGTCCCTGCCGCTCGCTGGCCGGCAGTACCTTTGGGTCATGCGCGATTGCGGGTTACCGTTACCAGCGAACATAGCCGAGAACAGATAGACCAATTTTTAAAATGCCTCCGCGAAATCGGCCGCGAGTTGGGGGTGGTGAAATGCAAAATTTGACAATAATAAGGTATATGATAGATTTTAAGATAGAAAGGATCTTAAAATATGACTGTAAAAGAAATGATTTCCGATCTTACTGAAGATCTGCAACTTTGTAAAAATGTAATATCCGCTGTAATTTATGGTTCTTGGTTAAGCCAAGAAAAGTTAACGGATATTGATGTGGCAATTGTGATTCCAAGTTCTAACGGGGTTGTGGAAAACAACACCTACCTCGCTCTAAAAGAATTACGCGAATCACTGGCGCTTAAATTGGACCGGGATATCGATCTAGTTCCACACACCTCGGACGAATTCAAGGATAAACGGTCACCATTGTATTATCCACGATATAATCCATCATTGATATTCGGCCGAAGAATTAAGGGGCATTTTCCGATAGAACCGATATATGATATTAAGAAGAAATTCGGTTTTAAGGATTTAACTGCCTATGTGCTTTATGACAATCGAACCATTTGTAGAAGACAACTCATGCGAACCCTAGACGGAGAAGCTGGAAGAATCTATGTAAGCAAACTCATTCATGGATTGGGTAATGCGCTGACATATTATTCTTGTAGTGTCGGAAAACCATTCTTGACTTCTCCTTCAGATTTGTCGAGATGCCAGTATCTGTTTGATGAGGTCTATTCTGTGAATACCAGCCTGATGCGAGAATTTTTTGACAAATGTAAGACGGATGTAAATTTTAACCAAGCCACCATGCTTATGTATTGGTACGAAAATCTACTGAACTTGGTCTTAAAAGGTAAAGAATTTGCCGAAAAATATCAAATTGCTTGCGAAAAAGTAGCCCGTGGCCATATCGTTGAGGTTCCCTAGCGCCATTACCATCCGGGGAACTGGATGGTTATTTTTTGGAACTCAAATGAAAAAAATAGATTTACATTTACATTCTTATTATTCCGACGGTGAGAATTCTCCCGAAGAAATTTTATCATTTGCCAATGACAACAATCTTAAAATATTTTCAATCACTGATCACAATTACATTTCAGACAGAATTGATGTATTAAAGCAAAGATTAAAAAAAGATAATATTGAGCACATTGAAGGTATCGAATTATCTTGTTTTGATAGAAAGAAAGTTATTTCTATTCACATGCTTGGTTATTCAAAAAATTTCAAGCGGAAAATAAATAAAGAGCTCGAGCCAATTATTGAAGGATATAATAAAAGAGCATTCAGCATCATTAAAAAATTGAACGGGGAATTGCCGGGCGTAAAATTAGATTTCAATGAAATTATTTCTAGCGGTCATGAAAAATATGTAAGTCGTAACACGCTTGCCCATGAAGTCGTAAAGTTTCTCAATAATCAAATCACCATCAAAGAAGCCCTAAAAAGATATGTATTCGTGGAAGAAGATAATTCTTGGATTATTAGTCCGCAGACGGCAATTGATATTATTAAAAGAAATAACGGGGTGGCAGTTTTAGCGCACTCGGGGAATATTTTAGAAAAATTAGGAGAGGTTAAATATGAGCATTTGGTGAAAAAGTTAATTTCTTATGGACTTGAAGGAATAGAAGTTTTTTACCCTAAGCATAATCTGGAACAACAAAATAAACTGGAAAAAATTGCTTGCGATAATAATTTACTTGTTACCGGTGGAAGTGATTGGCATGGAAACATATTTACACCAAACAAACCTATAGGGGTTATTGTCCAAGAAAAACATGTAAAGAAATTGTTAAACCGTGTGCAAGTTAAGTAAAAACAACAATCAAGATTGAGAAACTTGGGTAATACACGGGTGAGTATTGGCCCGTACCCCAAATTTTGAACACCAATCTTGTATATAATTAACAGCGTTAATCATAATACAAGGTCATGAAAAAATATCGCATCGCTCCGGAAATCAAGGAGCAAATTTTGGAATTGGCGAAAAAATACAAAGCGATGACTTACATAGATGACGCTCACGCCACGGGAATTTTGGGTCCGCACGGCCGAGGCATTGAAGATTATTTCGGCGTTGAAGGTAAAACGGATGTGATAATGGGTACTTTTACTAAAGCCTTCGGCGGCGTTGGAGGGTTCGTCGTTAGTAGCCAAGACATAATTGACTATCTGAAAATCCGCGCCGATTCGTTTATTTTCACTGCTCCAATCCCGCCACCTATTGTTTATGGACTTATCAAAGCCATTGAATTAGTGGAGAAAGAAACTTGGCGCCGGGAAAAATTACTCATGAACGCAAAATATCTTAGAGAAAAATTAACCGGACTCGGTATTGATTTCCGAAATTCGCAAACTCAAATCATTCCGATAATGATTGGCGACGAAAAAAAAGCTATGAAAGCGAGCGAAGAACTTCTCAAAAACGGAATTTTCGTCCCTGCCGCTCGCTGGCCGGCAGTACCTTTGGGTCATGCGCGATTGCGGGTTACCGTTACCAGCGAACATACTCGGGAGCAGATAGATCAATTGGTTCTAAATTTGAAAAAGATAAAAGCCGGTGTGGGGTTTTAAGTGTTATCCGCTGACTAAATCAATTTTAAAGCTTCATTTAAAAAGCAAAAGTCTCTTTCTTTAGTAAATTTTCTTCCACAATCATCAGAAGTTTGCTCCGGGAAATTAATTAATTTTAATGCTTCGTCTGGTGGCACCCAAACAATCTCATAACCGTATAATTTTTCTCTATCAGAAAAATTGGGAGCGTTTTTTTTGAAATTTGTTCTTTTGGAGATTCTCGCAAAAAGTTGAATTAATAGTTAAACAAGCTATAATTAAAACAAAATGAACACACCCATGTTTGATATTCCACCTATCTCCGATGCCCCACCACAACCAAAACCACCAAATCCGAGACTACCACCACCATAAAGGGGATTCAAGGCAAGAGCAATCTTGCCTTTTTATTTTTTTGTTGTATAGTTATAAAAAGATTTGACATTAAACCACACTTAGATTAAACTCTCAACAGATTACCTTAACAAAAGGAGAACCTATGTATAACGGTCAAAATGATTACGACGGAGATGACGGCGGTTGCATTGGAAAACCCTGACAATCTCAACAAAGAAAGGATTAATGTTATGCCCGAGGGAAATTGTAGCGGCGATGGCTCGGAAGAGTTTGCCGACCATTCTAGTGTCCGATACCCAATGGGATTTCTTCAAATTCCAATGGAGTATCTCGGAGCACTATTTTTGGGAAGTTTGCCCGACCGGGAAAATTTACCAAAATTTCACCCGCTTAACGGGTTAAAAAACTGCTATTAGCAGGAGAGTCGCCATTGAGTAATGGATCGACTCGTTACAACCGCAACTTGGTTATCCTTAAGGATGTTATGCCTGAAGATGGACCTGATCACGATGACTATGGCCATGACAGTTGGCCTTGAGAGCATCAGCCCCCTATGAAATGTAGTAATAGGGGGTTGAATTTTTTATTATGAATCCGCAAATCAAAATAAAATTTAATAAGTTTCTTTCTCCGATTTTTACCGATTGGATTCACCAACATGACAAGTGGAAGAATTGGAAAGAACCGACTCAAGGCGAAATTGACACTAAGGTCAAGCTTTTTAACGCTGTTTGGGATAAAAAAGGAGATGAGATTTTAACTAAGATGCAGAAATTTACTGGTCTTAATTTCAAACGGAACATCATTGATGTCCACATTGTCGCTGGCAACCCCCGCGCCTTTAACTTTCCCATTGTTTTGAAAAGCAATTTAACTGAAGACGAGTTTATCACTATTCTTACCCACGAACTTACTCATACTTTACAAAGCGACAATGATGTTGATTATATTTCTTACTGGAAATCTAAGTATCCCAAAGAAACTAATACTACTTTGAATCACATTGTAACTTATGCGGCTCTTCGTCATATCTTTAAAGGTTCTATGACTCTTTTGAAAATTAAAAAGGAGGCTGATAATCACTCTACCAATGAGTATACTAGGGCTTGGGAAATTGTCGTTAAGGAAGGATATGGAGAAATTGCTAAACAATTACGCATTTTGCGTCATTCTATTTCAGTGGTATAATGTTGGTAATGAAAGATTTGGTTTCTGATGAGTATTTATCAAAAAAATATCCAACGAGGGGAAGTTTTGTAGTGCAAGGGAAAACTGTCAACATTCCGGCGATTTACAAGGGTCAAGGTCTGACGGCGGTATTTCCAATTTCGTATAAAAAAGCAACAGAATTGATTCATTCAAAAGATTTGAAACCGGCGCGGTTTTCATTTACAAAAGCGCTCTTAAACATCACCGCTTTTGATTTCAGTGAAAGCCCAATCGGACCATATACCGAATTAGCTTATGCGATACCAGTTTTGTATAAACCAAAATTGAACATTCCTCTCTTGCCAGCTTTGTTGAATAAACATTGGAAAGGGTTTGGATATTATGTGTTGGATCTAATGCAAAGTACAGAGATAGCAATTGAGCATGGAAATCAGCTTACAGGATATCCGCATAACAATAACTTGATAGATGTGCGCTTTGTGAAAAATCATTCCACATTAAAAATCGTCGCTTCCGACAAATTTGGAGATATAATTAATATTCAAGGTTTAGTGACTGAATCATATAAAAATGTCTTTCAAACTTACGCGACTTATTTCGAAAAAAATGGAAGTTTCTCTGAAATCCAAATGGATGTGTATGGCGATGAAACAAAAATGCGTGATGTGAATCTTCAGTTTGGAAAAAGTAAATTAGCCGATATTGCGAGTGCCGTTGTTTCTACAAGACCTGTGCAAGCAAGTTACTATCCACATGTTATAGAAATTAACCCGGTAACTTTAAAACATTTATGATCAAGTATTTTTTAACGGGAGTGGTTGTTGTGCTGATGGGCTCATTGTATTTTCTCAACACAATGTACCCGGATGTAAAAGGACGATTGTTTTTTTCGGTCTTTGTAGTTTTAGTGGCTTTAGTAAAAATCTGGGAAAGTTTTTATACTTCCAAAGAAAAGGACGCGCTAAAATATCATGGTGATTGGACATTGATATTAACCGCTTTGTTATATTTCGCAACGGGAATAGTAATTGTTTTGGAGTTTTTTATCATAAATAGAAAACTTAATTTATATTTTGTTATAATAGGCCTCGCAATTTTCTTGTCGGCAATACTTTTGCGGTGCTGGAGTATAAAAACATTAGGTAACCAATGGGCTATTCATGTGGCCGGCCCATCAAAGTTAAACAATGAACTTGCTTTAATAACGACCGGTCCATATAAATATGTGAGGCATCCTATTTATCTAAGTTATATTCTAGATTTGATGGGTTTGGCCATTGCGTTCAGCGCTTTTTACGCTCTGCTTTTTGTTATAATTATCAATGTCCCCTCTTACATTTTGAGGTCGTTATTTGAAGAAAAGAGCGCTCTTAAGCACTTTGGTCGACAATATTCTGAATATAAAAACAGAACTTCTTTTATGATTCCCTTAAAAAAATCACGAGAATCCCCTTGACACGAAAACAAAATGGGTGTAGCTTATAGATAGAGCTACCGGTGAGTGCCGGAAAGTTCTTCGACACCAACAACCTTAACTCTACGGAGGATAAGATTATGAACAATGATAAGTTCGTCATTCTAGTTAATGACGAAGACTTCGTGAAGTCTAGCTTCACCCATCGGGGTGGCATCATCAATGTTTGCGTTGCTGTGGCCATCAAACCTAATGGAGTTGCTGTCCGCAATTCCAACGATCCCACGAAAAACACAGTGTTTTTCACTCGTGATGAGTGGCAAGCCTTCACCAAGGGCGTTCACAACAATGAGTTCGAGGTTTGACAAAAAGGGGGTGGCACAAACAATGTTACCCCCTATTTATTATGAAAAACAAAATTACATTTTTATATGGTTTAGGAGATAGAAAAGAATATAAATCATTATTCAAATATTTTAACATACCTAAAATAAATTGGAACAAAAGTGCAATTACACCCCCTATTGGAAAGGTAAAAATTCTAATAGGGTTTTCTATGGGTGCTATACTAGCATGCGAACATGCCATTAAACATAAAGTAGAAACTCTTGTATTGTGCTCAATGACTACGGGGGTAGAGACATTGGCCAAAGTAAGAGCTTCCGGAATCATTTTTCTAGTAGGTGAAAAAGAAAAATGGGTAATAAAGGATATGAATAGATTAGGAAAGGATTTAAAATGCGATTGGCGAATAATCGTAATACCGAAAGCAGATCACAAGATCGATATTTTATATCGAAAAGCAATACTTGACGCAATAGAGCAAAAGTAAAAACCCCTCGCGTTGCGAGTGGTTTTTACTAAAGTCCGTACAGATTTTTGTTGTTAAGTGAAGTGTGCGGTGGTTTTCTTTTTTGTGCCTTTCCCTCGTAGAAATGGTATGATAATGACAATAAATATGAATCAATCGCCAAAGCCGAAAACTAAATTTTTGAAATGATTTTGTATAAGACAATTACTTTTGGAGACGGCCAAAAAGTAGTATGATGAAAAAGTAATTTATGTCCTACTTCCATCATATAAAACATCGGGTTGGGCATAAATATCGGGAATTTCGGCATAATCCTTTGGTTTCAATCGCATATTTTATAATCAGAAAAGTTTTCGGGCCAATTGTCAGATTGATTTGGATAAAAGAAGTTAGTGGCATCAAACATATTCCGAGATATGGTCCGGCAATTGCCGCTTTCAATCACCAAAGCTATTTTGATTTTTTATGTTTTATCGCCGTTTCTCCGAGGAATATCCACTTTCTTTCCGCGGAGAAATTTTTTGAACATAAACTTTGGAAACCATTGATGAAAATTACTGGTCAGATAAAAGTTATAAGAGGCGAAAGCGAACATCACCTAGCTGTCCATAATCTTGTCCACAAACATCTTGATGCCAGTAAATTCATAGGAATTTTTCCGGAGGGCACTAGAGCACCTGATAATGAAAAAATGTTAAGACCGTTTACCAGTGTCGCTCGTTATGCGATTTTTAAAAAAGTTCCTGTAATACCAATAGGACTGAAAGGCACATTTGAAGTAATGTCTCGCCATGACAAGAAACCAAAATTTACAAAAATGGTATCAATTAAAATCGGCGAACCGATTGATTTATCGCATCATAACCATGAAAAAGTAACCCGCGAGGAGTATAGAAAAATCACCAATGAGATTATGTTCAAAATTGCTGAATTGTCGGGAAAACAAGTTTATACAGGAACATAAAACGAATTAAGAAAAGACATTAACATCTGCACGGTACAGAATTATTGTTGAATAAGAAAAATCCAAAGATCCAACAAACCATCCGTTGAGATTGCGACAAAGAAACAAAAAGACGAATAATTTGTTGTGACGGGGTAATCACCGATTGCCTCGTTTTATTTTTGTTACCAGTTTTTTATATCTTTCAAAACTCGACATTCCGAGAGCTTTACGTCTGAGGTTTAAGTTTTTTTGGTCTTCAATCTTTAAAAATTCAACGGTGCTATTTTTCATTCTCTTAAATTGGGTTCCATATAGTTGAGGTCTTTTTTTTATAACTAATTTTTTATCAATCATAAAAGCAATATCACCTTTATCTACTTCATTTTGGGACGCTTGCGTCAGAACATTTATAGATTTATTTAAAAGAGGAATATTTCCTGAATGAAGTGTTATTACTACTGCGGTTTTGTATGCCTTTCGCGATGAAGTGGTTATGGTTGGAAAACCATGTTTGTTAATCAAGTTTTTTAAAATGTCTACACGCCGATTGTTTGCTTTCTCCAGTTCTTGCCCACTTATCAAACCAGCCCGATATTTTTTTAAGTTATCTTGGTCTTCTGACAACAACGATTCTAAGATTTTTATTGTTTTTTTAGGTAAGACTTTTTTCATGTTCACTTGATAAAATGATAAAAAATAAGGCCCCATAGTTGTGATACTACAAGGCCTCCTTTTCTTCCCATCGTCAGATGGTGTCCGAATCACCCGTGTAACTGATCTCTGTGTCGATCTCCCGGGCGAAGTCGGTTTCCGGACTTTCTGCGATTTTTGCTTCGCATTGTTCGGAATGAAGAAATGTTATGGGCAGTGTCTCTTCGTTCATTTGTTTTTCTCCTTTCTAGGATTGAACCAATCCGATTTTAAGCCTACCACCCCGCTAAAAATTTTGCAAGAGTGCTAGATATCGGATGTCCAGCCATAGTTTCCGACGGTACCCATTGACCTTGGGGGTTGATTTCCAAAAAGATGTGTCCCTTTCCCTCTGAGAAACACATATCGATTGCCCCAAAATTTAATCCCAGACGGTTGACTATCTCAACACACTTTTCTTTAAGTCCGTCTGAGAGTTGATATCTCTCGTATACCCGGTTTAATTTGTGATGACGCCAATCAAGATTAGTTTCGCTGGCCCCACGATTTTCGCTATGGCTGATTTTTACAGCAAACACCTTTTGTCCGATTACAGTAACTCTGATGTCGAACTCTTGCATCGCTGCTTCCTGAAAAATCACCGGGCAATTTCTGATTCTTTCGATATTACGAAGCAGTAGATTTTTGTCCACAATCTTGGTATATATCGCCAGATTTTTTCTATCAGAATCTGTGGGATCATCTGAAAGCCTAACAAAGCTAGTCCCGACGGGCTTCATAATGATTGGTATATCTCGATTAGTTTCAAGAAATGCCGCGACTAATTTCGGATCGTTGGATATCAATGTCTTCGGAATACGGAAGCCGATTTGTTTAGCAATTTCAAGTTGTAATGGTTTTCTGTTCGCCAATCTTGTTTTTTCCGGGTCAGATACCCATTTTACCTTCGGACCAAATAAGTTAAACAACGAACTGATAAACACTTCAGATTCTAATTCTATGTATCTTTGAAGTGTTTTGTTGGTTGGCGGATGAGCTTTTCCTTTTGGTCTCCTCCACCAAACACTTTTTACATTATCACCGGTAAATACCGATTCGTTCTGAGCAAACTTAATTGTTGCTGTTTCGCTAGAAAAATCTATTGAGGCACTTGTTCCGAGTGGAAAAGCGCCCAAGTCAACCAATTGGTTCGGTTGGTCAATTTCATTTAATCGCTGAATTAGCAATTTAGCACTTCCATCATCAGAGTGAGAAATCACAAGGACTTTTTTGGTTTTCATGGAACTTCCTTTCTGGTCCGAAACTACCATAAACTCTTAAGAAACGCAATGGTTTGAAATTTTGTTATCAAGATTCGGAAAATGAGAATTCTCGTGGTATTATTGGAAAGTTGGAGCCAGTAAATAATAGATTGGAAAAACATGAATGAATTGGTAATTTTTGATATAGACAATACTCTGGTGAAAGGGCAGAGTCAGAATATCTTGCTCAATTATCTTTATCGGAAAGGCTTGATTGGCAAGATTTATTTTTTGAAAATTTACATTTGGTTTGCGCTTTACAATTTTGGTATCGTAAAAAATCCCAAGCGAATTTTGGAATATGCTATAAAATTTATTGGCGGTAGGAAAGTCGAAGAGGTTAAAAATGTCATTAATGAATTTGTTAAAATAGAACTTAAAAAATACTTTTTTAAAGAAGCTATTAAAAAAATCGAGGAACACAAGAAAGCCGGCAGGAAAATTTTATTATTATCAAACGCTATAGATGCCTTAACCGGAGAAATTGCCAATTACTTAGGTGTGGATGAATATATTGCGTCAGAACTCGAAATAAAAGATAATAGGTATACGGGAAAATTGGTTGGCTCTTTAGCTTATGGCGAAAATAAGTTGGAAAAAGTAAAAAGTTTCCTAGTAAGTAGGAGTGGTTTGTCTTTAGATAATACTTGGGCTTATGCCGACCACCGCTCAGATATTACACTTCTAACTTCCGTCAAGCACCCAACTGTAGTAAATCCTGACGGAGGACTGACAATGTGCGCTGAGAAAAATAAATGGCCAATTATCCATTTTGATTTGAAAAAATGAATCTATTTGAAATATCAAGTGCGATTGTATTCTTTTCTAGTTTGGGTTTTGGGCTTTATGTCTATTCCCGAAATCGTCAATCGAAACTGAATAAATCATGGTTTGCATTTTCAGCGTCAGTGGCAATTTGGAGTGTATCGTTATATGGCGTTACTTCAAGTAGCACAAGTAGCCAAGCAATGATATGGCAATACTTTCTGGATGTGGCTGGAATTTTCGTCCCAATTCTTTATTTTTATTTCATTTCAAATCTTCTGGGGCTAAAAAACAAAATCCGTAGATGGTTTGCCTTATTAGCAGGAATCTTATTGACCATACTAAGTTTTACCTCTCTGTTTAAGTTGGGGGTGGCCAACAAATTTGAGTTCTTCTGGGTAAATCCGGGGCAATTGTACTTTTTGTTTCCGTTACTTTTTGTTTTTTTAATTCTTTGTTCAATTTTTGAGCTAATCAGAAGTTATCGCGAGACGACAGATAATAATCTCAAACAGCAGATAAAATATCAACTCCTAGGTGCTGCCATAGGATTTAGTGGTGGTGTTACAAATTTCTTGCCGCAGTTGTTTGATGTATATCCATTTGGTAATTATTTTATTACTCTCTATGTGTTTTTTATTGGCTACTCAGCTATACATAATCGATTATTTAATATTAGGACTGTTGCTGCAGAACTTTTTACCGGCGGCACAATTCTTGTGTTTTTGTTCAATGTGCTTTCCCCCAAAGAATCAATTACCGATTGGATGATTAGCCTCGTAATTTTTGTAATTGTTTTGGTCTTCGGTGTTTTGATAGTCAGGAGTATTTACAGAGAAATACTACAACGCGAGAAGATTGAAAAACTAGCAAAAGAATTGGAAAAAGCGAATGAACGGCTGAAGGAGCTGGATGTATTGAAGACCGAGTTTATTTCTTTCGCCACTCATCAATTACGCGCGCCGATTACGGCGATTAAGGGCTACACTTCGGAAATTTTGGAGGGCGATTTTGGGTCAGTGCCAGACAATTTGAAAGCGCCAGCCGAAGTGATTATGGAGTCAAGTTCATCACTGGCGGTTTTGGTGGACGATTATTTGAATGTTTCGCGGATAGAGCAAGGAAAAATGAAATATGAATTTTCCGATTTCAATCTTGGTGATTTGGTCAATGAGGTGGCAAACGAACAACGGCCGAGCGTGGAAAAGAAAGGTTTGAAATTGGAAGTAAAGGTGGACGGCGGCCCGCCCGGTGGCGAGGCAGGCGCGCAAATTCATGCAAAAAGTTGAATTAATAGTTAAACAAGCTACAATTAAAACAGAAAGGAAAGTTATGTTTGATATCCCACCTATTGTTGATGTTCCACCACAACCAAAACCGTCAAATCCACGGCCACCACCACCTCATAAGGCGAGAGCAATCTTGCCTTTTTATTTTGATGAATTATAAAGTTCCATTATTTCTTTGTTGGTGTAGTTGTGTTCATAAGGAACTTGAATAACTGGATAGTATTTACTCCACCCCGTTCCCTCTTTTGAAGAACAGATTGTTATCGGAACTTTAATTCTAGGCAGAAGTTTTGCTGTGTCGCAGTTGTCCATATCGCGAGCAATCTTTTTACAAATCAATCGGTTTTCATAAACCAAATACTTACCTTTTTTTGATAAGGTTGAAGCAATGTTTTGTGGGTAAAGTAAAGCAGGACTCCAAAGTGTCCACTTCTTAACATTGGAAGGAAGTTCGGAACGCAGAATAATTTCAGAACCAGAAGAGTGGGAAATTAAATTGATGGCACAATCAGGGTAAAACTCTAAAAGTTTTTCAAAATGTTTGACAGTGTCATTGATACCATCATTTTTATAATCCGTGCCAAATACGATTACATTTTTCACACCTAAAAGTGGCGATTTAATATCTGCCAATAATCCCAGAACTAAAATTGTAATAGTTTTTTTCATAAAAAATGGGGAAGACAATAAGTGCCTTCCCCAGTTGTCAAACATCAAACTGCCCTGCTTTTGCTCCCTTTTGGAATCCCGAACCGCGACCTGTCCACCCTTACGGGCGACTTCAACGCATATTGGGACACCGCCCCAATTGCCGCTAGGGGGAACATCCCACCCTGCCTGTTGAACTTTGACAAAGTCCATGTTTCGGAACCCCACATTCCGTTTGAGTTGCCTTTGGTGCCGTAGCACTTGGGCTTTTTGAGTATTCATATCCACCTCTTAGCTAAGGATTTTTTGAACTCGGAACTTCCGCACTCACGGTTTCCGTTGGAATGATAACAAATCTTTTACAAAAGTCAAAGAAAAAAGTGGATAAAGGGTGACAGTCTGCCGGTTTTTACTTTTGTGTTTCTTTAGGAGGTGGTATTATATAGCAATCAAAGGTCGGGGGGATAACATTATTTTGCGGGTATGAAAATTTCCACAGCTGACATTCCCGGATTAAGAAGACATAATCTCTTTGTGAAGATGATTCGGGTTTTTTCTGTGCCGATTATAGATGTCTTGCTTGCTAGAAACTGACTTTATGAAATTAAAAAGAGAACTACAATTGACACTGGGCGGTAAAACAAAAATTATCCGCTTCGGTGAAGCTGAAACCGAAGAAGAATTAAACAAGATTTTTAAATTGCGTTTTGATTCATATTCCGGTAAAGGATACATTGATCCCGCGCGTTTCCCGAATGGTTTAGAGACAGATGATTATGATACCAGAAAAGATTGTCGATATTTTTTGGCGGAACTTGACGGGAAAGCTATCAGCACCATTCGTATTATTTTCGACGAAATTCTCCCCATCGAAAAGTATTTTTCATTTAACGAACCAGATGAAATTAAAACAATCCCAAGAAAAAATAGGGCGGAGCTCGGCAGACTTATTGTCATTCCACCGAACCGCGAAAGAGGGATTTATTTACCTAGAAATATTGTTATGCTTTTTATGTTTGATGTGGTTGTAGATTTTGGAATCAATAATGGAATTTTGGGAGGATACTCTTTTGTCAAAGATAACTTGTATAAAAAATTACAAAAAATGCGCGCGCCCATTCATCCAATAATTCCTTACAAGCAACACTATCCCGATGATGGTGTCATCCGAGGATATTTTAATCAACCGGAAAATCCAGTTATTCCCTGTTATTTTATTACCAGCGAGTTTAAAAAATTCATAGATAAGATAATTAGAAATTCTTGGATTTTCCAAAAGAAAAGCGAAACAGAATTTACTCTGAAGACAAATCTTTACACAAAGTTTTTGAAAACAATGAAAATTATATAACAATGCTGGACACCAAATTTTGGAAAAAATATTTTGAGGTTTATGATTTCTTGAATGTTTTGGAACCGTATCAAAAATTACTCGCGGCTTTTGTTGAAGCGCTTGGTGATGTGCGGGGTAAGAAGATTTTGGATGCCGGGGCGGGAACCGGTAATTTAGCCGCGCTTTTGGAAAAGCGCGGCGCCGAAGTCGTCGGTTTGGATTTTTCCAGAGAAGGATTAGAGATTTTCAAAAAGAAACTTCCTAATAATCAAACAATTTTTCATGATTTAACCAAACCATTGCCTTTTCCCGATGCAAGCTTTGATGCTGTCGTTTCCAACAACACTATTTACACCTTACCATTAGAAACTAGGCCGGTAGTGTTTAAGGAATTTTTCCGAGTGCTCAAACCGAACGGCAAAATTGCCATTTCCAATGTTCGCGAGGGCTGGAAGTCACTCACTATTTATCTTGCTCACATTTGTTGGAGTATTAAAGAAAAAGGAATCATCAAAACAATCGCTGACATTTTACACTTACTCATTCCCACTCTCAGAATTTTCTATTTCAACTATCTTATCCAGAAAGAAAATCGCAACCAAACTTACTCTTTCATCAAGCCCAATGAACAGCAGAAACTTCTGCAATCCGCCGGTTTTTCCAATATTTCCAGAAATCGTTTTGTGTATGCCAATCAGGCGATTTTAAATTTTGCGGTGAAAATTCAAGGCACTTGACTCTTTTAGTTACACTGTGATAACTTGTTACTGGAGCTCCCGATGAGTGTCGGAGTGGTTCTTTGTATTATAAACATACTCGGTAATCCTGTTTATGAGTGTAAAACAAAAGCAGACAAATAGACCCGGCACCAACAAAGTCAGAGTGCTCAAGGTCGGCTTGGCAGGACTCCGATTCGGGGCGGTCAAGTATGGCAAGGATACCTGTGGTTACTAATCGCAAGTATCCAGACTGAACCAATCCCCGGCGTACCAAGGTATCCGGGGATTAAAAATTAGTGAGGTCAATATGTACAAATGGAGTGTTTTTTGTATTCGAGAAGTTCTGCCCAATGGTGAAGTACTTCTGAAAAGTTTGCTCACCGGTAGCGTAGTTATGTTGCCGTCAGTTGTTTTAAGTGCTATCGATTGCTGGATAAATGATCTTTCCCAAGACAAGCCGGAAGGCGTTAACGATCTAATGGGAGAGAACGCGCTTATTGTTTCCCGAGAAATTGACGAGTGGAATGAATGGTGCAACAGATTCTTAGATACTCGCAACAACAAAGCGCACATATTCATCTTGCATTTTCTCCCAACAATACAATGTCAATTTCGTTGTGAATATTGTTTTGAAAAGGGAATCAATCGCAAGACTGTCCCAATGTCTGACATTGTTACCAAATCAACATTTTGGCTTGAGAAATATCTTGAGCGACATCCTGAAGTGGATATGTTGAGATTGGTTTTCTTCGGTGGTGAGCCATTGTTGCGCGAGGATATTGTTTGCGACGCATTGGAACATTTTCACTTACTTGCTGATAGATGTAAAATTGAGTTCCATTCCGAACTGATTACTAACGGTGAACTTCTTAATGAGAAGCTTGCTCAGACATTCGCAGTACATTGTTGGCACAAAGTCCAAATTACACTCGACGGACCAAGAGAAGTGCACGACAGGCGACGGCACGGAACACACAATCGCCCGACATTTGATAATGTGGTACGCACCATACGAATGCTACTATCCACAGATTACATTCAAAAAGTCGGTGTGCGCATTTCCCTCGACTCTGATAATGCTGATTTTGTTCCAGAACTCATTCGCTATTTGGCGAGTTTGGGTAAAACCGATCGAATTGATCTCAGTCTCGGTCTTACCACACCGTCGCTTGGAGTTGAAGTAAGCCGCGGCAGCGAAGAATTTATCGCTGACAAAACACTTCATGTTTGGTTAATAGCGAAATCTTTTGGTTTCAAAATCCCCGAGGATTTCACTGCTGGCCCTTGGTGCGTTGCTGTTGCCAAACATTCCGCCGTGATGCAACCTAACGGTTTCTTGCAGAAATGTTTTTGTACCGTAGGTCGCCCGGAATACAATTTTGGGCATGTATCAAACGGTTACGACAACTATACCCAGGATCCTCGTTTCGAGCAGTTCCGTCGGACAAATCAATGTATCGAGGAGAAGTGCGCATATTTGCCAGTTTGTGGTGGTGGTTGTATCCATGACGCAATAGTAGCGAACAACGGCCCTGCGGGTTTTTCCAAACGCTTTTGTCAGAGAAAGTTTGTGGAAAAAATGAATCGTGGACTGTTGCTTCTCAATTACACCTAGTGCAGTCGCTGATCCTTTGGATCGGCGACTTTTTGTATTACAATACTCAATATGAAGTTTAAACAACACTTGCCAAATTATATAAGAAAGTTTGTTGATGACCCGCG
>Ga0209541_10009269_pt1 | contig 15974 bp, 12 predicted proteins | sample RifCSPlowO2_01_FD_184027 | JGI IMG/M metagenome (GOLD analysis project Ga0209541, IMG submission 184027) | Groundwater microbial communities from Rifle, Colorado - Rifle CSP2_plank lowO2_0.1 (SPAdes) (version 2) | ecosystem: Environmental > Aquatic > Deep subsurface > Groundwater | place...
TGGAGACCACGCGCGTAGAATTTTTTGGAAATGAGATAGAACGCATCAACGCGAGTGAAACAGAATGCACTCTGTTTCCGGCAAAACACTTTGTCATGCCTCGCGAAAAAATTGAAAACGCCCTCACAAACATAGAACAAGAACTCAACGCGTATGTAGAGACACTCCGTAGCCGCGGAAAAGTGCTCGAAGCAGAACGCCTCCTAGAACGCACCCGCTTTGACCTTGAAATGCTACGCACCACGGGCTACTGCTCGGGTATTGAAAACTACTCGCGTCATCTCTCGTTTCGCAACGCGGGAGACCCGCCATCCACACTGCTTAACTACTTTCCAAGCGACTTTCTCACATTCATTGATGAATCACACATGACCATGCCCCAAATCCGCGGCATGTACCACGGAGACCGCGCGCGAAAACAAACCCTTATAGAACACGGATTCCGCCTTCCTTCCGCGCTGGATAACCGCCCGCTCATGTTTGAAGAGTTTGAAACTCGTGTGCCACAAGTAGTATATGTATCGGCAACTCCCGGACAATTCGAACTTTCAAGCGGCCCCACTTCCGAACAACTCGTACGCCCTACTGGCCTATTGGACCCTGACATTGAAATTCGCCCCACCAAAAACCAAATCCATGACGTTGCAAAAGAAATAAAAAAGCGGGCCGAAGCCGGAGAACGCACGTTTGTTACCACCATTACAAAACGTTTAGCGGAAGATATTGCCGAATACCTTTCGGAAGAAGGCATACGCGCGGAGTACATTCACGCGGAAGTAAAAACATTACAGCGGACGGATATTCTTCAAAAACTGCGTAAAGGGGAATTTGACGCGCTTGTAGGCATTAATCTTCTGCGGGAAGGGCTTGATATTCCAGAAGTTTCGTTAGTGGCCATTTTGGACGCGGACAAAGAGGGCTTTTTACGAAACGCCATTACGTTGATTCAAACCATGGGGCGCGCGGCGCGACATCTGAACGGGCATGTAATTTTATATGCTGATTCCATAACAAAATCTATGCGGGAAGCAATGGAAACAACGGAACGGCGACGTGCCGTACAGGAAGCATACAACAAGAAATATAGCATCACACCCCAACCCATCCAAAAAGAAATACGCGAGTGGTTTCCCGCCCAAGATAAGAAAGACAATAGGTTTGAGCGACACCTAGAAGAAAAAATCCGTGAACATAAAGAAGAGAAACGCTCGCTCACGGAACTCAAAAAAGAGCTGGAAGCAGAAATGCTTTCTGCGGCCGCCGAGCTCGACTTTGAGAAAGCGGCAACATTGCGCGATGCGCTTAAAAAATTACTCACCCCACGCAAAAACAAACAGTATGGGGACTGATCCCAACACTCAAGAAACCGCCGATGCTTTTGCGCACGGGCCCGTTGCAAAGGAAGTGTTGATGGAGTTGTTGGGGGAAGGAGACAGGTAAAGCGTTTAAGCTGGAACAGGAACTTTAATACTTTTGCCGCTTGATTCATTCTTGAAAATAAATTGAGAGCCGTGCATAAGCGAGAGTTGCTCTTTTGCATTGAGTAGTTCAATCCCGTATACTTTGCCATCCGGAGATATGTCTATATACAGTTCGTCACTGACGCGCGTCGTCTCAATTTCTCCTTTGGCCGTTTTTTTTCTTAGACGTATATAGGCCACATTATATTTTTGATCGTATGTGATGTCCATGTTTTAAAAATATTTTACTAGTACTGTTATTACTACAAAGGTATTCTTTTCTTTGATTCCTATTATTTCTACTTGCTTCGTTTTATAGCGGTGTTGTCGCCATTTCCCGTTGAAACTGAAATTGCGACGGAACCCAATCCTTCCAAATTTTACTGGAAATTGCTCGCCTTCGTTAATAGTTTCATTAACTTCGCGCCCTGCCGCTCCTCGCTCCGCCATTCGTTTTTTCGCATGAGGATGGATCCAAATTTCCATACTGCTATTATAACCGGAAATTGGTATTTTACAAGTAAGGTAAAAAAGAGCCCGTGGGCACAATGTCTGGAGGAAAAAATTCGTGAGCGCGGCGAAGACAAACGGTCTCTCACGGAACTCAAAAAAGAGCTGGAAGCAGAAATGCTTTCTGCGGCCGCCGAGCTCGACTTTGAGAAAGCGGCAACATTGCGCGATATGATACAAAAACTGCAATAATGGGGGCTGTTCGGTTGCTAGTTGACAACCAACTATAATCCATGCTAGCATGTCTGCATGGCTATAAAGGGTCAAATTTCAATAACCGACCTCGCTCGGACCTTTGGCGTAACTCGTCAAGCGGTCCAAAAAATGCTCAAGGGGAAGGAAGGGCTTCGTATCAAGAAAATGGGAGCCGGTTTTTTATATGAAATCGACTCCCTTCCCAAGGAGATGCAAGAGCGGATCTCTATGTCACAAAAAAGAGTGACAGAAAGTGTAATTCGCGCCGGCACACAGAAACACAAAGATATTGATTTTGAAAAAGAACTCTGGAGCGCGGCGGACAAACTACGTGGCAATATTGACGCGAGCGAGTATAAACATGTGGTGCTTGGTCTCCTATTTCTCAAATATGTCTCCGATGCTTTTTATATGCGCCGTGCTGAATTAGAGAAGCGGCTTGCTAATCCAAAAGACAAAGAGCAATACATCGCCGATGAAAAATCTCGTGCCATAATTCTTGAAAACAGAGATTCCTACCGCAGTGCGGGTGTTTTCTATATTCCTGAAAAAGCACGATGGGAGTATTTACGGGAACACGCGGCGCATTCAAATATTGGCAAATATATAGATGATGCCATGGTTGCTGTTGAGGACGAAAACTCCAAACAACTCAAAGGTGTACTCCCAAAAATTTTTATCCGCACACCACTTGAAAGCCACGTGCTTAGTGAACTTGTACATATTTTCTCACGCATACAGTTTAACCACGACATTGATCACGAAAAAGACATGCTCGGCCGAGTGTACGAATATTTTCTTGGCCAGTTTGCCTCTGCTGAAGGCAAGCGCGGCGGTGAGTTTTTCACGCCACGCTCTATTGTGCGCCTGCTTGTGGAGATTTTAGAACCATACGAGAACGCGCGCGTATTTGACCCAGCAGCCGGAAGCGGTGGCATGTTTATGCAAATGAGTTCATATATAAAAGCACATGGTAAAGATGCATCTCGTTTGGCGGTCTTCGGACAAGAAAGCAATACAACCACGTGGCGGCTTTGCAAAATGAATCTCGCTATACGCGGCATCTTCGGTCAAATTGAGGTTGGCAATACATACTATGACGACAAATTTCCTGATCTGCGCGCGGATTTTGTGCTTGCCAATCCCCCATTCAACGCGGAATGGGACCCGCACCGATTAAGTGACAATGATCCCCGTGTTAAATACGGTACACCATCCTCCTCAAACGCAAACTTTATGTGGATCCAACACTTCATCCACCACTTGGCCCCCAATGGCATGGCAGGGTTTGTGATGGCAAACGGCGCTCTTGCGGTGTCCGGACGTGAAGGAGAAATCAGAAAAAAAATTATTGAAAATGATCTTGTAGACGTTATCATCGCGTGTCCGCCCAAACTTTTCTACAATGTAGCTCTTCCGGTGTCTCTTTGGTTTGTCGCAAAAAACAAGAGTGGTGACCGCTTTCGCAATCGCGCCGGAGAGACGCTTTTCATAGACGCGCGTGAACAATTTGAAGCGATATCCCGCAAGCAAGTTGTATTCACGGATGAGCATATCAAGAAAATAACTGATGCGGTGCGCGCGTGGCGAGGTGAGAAAGGCGCGCCGAAATACGCAGATATTGCCGGTTTTTGTAAGGCAGTTCGAAAAGAAGAAATTGCCAAAGCTGGGTATGTGCTCATACCAGGCCGATATGTTGGGCTTGCTGATGAGATTGATGATGGAGTTCCGTTTGAGGAGAAAATGCAGAAGCTCTTTGTTGGACTTCACCAGTGTTTTGAGGAGGGACAGAAATTAGAAAAACAAATAATGAAAAACATAAAGACAATCACACATGGGGAGGTTTAATTTCAACGAAGCTGATTTTGAAGAGATCAATAAAAAAGCTGAAGCGTTTTATGTTTCGGTCGGCGAGATTTACTGTCCCTATTTCAACGAAAAGATTGTGTTCAACGCGGCTGGATTTAAACATCTTAGATTCAAATCTGATGCGGTTGCGCGTCCGCGTTCAGAGCAATATGCGCGCTTGAAACTATTGACTCTTGCCCCGCAGATACTCTCTCGATCTCGAACAGTGCAGGGAATTTCGCGTGCGAAGCATTTTGAGAGAGTTCGTACGCATGGCCGAACTGATACCATTCTCAAATCTGTCTCCTATTACGAATTTATTGCAGTTTTGGAGAATGTGCGAGCAAAAATTATCATCAAGCAGATTGATACTGGTCAGAAGTTTTTTTGGAGCATCATCCCGTACTGGAAGGTTGATTTAATAAATAGTCGACGGGTACTGCATAGTGGTGATCTAGAAAATGATTGAATTAAAAAACGCCGCTTCGGGCGGTGTTCTTTAAACGGTGCTTGGTTACAGCTTGGATGGCCGTGACAGGGCGAACCCTCCAAACACCATTTACATTATAGCATGCTACAAGATGAAAAGTCAATAAAGCTGGGGATAGGTAAATATGATGGAAAACAAGATAAAATCAATAAATACACAACATATCATAGACGAGATGATGGGTGATTTTTTCTTTCATCAAGACCCACATTTACTGAAACAGGAATATCGAGCATTTTTTGATCCGAGTGAAGTAAATCAAAACATGCTGAAAAAATACATGGTACTTTTTTCTAATGTTCGTTATGCATGGCAAAAAACACTTAAATACAAAAACTACTTTGAAAACTTTTATCCTCCCGCAGATAAAATTAACGAAATTGAGGCCTTGAATCATCACATCCACGCATATCTTGAAGATATGATAACTCTGAAAAATAAGATAGAAGTTCTTTTTGGGAAGATGAAAAATGACATCAAGAAAGTTGCTGTGAACAAAACTGATATCGATGCTTTCTTTAAGGCAGGAGTTGAGAAAACAAAGAAGGTATTTTCTGGGGTTTCAAAACACCGCGACAGACATCGGCATCGTGGGATGAGATTTTTTGACAACGATTTGCTCAAAGCGGAGAATGCACAAGGGTCTCTACAAATGCTCTCGATTCCTGTTTTTGATGCGACGTTGAATAAAGAATACAAACCTGAAATCATCGCTAAGTTTATGAAGGAGAAAGAAGAATCGTTTGTGATAGCAAAAAAGCGGTGGATAGAAATGGCACGAAAAAATGATGCGCAGACAACTGGCTATCTGGATGCCATTTTCGACGGAATACGTCCGAGCCTCTATCAATTCCTAAACATAACACCAATCCATGCCATTATTACCACCGCAGAAAATCAGCAACATGCAAGCTAAAACAAAAACAACTTGGCGGACGGTGAGATTGGGGGATTTTGCTAGTGTGAATCCGCCAGTAAGGCTTGAGCGCGACAAAGAGTATCCGTTTATGGATATGACAAATGTTGTGCCTCTGTCGCGGACTACGAACTGGTTGGAGCGCAAGACATTCACAGGTTCTGGTGCCCGTTTTGATGAAGGTGATACTTTATTTGCTCGAATTACCCCATGCCTAGAAAACGGCAAAATTACACAGGTTAGGGGGGTTGGTGGACCAGGTTTTGGATCCACTGAATTTTATGTATTGCGTGGGAAAGAAAAAATCTCTGACAATGATTTTATTTTTTATCTTACCCGGACATATCGTATCCGAAAACTCGCAGAGGCGAGCATGCTTGGTGCTTCTGGTCGGCAACGAGTTGAACGTGCCGCGTTTGAGAATATTGACATTACGATTCCAGAAGATATAGACGAACAAAAACACATTGCAGAAATACTGTCTGCGTTTGATGACAAGATTGAAAATAACAACCGCATCATTGAGACGCTGGAGCAAATGGCGCAAGCAATTTTCAAGGAGTGGTTCGTGAAGTTCCGTTTCCCCCAATACGAAAAAATAAAATTTGTTGATTCTCCGCTCGGCAAGATTCCGAAAGGATGGAAAATCAAAGCACTCGATGAAGTCGCCGACTTCCTTAACGGGATCGCGCTACAGAATTTTCGCCCCAAAGATACCGAGTCGAATTTGCCAGTCATAAAAATCCGCGAAATGAATAATGATATTGACAGTAATACTGAGCGTGCGAGTAGAGATATTGACGAAAAGTACAAAGTCAATGCGGGCGATATTCTTTTCTCGTGGTCTGGAAGTCTTGAGTTAATGCGCTGGTCAGCAACTACCGGCGCTCTCAATCAGCATTTGTTCAAGGTAACTTCTCAGAATTATCCCACTTGGTTTGTATTTTATTGGGTAAAACATCACCTCCCTTACTTCAAACTCATTGCTAGCAGTAAAGCTACTTCGATGGGCCACATACAGCGGCACCATCTATCTGAAGCAACGGTTGTGGTTCCGTCGCCAGATATCCTTGATCAGGCGGACAAACTTATTTTCCCAATGTTTGAACAAGCACTTAAACTCAGAATTGAAAACCAAAAACTTGCCGCCATGCGCGACATCCTTTTGCCACGTCTGATGAATGGAAAAATACGAGTATGACCAATAAACTCAACGAAAATTCGCTTACAGAACAACCGGTTATTGACTGGCTCAAGGAGCTTGGATATGACTACGAATTCGGGCCGGATTTGGCGCCCGGGCAGATTACCGCCGAGCGAGAAAATTTCCGCGACGTGCTTTTATTGCCGCGGCTCAAGCGTTCCCTCATCCGCATCAATCCTATATTAAATGAAAACTCGGTTGGTGAAATTATTGGGCAGTTAGCACATATTGAACACCCAAATCTTGAAGAAGAAAATAGACAAATTTATAAACTTCTCACGGAAGGCGCGAAATATGATTTGTTTGATAAAGAAGATGCGCATGGAAACAAAGATGAGCAATCGATCCCAATACAATTTTTTGACTTTGAAAACCCAAAAAATAACGAATTTCTTGTGGTTAATCAACTTGCCGTGCAGGGCGCAGACTCGGTGCGCCGCCCCGATGTGGTGGTATATGTAAACGGGATCCCGCTTACCGTGTTTGAACTCAAAAGCCCCGTGAATGAATCAGGCACTATCCGATCGGCGTATTTACAGTTGGAAACATATAAAAACGAGATTCCACAACTTTTCAAATACAATCACCTGCTTGTGATAAGTGATCTTGTGAAAGCCCGATATGGTACAGTTTCAAGCAGATTAGATTGGTTCATGACATGGAAAGGTATTGAGAGCGAGCGCGATAATCTCAAGGGCATGGCAGAGCTTGAAGTGCTTGTGAAAGGCATGTTCCAAAAAGAGCGGCTCATGAATTTGTTCCGCTATTTTATCATTTACGAAGCGGACAGCGACGGGGAATCAGTAAAACATACAAAGAAAATCGCCCAGTATCACCAGTACTATGGTGTAAATAAAGTGGTTACCGCAACGCTCAAAGCAATGAAACCGCATGGTAATGGCAAGATTGGCGTGTTTTGGCATACGCAGGGGTCCGGTAAGTCGCTCTCTATGGTGTTCTATGTAAATAAAACTAAAATACTTCCGGAACTTAAAAGTCCCGCGTTTGTGTTTCTTACCGATCGCAATGATCTTGACGGCCAGTTGTATAAAACGTTTCTGCGCACAGGCTATCCCGCCGCGTGGCAAGCGCCAAACATCCGCGCACTCCGCAAGCGGCTTGAAATGCCGAGCGGTGTTATGTTTGCAACCATTCAAAAGTTTGAAGATGAAAAGGATGAACTTAGAGATGGTCTTTCTCTCGCGGAACATGTGATTGTTATCGCGGACGAAGCACATCGTTCGCAATACGCCAAACTCGCGGGCAATGTCCGCTATGCATTACCCAACGCATCATTCATGGGCATTACCGGCACGCCCATAAGCACGGAATCGCGCGACACGGAGCTTGTGTTTGGCAGTTACATCAGCACCTATAAAATAAACCAAGCCGTGGAAGATGGCGCTACGGTTCCTATATTCTATGAAGGACGCTTGGTGCCGCTTCATCTTACCAATCATTTTATAGATCAAGAATTTGATGAGCTAGCCGAAGAATACGCGATACCGGAGAGTGAACTAATGAAACAGAAATTTGCGAAGCTCGCCGAGCTTGTGGGCACTCCACAGCGCATCAAGCAAATTGCGGAGGATATTGTGTCGCATTACAACAACCGCGGTCTTGAAGGAAAAGCCATGATTGTAACCATGAAGCGTGAAATTGCAGTTGCAATGTACGAAGCAATCGTTGCGCTTTCTAACGCGCCTGAAGTGGCAGTTGTTATTTCGAAACCCGAAGACTTCGAGGGCCGCATCCAAGAAGAGACAGAGGCTAAACAACTTGAGAAGCGATTCAAGAATATCAGCGACCCCCTTAAGATTGTCATTGTTTGCGACATGTGGCTTACCGGGTTTGATGTGCCGCATTTGCATACCATGTACATAGACAAGCCATTGAAGAATCACACACTTATGCAAGCGGTGGCACGTGTGAACCGCATTTTTCGAGACAAACCGGCGGGGCTCGTGGTTGACTATATCGGTATTGCCGACAACTTGAAAAAAGCGCTTTCTATTTACAGCGCCCAAGACCGCAAGGAAACCATGTACCCAATAGAAGAAATTGTGGCAAAGATGAAAGAAGAATACGACATTGTCTGCTCAATACTCACTGATGTGCCATTTGCCGGATACCGGAAACTACCTGCGGGAGAAGCGGCCAAAGTATTTTATGTGGCAATGGATTCAATTCTTACAGACTCAAAGACCGGTGGTCTTGATGAGGAACGGAAAATCCGGTTTTTGCAGAAAACGGAAACGCTCTCAAAATTGTTCGGTTTTGCCATGCCGCACCCGGAAGCGAATAAAATCCGCGACGATGTGGAGTTTTTCCGCGCGCTCAAACGAGCCATCATAAAACTATCCGATTCCGGCAAAGAGTTACCAATAATAGATAGTCGCATCCATTCTGCCATACGGGAACTTATATCTGAGAGCATAGCAACCGAAGGTGTTATTGATATTCTCAAAATGCATAATGAAGGAAAACCAGACATTTCCATATTTGATGAGAAATTTTTGGAAGAAGTGAAAAATCTGAAATATAAAAACCTTGCAGTAGAAGTACTAAAAAAGCTTCTTAACGATCAGTTACGTCTTCGGAGGCGTAAGAACGTAACACGTTACGAAACGCTTATGCGTCTGTTAGAGCAAATTATCGAAGAATATGAAAACAATATCATAAACTCCAGTAAAGTAATTGAACGGCTGGTAGAGCTTGCGAAAGAAATCAAGAAAACAGAACTTGCGATGCGAGATACCGGGCTTACCGAAGAAGAAGCGGCATTTTATGATCTTGTGTCACATGACAAACATACTATTGGGCGAAATAGCGAACTCAAAATATTCATAAAAGAGCTTGTATCTATCATCAAGCGTGATTTGGCAGTTGATTGGTCAAATAGTGAAGTTATAAAATCGCGCATTCGCGCCAATGTACGACTCATGCTTTTACGAAAACAGGTGCCGCCACAAGAAGCAGAACTACTGGTAGAATCAATTTACTATCAAGCATTTGCTTTATTTAAAGATTTTGTTCCCATACAAACGTAAAAGACCACTAGTCTTGCAATATACAACTGTAACGTGTAGAGTTGTTTCATGCCAAATACATCATCAGCAAAAAAGGCGCTCCGTCAATCCGCGCGGAAACGTGCCCGAAACATACGCCACAAACACATGGTTGCTGAAGTTACTAAACAACTTCGCAAATTTGTTGTGGCCGGAAAAAACGAGGAGGCGTCATTACTCCTTCCTCGCGCGTATAAATCAATCGACAAAGCGGCAAAAACGCGGGTTCTCAAACAAAACATGGCCTCAAGAAAAAAATCCCGCCTTGCGCGATTGGTAATCAAAAAGTAGAAATTGTCTTGAGTGTGCCGAACCAAGCTACCTGCCTGCCGGTAGGCAGGTCCACAATTCCGGTTGCATCGGAATGTGTAGAGCTTGGTTAGTCACATTCCCTGCGGTGTTTTATTGTTCAAACTGTGAATTACGAAACACCAGAAAGTTCTGTCATTGCGAGGCCATAGGCCGTGGCAATCCCCTTACTATGCAATGTGAAATGAGATTGCTTCGCTATGCTCGCAATGACAAAAGTGCGTTTCGTAATTCAAAGTTCAAAGTTTATATCGAGAGCAATATCCGCTCCAAACCGAGGGCCATATCCCCTCGGCTTTGTTTTGTTTGAAAATCAAGCAATACAAGAGATGTATGTTGCTTCTTAAGTTTGTCCCCTGAAATGCGCGAAGCGGCGGCGGCCGCTTTTTTCACGACAAATGGATGCGCCTTCGTCATGCGTGGAATATCTCCCATAGCAACTCCACGCTCCACCAAAGAACTCACCGAAAGCACTGTCTTTATGTGAGAAATCAACCGCCAAAATATGTTCTCGGGCTCCATGCCCGCGCCCAAAAGTGTGGTATATATCTGCCACGCTTTCGCGCGTTCTGAAAGACCATGCGCGTCTGTTAAGTTGAATATCAAGCGGTCGTCGGGCTCCGCGCCCGCGGACACTATTATCTTTTCGTCTATATGCTCGTTTTTGAGCGCGGCTTTCTCGAGCGCCCCAATAAGCGCCCAAGAATCTCCGGAAAAACGCGCAAGAATGTTCCGCTTCTCCATTGCAGAAAGTGATACACTCCGAAGGCGGGCTTCTTCATCCAAAAACCGCGCCGACCCTTCGGCCGTCAGACGGCTGAACTCCTGCACTTTGGTGGCATGCCCCATAGCAACAGCGCCAAAACCTGCCTTTCCATTGAACGGCATGCGATCCCATAGCACATAAATATCATCGGATTTGGCAAATTGGGGAAGTTGTTTTTCCACATGTGCCACCACATCCGCAGTTGCGGAACCGGGTTCTTCCAGCACAATAAGCTGTTTGTCGCGAAAAAGGGAACCCGTCTTTAGCATAAGCTCTACTTCCTGCCGAGAACTCTCTGGCAACACAATACGCACCGCGCTCTCGCGACCTCCCGCTAACGCATAAAACCGATCGGTAATCTCCCGTAATTTTTTACGGCTTCGATAGGTATCCTGGCCAAAGAGAATATACAGCATACAACCTACATATATAATTCTCCAAGAATCTCTTTTATCCGCGTTACGATTTCACCGGGCGTATATTTTGCTTTTATAAGAAAATCTTTCGCACCCAATAATTCCGCGCGCTCCACTTCCTCTTTCTGCCCTAAATTGCTCAACATGACAACAGGTATGCTTTTTAATTTCTCATCTTTCTGTATCGCTTCCAAAACTTCATACCCGCTCATGCCCGGCAGTAAAATATCCAAAAGAATCAGTTGAGGCGGGTCTTCCCGCAATACCTCCAGCCCTTCTTCTCCCGTTTGGGCTTCCTTTACCAAAAACCCCTCACTGGAAAGTTTGCGCACAATCAAATCGCGCAAAAACTTATCATCTTCCACGATGACAAGCTTCACGCTGGAATTTTCCACCGCGCGTGCGGTTGGTAATGAAACTTTTATCACATCACTTCTCCCATGGGTTGATAAGACTTCTCTTGTTTTTTTATAAAATCATCAGTTGCGGGAAGAGTAAAAAATACGGTGGCGCCCTTTTGTTCTTCTGAAGTAAATCCAATCGTTCCGCCATGCCGCTCAATTATATTTTTTGCGATAAAAAGGCCTAACCCAGAACCTTCCGTTTGTTGATGTATGGCATTCGAAGCGCGGTAAAATCGTGAAAATATCTTTGACTGCTCCGCGAGCGGTATGCCGATACCCGAATCCGTTGTGCTTATTTCCAGCTTACCATGCGTGAGTGCGACATGCACCACTACTTCATCACCCGCATTGCTATAACGCACCGCGTTGTCCAAAATGTTTATCATTGCGGTAAACATGCGGCTCTCATCAGCAATGATTTCCAAATCGGCAGGCGCTTCTTTGATGAAAGAAACACGCACGCCTCGTATAATCGCTTGCGCCATAGACGCGTCAACCACTTTTTGTATGGTATCAAGAATTCGTATTTTTTGAAATTGGAATCCAAAACGACCTTCTTCAATGCGAGATATATCAAGAAAGTCGTTAATAAGATGAATGATATGTTCGTTTGTTTGATAACTCTGCCCAAGAAACTCCCGTTGTTTCTCGTTTATTTCACCCATGTCGCCATCAAGCATCAACCGAAGAGACCATTTGAGCGCGGAAAGCGGTGTGCGCAACTGATGCGCCGCCACTGTAACAAACTGCGATTTTATCTGGGAAAGAGCAATCTCGCGTTCATGGTTGTCAGATACATTTTTTGCCGTTCCCTTAAAAAAACGAAACAATTGTCCTATTTCGTCCCTCCTTTTCAAATCAATTAGAACGGAAGAATCGCCCTCCATAATACGCTGTGCCGCTTTGGCAAGCGCAAGAATAGGACGTGTAATAACATACGCAAGTAAAAACGCGAGAAAAAATACAGCGCCCGCGCCCATAAGCCCCGCGGTCCCGGGCGTCATATAGCCGCCTGCTACAACTTGCGCAAAAAAACCAACACCGAAACCCAATACCCCGAGCCCCAAAAACACATATAAAAACACTCGCACCGCAAACGAACGACCAAACAGCACTGTCCACAAAGCGTCTTTATGCGTCACTATAGGTTCTTGAGGATTTATTTTTTTTTCAGAGGTCGATTCCATTCTCCTACTATAAACGGTTGACCCCAACTACGCCACATCCCGCCAATTCACACCCTCCCGCACATCAACCCGCAAAGGTACCGTAAGCTTGCAAACCTGTTCCATTATATTGCGCACCTGATCGCGCGCCATGGGCACAATCGACTGTTTTACTTCAAACAAAAGTTCATCATGCACTTGTAACAATAGTTTCATGTTCCCTTGTTGTATATCGGCGAACAATTTATTATAAATCCGAATCATCGCAACTTTTATAATATCAGAGTCTGATCCCTGAATAGGCGCGTTAATCGCCATGCGTTCAGCTTCCCGGCGCGCCTGCCAGCCCATGTTTGCCATGTTTGGAAAATAACGCCGCCGCCCAAACAACGTTTCGGCAAACCCCTTCTCCAACGCGTCCGCTTTTAATTTTTCCATAAGCGCTTTAATGCCGGGAAACTCTTCAAAATATGCATGTATGAAACGTTCGGCCTCCCGCCGCGCAATGCCCAAAGACTCGGACAAACTTTGCGCACCCATGCCGTATAAAATGCCAAAGTTGATTGCTTTCGCGGCCCGGCGCATGGTCGAAGTAACATCTGTGGGCGGCACATGATTTACAAGAGCTGCCGTCATAGTATGAATATCCGCGTTATTGTCTCGAAACGCTTCAATCATATGCGTATCGCCGGAAAGGTGAGCCGCAAGCCGAAGCTCAATTTGCGAATAGTCGAATGAAAGCAGAGTAAAGCCGGGGGAGACAACAAATGCGCGACGTATTTCCTGACCCAGCGGCGTGCGAATGGGAATGTTCTGCATATTAGGGTTCTGTGACGAAAGACGCCCCGTTACGGTTCCCGTCTGATTAAACGTGGTATGAATACGCCCCGTTGCCGGATCCACCAAACGCGGAAGAACATCCACATATGTTGATTTCAATTTCATCTCCTCGCGCCACGCGAGAATTTCATCCACTAACGGATGCGCGCCTTTCAGTTTTGTAAGTTCGGAGGCGCGAGTAGACCGCGCGCCGCCGCCTGTTTTATGCACCCCATCCGACGCAATGCCAAGTTTTTCAAATAAAATCTCGCCCAGTTGTTTAGGAGAATTTATATTAAACTTCGCGCCAGCCAATTCGTAGATGCGCGCTTCCCGCCGGTCCATTCTGTCTTGAAGCGATTTTGAAAAATCAGAAAGTATACGGGTATCAAGAAGAATGCCCGCGGTCTCCATATGCGCGAGAACCGGTATAAGCGGAAGCTCCATTTCAAAAAAAACTTTTTCCAACTTGTTTTCTTTCAGCTCTTTTTCAAGAATATCCCGAAGCTTCGGCACATGCGTGCTGGCTTCTTCTGCCGACTTTGCGCGAATGGCCAGCTTATCATAGAGAAGATCAAATAGGTCGGGGTCCCGAAGCGCCGGATCGAGCACCCACGCGGCCACACCAAGATCAAAGTCTATATGGGCGGATGTAACTCCCGCTTTCCAAAAAAGCCGAAGCAGTTCTTTGCCATGAAAAGCGGTGTGCGACGCGCCACTCTGAAATAAAAGTTGAAATTGTTTTACATGTTCTTGCATATCTTTCTCGCTTATGCGCCATGCGTCATTCCCCACCATACCGGCACAAGCACTCGCATCAGCCGCAAACCAGCAAACGGACGCAGCAGACAGGGCGCGTGAAAAAAACTCGGTTGAGAACTTGCGCATAAAACTCATCTGCGCCTGCTCGTTCTTTGTTGATGGTGTCCGAGACCCTTCCACGGCATACAAACGCGACACCAAGCTGGTAAAGCCCATACGTTCCAGAAACGCGCGGGCATGGGCGGAAGAGGCAACACCATTCCATTTTGTATCAGGCACATGGAATGAAATTGGCACGTCCATTCGGATACGCGCAAGGTCGCGCGAAGCATAGGCCTCGTCATTGTGATCGCGCAATAGTTCCGGCAGTTTGCCTTTGAAAATAACAGGATCGAGTTTCTTTTTTGACAACGCGGCATATATTTTTTCAAGCGTTCCATATTTCTGTATAAGAATGGATGCTGTTTTTTCCCCCACTCCGGGCACCCCTTTGATGTTGTCGGACGGGTCGCCTTTTAACCCTTTGAAGTCGGGCAAAAATTCAGGATAAAATCCGAACCGCTCACGCACCGCACGCTCATCATACAGCACCGTATCCGCAATGCCCTTGCGCATGGTGAATACCACCGTACGTTCTTTATCAACTAACTGGGTGGTATCCATATCGCCAGATGCAATAATGATGGTAAGATGTTTGTCCTCCGCGCGGGCTTTGGTCACAAGTGTGCCGATTATATCGTCCGCTTCATAACCCGCCTTATCGTATATGCGGATACCAAACGATTCAAACAATGCGCGTACTATATCAAACTGCTGAATGAGGTCGTCAGGAGCAGGCGGGCGTTGCGCTTTATATTCCTTGTACGCTTCGTGGCGGAACGTAGGCTCGGGGCGATCAAAGGCGGCCGCAATATAATCAGGATTAAAATCCTTCAAAATTTTGAGCACAATGTTCGCGACACCATACACCGCGCCCACCGGTTCCCCACCAGGTGACGTGAGTGGTGGCAGAGCATGAAACGCGCGGTGAATGAGCGCGTGGGTGTCCAATAGCACTAAAATTTTGTTTTTCTTTTCTTTTTTTGTAGAACTAGTCATAAAAAATAATTTTTCTTGTCTTTTCATCCACAAATTCAAATTGAATGCGAATATATTCTTTCGGCAGTGCGCGTCGAATCCGGTCTGCCCATTCCACCAACACAATCGCATTCTTATCTTGTAGTATATCCTGCCAGCCAAGCAAACGTAACTCTTTTACTCCGGAAATCCTGTATGCATCCATATGCACAAATCGCCGGAAGTGGAACATCCGGCGATTATAGCCACACATGATTACAAATGTAGGACTTAACACTTTTTCGCGGATACCAAGACCTTTCGCAAATCCCTGCGCAAATGTTGTTTTCCCGCCACCAAGATCACCTTCCAGCGCAATCACCAAAGAGTTTTTCCTATTGAAGTCAAACTTCAATAGTTCTCGCGCAAAAAGACGAGCAACTTTTTGCGTTTCTTTTGCGGAATTTGTTGTGATTTCTATGGACTTCATAAACATGCGTCATACTAGCAAAAATACCAATGAGAAAGAAGAGAAAATAAAAAACGGCAGAGAGGTATTTCCGAAGAAATTCTCTCTGCCGTCGC
>Ga0209541_10009270_pt1 | contig 15974 bp, 19 predicted proteins | sample RifCSPlowO2_01_FD_184027 | JGI IMG/M metagenome (GOLD analysis project Ga0209541, IMG submission 184027) | Groundwater microbial communities from Rifle, Colorado - Rifle CSP2_plank lowO2_0.1 (SPAdes) (version 2) | ecosystem: Environmental > Aquatic > Deep subsurface > Groundwater | place...
TTACTCCACACACCTTGCGGCATAGTTTTGCGACAGACTTGCTCACCAATGGCGCTGACCTCAGGAGTGTCCAAGAGCTCTTGGGGCATGCCAATATTGGGACGACGCAAATCTATACCCACGTGACCAATAAGGGTCTTCGTGAAGTTCACCAAGCCTTCCATTCCCGAAACAAAAGCCCAGAAGAAAAATAGTTTTTCAGGAATCCCGTAAGATTTGGGTCTTTGTGTTATAATCCCACTGGTTTAGAAGGGAGATAAGGTGGGTCATGAACACCCTACGCATGCATATATGGAGAGTGCTGCTTGCTCTGACACCCTTGGTAGAACTCATGGTAGAACTCATCGTTTCTGTGAAAGCTAGATTTGTCTCGTGCGTGTTGCTATCATACCTGTCCTACCATTTATTTAGGGATAGGATACTAAGGGTTGAGACTTTTCCCACAGTGTTGATTATAGGTTTGTTTGGGATGGTTGTTCTAGGGATTGCCTTGATTGGGTATGCTTTTATGGTCAAGAAAAAGTTTTACTCCCTATCTTTAGTACTATTGGGTATAGTTTTTCTTGAGGTGATACTATCTTTTTGGTTTGGGTCCAACCTTGCCGGAGCTAACATGTTAGGTCCTAGTGGTGATTATATTGATACGCTTGTATCTGGATTGGTGCTTGGAGCTTTCCTCTATTGGCCGTTAAATGTTCTTACTTTGTTCCCAGAGATGTAAGTCGGGTCTCACTAACCAGAGCCCCTTTCTTTTTGCGTGGTAGTGGTACAATTTACTCAGGAGTAAGAGATTGGACGAATACTACTATTACCAAGAGGGTTTGATGGAGAAATTCTTCCTTGGTCGTTTTGGTAGAGCAATCATTATCGTTCTGTTCTTTGTGCTTGGGTTTGTTCAGGCTCATGCGATGCTTACTAACCCGGTGGAGTTAGAGTCTGCTCGGCAAACGACTAAGGCTCTGAAAGATATACCTTTGGTTGGAGGGATATTGAATCTGCCTGTGCTTGTTTATCCTTTGGTTTGCTTAGTGCCAGTTTTGGTGGGTCTTAGGATGCGCAAGCATCTCTATTCCGTTACGTTAATAGCTGGCGGTAATGGTCTTTTTAGTCAAGTATTAGGATATGGACTAGCTGGTTCTGTCCTTCTCTATGTTCTTACACCTGACTTATGGTCATTAGCTAGGATTTTGATTGTAGCTCTTGTAATCGCTGGGTTTCTATATTGGAGAGTTGACACCAGGCCACTTTTCCTGATACCCAAAAAGACAGCATCATAGGCTGTCTTTTCTTGTTTAAAAAGTAAGGTTGAGTATTTTTGTTGCTATAGGTTTGATTTCGCTCTCCTAATCTGGTATACTTCGTGTTATCACGGAGACAGATCAGGAGGAGTTCATTGGACTCGACCACAGCGATTCTGTTAGTTTTCTTTGTAGTCTTTCCTATTTTCTTGGTGCCCCACGAATACGGACACATGGTCTTATCCTTAAGAAATGGGATCAAGGTAAAGAGTTTCAATCTTGGAGCTCCGATGCCGGTACTCGTATATCGTCCTGTAGCCTCGAGGGCCAAATATAAATGGTGTCCTTTGGGTATCTACTGGTGGATGTGGCGGCATGAAGTACAGAATTTTTCGCTTGGTTTCAGTCCTTACTTTATTGGTGGTTATGTAGACATAGATAGAAAGAGTTTTGAGAGTGCACCATTGAGAGCGAAAATATTGGGGTTGGTTGGAGGTCCTCTTGGCAACCTGATCACCAGTACGGCCCTGGTTACTGTTGTGGTTTACAGCTATGTCTTAACACATGCTGTAATCACTGGGACATTTGTGGAATTAGTTTGGAGAACCTGCTTGTTCTTTGTCATTATCCCAGTAGGTTTTTTTGTAGCGGGGTTTATTGGGATGCTAATTATCTGGTTTCCACCAACCTTTTTGTTGGTTCTATGCTTGGGCGGGTTTTTGCTAGTGAAGAGCCCTATTGGTGCAAGTGCGATTAGTGTTGTGGGACCGCTTGGCAGTGTCCAACTCGTCTCAAAAACCTTGAGTGACAACCTAGAGTTTCACAAGGTTCTTATCATTATAGCTCTTTACACTTTTTTCATGGGCTTTATAAATAGCATGCCCATTCCTGGATTGGATGGTGGGTATATCTGGCTTGCTATCCTTGGCCACCGGTTTAAAAGAAATGACAATTGGGAGAATATTGAGAAAAAATCTTCCCATCTTGGTCTATGGCTTATACTTGGCTTACTGATCGTTGGTTTGTGGATGGATATTACCTCATACACATTACCGTTGCTTGTTGCTTTGATATCACCCACAATTGGGTATTACCTATGGGTGATTGTGAAAAAGTTGGGTGCAAGTAGGCATAAGTTTAGAAATAAGGCTGAATCTTCGAAAATTGTTAATCTAATGGATTAGGGGTTTTCTGTAACAGGAAGACCCTTTCTTTATGGAGTTGTCCGGCAACTATAGCAGGTCTTTCAAGGGTTGGTATTTTCTTTCAAGCTCCCCTACCAGCCCAGCGACTAGTTTTTTGGGGTCTGATTCGTAGATTATTACTTCGTGGTCTTTGTGTGAGCGTTCCACAATACCGCGTAAATCAGCAGTGATACCTCCGCTACCCTCCAGTACTCCTATAGGCTTTTTATCTTCGAAAGCGACACTGAATTCATGAAGTGTTCCTATCCGACCACAGATAATGATTACCGCGTCAGCCGCTCGGGTCAGCAGAAGGTCTCGTCCAGAGTACCCAAATCCAGTATATATAACTAATTCCATGCCTTTCGTCGGAAGTCGGTAACGGTTGATGTGGTCAGCGGGAGTCGCGGCTGGCGAGAATCCAATACTTAGCCCTTTTTGCTCGGTTGCGCCCAAGGCAGCTGCGTAAGGGATACCTGTGGTAGCACCAGTCATCAGAATGCATTTTTGTCTTGCTATTTCTCTACCCACCTCTTTGGCAAGCCCCATGGTTTCTTCATTCTCGACACATTCCCCTGCTGCAGAACCAGACACACAAATTTTAAATCTCATTAAACTAGTTTATTAGACAAAACTAAGTATTACAAACTACCGATTTAGCCTTGCAAGGCCGGGCCTTGCAAGGCTAAAGTTATTCAATAAGTACCTGTTCAATAGGTCCTACGTCTTCCTTCTCAACAAAAGATTGGTACGCTAAGAAAGAATTAGTTTTGGGGAAATAACTCAGAACCTCACCTGGTTTAACCCATTCAGAATGTAACTCGCCTATGTACTCCTTATAAGAAGATGGTTGGAAAGGTATTGCCTGCTTATGTATATACTTTGAAAGGTATACGAACTGCTCATCTGTTTTTACTTCAGCGGCTTTATAAATGTCCTGATATAAAAACCCTACTCTTTTATACTTCCTATTGAAATACATTGTGTATCTTGTTCCTATAGACTGCATAAACTTATGCATGGACCCTAGAGATATCTGCTTTATAAAAAAATGGAAATGATTGGGCATTAGGCAATATGACAACATATCAATTTTTTCCGAGAAGTTATTCAATCTAATAAGCTTTAAAAGCCTATCTTTATCGCTATAATGTGTGTTTGGATCTGATAGTAAATCCATAAGTTTTATCTCATTTTTGGGTAATAAATATTCCCCTAAGTATTTTAGGAACACGTTGTAATCTTGTCTATCTTGAAATATAGCTCTTTTTTCAACACCTCGATTATAAACGTGGTAGTAGGAATTTTCTGAATTTGTTTTTAACCTGTTTTTTGATGGCATAGCCTCGCAAGGCCGGGCCTTGCAAGGTTAGTTTATATTAAAGCGGGAAGAAATTAAATACACTGCCAGTTTTTTGGGTGTCAAGGGGTTAAAAAAGGAAATAATATGCCCAAAAATTGAGGTTTTGGAAAATATTTGACAAAAAATCAAAAAGTGTGGTAAAATATATACATTCAACTCGCGAAAGCGGGTTTTTTTGTAGCCAAAATTTAGTGTTGTTTTAGCTTAGGAATAAAGTAAACCAGATGGTGCATGACTAACCAAGCAATCAGATAACTACCGATAGCGTAGAGGGAAAAAAGTTCTATTCTCATTCCCCAGACAAGCTCCATTCCTAGATTTAAAAAAGCAAAAAGCAAAAAAGTTATCCACCACTTCCCTACCCTTTTAAAACTAAAAACATCTACTAGGAAAAGAAAATAACTTTTCATAACTAGATTATATGTATTTGCAATGCCCTTTTACTAGTTTTAGAATAAATCGTATGAAGCTTTTCTTACCTTGGCTAATTGCCTTTGTCGAAATGCTGGTAATTATTTATCTAGTTTCCAGTATTATCCCCAAGGTTAATGAGACTTATCCTGAACCAGTAACTCAGGCCGTATCAGAGACAGAATCTTCTCCCTCAGCTAAGATGGTGCCTAAGGAAGCTGCTAAGTTTGTCATAGGCGACCAGGTGACTTTGCTCATTAATACTAAGCTACGTGACAAACCTGGAGGCGAACTCATCCAGACATTAGGATTGAGTGAGGTCTTGGAACTAACGGAAGGACCTGTAGTTAAGGATGACTCTTGGTGGTGGAAGGCTAAGGTGGTTAGCACTTCTGAATCTCGGATGGAGCAGTTTGGCGGCCTGACTGGTTATATAGCCGAAGGAAGCTGGCTTAAGAAGAAATAGATTCGATTTTGTAGTACTCTTTTTTGGGTTGCGGATAGAGCGAGTTTGACATCTCGGTATAAAGAAGCTTTGCCCTGCCTGTTGATATTTGAACGAACTTTTGGCAGTCATTACACCAATCAGGCGATTCCCTACAGATAAAATTGTTATTTTCAACGGATTTAATTAGCGAGTCTCCATGGGAAAAAACTAGTTCAAGATCAGACTCGTAAGAGTTGCAGTACACCTCTCTAGGATCAGGGTCTTTATCCAAATACCAATAAAAGGTTTTTGAGACTGGTTTGCCAAATTTTTGCTCGACTAAATATTTGTATATCGGCAGTTGTAGGGAGTTAGCCTTTTCTTCATGAATCCCCGTTTTAAAATCAATAATTGCCAAAGTTCCATCCCCGTTGTCCTCTACCCAATCGGTAGCTCCGCACAGAAAAATGCTAGGTGACTTTTTGTACGGAATTTTTATAAAACCACCCAGATTTTCACCGAGTATGTATTTGGGTTTAGAGAAAAATCGTGTTAGTAGTGCTCTACCGCGACTTCTAATCATCTCTTCTTCCTCTTGGTTGTTGAACCCAAAAGCAGCTAGCCATAGCTCAAAAAACCTATCTAGTTCTCTAAGAGCAAAGTCTAGGGTTCTCTGCTCTGCTGTAACTGAAGAAAGTCGCTTCCTAACTACTTCGAAGATAATCCCGAGTATTAAACCTGGGTTGGAGATTTCAACCTTACAATTAGTTTTTGGGTTGCGGTATTGGTATTTCCAACGGTAAAGTCCCGGACAGCGCAAGAAATCACTGATAGCGGAGTAAGAAATATAAGTTTCACTCATGGTGAGACTATTCTAGCTAAATGCTGATTGGTTAAGCAAGGAGTTGGGTTATAGGTTTACAGTATAATAGCCTCACACCCCAAGGGTGTAAAGCTAAAGCTTGGACTTACGCCAACCATAGCTTTGAGCTTCTTTTTCCGAGCAGAAAAACCTTTCTCCCGCTGTGTCCCCTATTACGGTTTGGTTATAAAACTTGCCTCCAGGCAAATGATAAATTTTCTCAGAGGTTGACTTACTGATGTTTCCTTTTATGCTACATTCGTCACTAGTTGTGTTTGAAGAGCTCGGAGTTTGTGATGCTGCGGCGCAATTGCCCCAAAGCCCTCTCCCCTGCTCCCTGGCTTCCTTTTCGCTAGTTCGGAATAACTCTTGGTACTTGATATCTGGCGGATAGCTGGAGGCATTAGCATACCCAGATAAAACTAACTCTTGGTTGACCATAAGATTTCCGACATAGACGTATCGGAGCAGACGACCGAATTTATCAGTTTCGGAAACATCCTTTTCTAAAGTCACTTCCCTACCTTCTACAAGAAGTTTGTTTTTGTTGGTTGCTTCTTTCCCAAAGCACTCTGTCTTAGTAGTTGATTCTGGTGTATCAATACCGATGTAGCGGACTTTCTGCCCACCCTCGATCTCAATCGTATCTCCATCGATAACCCGTTTAACCAAGACAGTAGGAGTAATATCCTTGACTTGGGTTTCCTGGGGGTTATCTAAAACGTCACTGCTTTGAGGAAGTAGGTTCTGTGTGGGTTGTGGTACGGGTGTGATGTCAGATGGTGTATCTAATTTGGGTTGCCACACAAACATGTAAATGGCGAGAGCTGCTATTGCTAGGACAAAAGACAACTTGGACATTTTAAATTGTGTCTTTGACTATTTGGAAGCGCGAGTTAAGCCACTGGTAGAATTTGTCTTGGCCGTTTTTAATTAGGAATCCGTTATCTTGAAGGAGAATTTTTTCTTTGTCCACCGGTGCCTCAAACACTTTACGTTCTCCTTGGAAAATGCTAAAAAGTTTTTGACACTCAGCGCAATCTTTCTTTGTCAAAAAAACAAACTCAGGTTTTTTATCCTCGGTTATATCCTTTTCCCAGGCGTTTATAATGGAAGCGCCTTTGAAATATTCCTGGAAAAAGTCAACGTAGGAAGAATCTTTTTTCAGAAAAGTTTGGCTCTGATGACTTCTCAGGTCAGCCGTGATGACACCTGTCAGAAAGAGACTTAGTAAACCAAATAGGATTAGCGTCGCGAGTTTTAAATTACCTCTTTTTATTATAAATATGTCCATGTTTAGTGGCTTTTTTGCAGTTTTGGAAACACGAGTTTGTTTAGAATTGTTTGGACTATTGAAGCGCTGGGAACGGCGATAAAGGCCCCGGCAACACCCAGAAGAGTTGTACCTATGAGTACGGAAATAAGTATCACCATGGGCTCGATTTTGAGTATTCGATTCATAACGGTCGGAACTAGAATGTTACCTTCTACCTGCTGGACTACCAGATAAAACAACGCGACCATCAGTGCCGTTGTGGGTGAAACAAACAAAGCCAAAATAATAGCAGGGACTGCTCCAATAAACGGTCCGATGATCGGTATTGCCTCAGTGAGACCAGCGATGATCCCTAGTAAAAACGCGTAAGGCACTCCTAGTGACCACACTCCCAGACCACTAATGACGCCAATTAGAAGCATCATAACCAAAACACCCCTTACGAATGAACCTATGTTCAGACTAATTTCTTTGGCAACCTCTTGAATTTTGTCGTGATGTTTAGGAGAAATGAAGCTTAAGAAAAAAGCTTCAAAACGTTTGCTTCCTGTGAGCCAGAAATAAGCCAGGAAGAAAACAACAATGCTGTTAAAAAAGAAACTGATGATATAGCGAGGAATAATAATGGCGTTGCTAGCGAGGGTTTTACTTATCTCCCCGAGTTGTTCTTTGGCAGTGTCTAAGACTTGAGAGTCCTGGAATAAGGCTTCTCGACTAATAACTCCCTGGGCCTGGCGGGTATATTCTGGCAGGTGGTTGACGAAACTCTGGAGCTGTTCAGTCAATGGGATTAGAAGTAACCATCCAAAACCGAATAAGAACGCTGCAAGAGAAACAAAAACGACAAGTACCGCTAAACTGTAAGGCAAACCGAGGTTGGCGATACCACTTACGACTGGTCTGATACCCTCTGCTAGGATGATTGCCAGATACATAAGGAGTATTAGGCCTAAGAGTGAATTTAGGAATAGCACCAGTAAGATAAATCCAGAGAGGATTAAAAGGGCGGTAAAAACTGATTGGTGTCGCAGGGACAAATATTTGTCCATTTACTAAAGTATACCAGTTAGCTGATTATGCGTGCAAGAAAAAGTCAAGAAAGTGTACTTTAGGCCTAATCTAGCCTTGAATTTAAGTTATCTCTAGGTTATACTCTTGACCTATGAATGTGAAAGTTACCCGCTTACCCAAGTCCAGCTATCAAGTGGATGTTGTTATTCCTTCCTTTGAGGTTAAAAAAGAAATTGAACGAATTACTTTCCTTTTTGGCCAAAATCTAGAAGTGCCTGGATTTCGTAAAGGTAAGGTTCCGAAAGGTATTGTTGTAGAAAAGGTCGGCCTTGAAAAAATAAAGCGCGAGGCACTTCAAAGCCTGCTTGAGAAAAATTTCGCGCAAATTATGATGGAAGCAGGACTTTCACCTGTTTCTAACCCGGCGGTAAAAGTAGCGGAAATTGATCCCGAAAAAGATTTGGAAATTACCATCACTGTTCCCACCATGCCCGAGGTAGTAATCAAAGATTATCGAAAGATAAAAGTTAGTAAACAGCCCCTCACTAAAGTTACCGACAAACAAGTAAAAGAGGCCATCGACGAGCTTTTTGCCAATTGGACTAAGCAAAGCTCCCAGAATAATCCCGACCAGAGTGTAATTTACCAGGCTAATGGTGAAGTAGCCCTGAAAAAAGATCCTTCTGACCCGAGTGAGCCCAATGATGAATTTGCCCAAAAAATAGGCGTCAAAGATATGGCTGAGTTGAGAGATAAAATGCGTCACGAGTTAGAATTACAAGACCAATACCGTCTGGAGAAAGAATTTGAAGACAAGGTCCTTGACGATCTCGTGAAAAGAACTACGGCTGAAATCCCTGACGCTCTTAGAGACGAAGAGCTAAACAGAATGATGGCCAGGCTGAATTCCCAAATATCCAGTATGGGAGGAACTCTTGAAGACTATTTGAAAACTCAAAACAAAACCAGCCAACAGCTTCGAGAATCATGGGAACTGACAGCTGTTAAAAACGTCACTTTAGAACTCGCTTTGGCTAAGATTGCGCGTGAAGAGCAAATTGAAGTAAGCTCTGAAGAAGTCGAGAAGCAACTAAAAGGTCACGATCATAAAGACCACACCAAAGAAGAAAAACTGCAAGAAGAAGCATACTATCGTCATGTCCTAAAGCAATCCAAAACGCTTCAATTTCTCAAAGACCTGGTACAGAAATGATTTAGGGTCGAAAGTTTGCACTTCCGACCCTAGTTGACAGGAGACATCTGATTTATACTCGGTCCGGTTGATGGTTCAGCAGAGGCAACCGTAACTTCGAGCGATTCCTAGAACGTCACTGACAAACGTCCAGGAGTGGTTGAAGGCGAAAATGGCCTGATCTGGTTTAGCGGCGTTTAACCCGTTTTGCCAGAGCAGGTTTGCAGTAGCGAAGATCGCATCCACAGGGTTGCAGATGTCTGCTTTGCCATCCCCGTCCCCATCCACCTTGTAGGTAAAAAATGTTCCTTCCATGAACTGCATGGGTCCAGTTGAGCCGTCCCCGCTGCGGATGCAGGTGTAGCCTGACCAATTGGACTCTTTGAGGTGTAGGGCTGCCAGAATTTGCCAGGGCACCCCGGAATACCTCAGTGAGGCATTCCAATAATCTTGCCCGAAGCGAAATCCCAGGGCCCTTAGTTGGTCGGCGGAGATCTCTTCATCGAGATCGAGTTCTAGGTCAGCCGAGACTAGCTCTATGGAATAGACTTCCTCGCCATTGAGGTCACTTTCTTCCACAGAGAGCATTTGCTCACCCTCGCCCAGGTCAGTTGCCTGACTAAGGTCTTGGGCTAACACTGTCTCAGCCGGAGCTGACATCCCCCCGGTTTGGGTATCCGGAGCGATGCTACCCGCCATTACTAGCATGAAGGCTAGTAGGACGGGCACTACTCGGTCTATCACAAATCTTCCTCCCCGCCTCCTGTCGCGTCTTAGTGTAACATAAATAGCTGGCTTTTCAAGGTTTTTCCTGATAAACCTCCGAGGTTGAGAAGCTAGAACCTCGGAGGTTGTTATGTTATGGGTTAATATGGTATCATGCGGTGGGAGAAAGAATTGGAACTAATCGCAGCAATTCTCGTTTTATTTACCGGAGTCGTGGTACAGTTCTTAATGGTTTTCACCATCTTTGCACTTGTAATGATCGTGATCTGCTTTCTTATAGCTGTGTTTAGTTTTTTTTGGGCTATTAACAGGTGGGGCTGGAGAGGGTGTTTGGGAATCTCAGGTTTTTACCTTACTTTGCTGTTCGCGATGTTGGCGGGGATTTGGCTGTACTTTCATTAGCGGTTAGTATTTTACTGACCGCTAACCTTTTTATTACTATCTTCAATGACTAACCTCTTTACAATTTGGGTACGACTTTCAAACTTAACTATATTTGCTTTTTCCAACAGCATATAAATAAGGCTTAGGAGTAAGGGAACCAGGAAGAAACCCAGGCCAACCACAGACGCAAGGGTGACATAGACAAGCACTGTGGTGACGATTGGCACATACCCTAGGTAAGGCTTGATCAGGTCTTTTATAGTTGATTGAAGTTGTTTGGATAAAATAGTTGTTAGCTGAGTTTTTACATCTTCCCCGCTAAAGTCTTTTTGAACTTTTTTAATCGCAGCTTCGTTCAGACCAAATTGTTTTAGTTTTGATAAATCTTCTGAACCTGGTGTTTGAGTTAGCTGACTCATGACGTTGTTTACAGTGTAGCTGCTTATCTCTCTAGTCACTTCTTCGGGAATCTCAAATCCGTGGTTATCGATGTATTGAGAATAGGAAAAGAAAAATATTCCTGCCACGAGTATGGCTAGTAAGTTAGTCAGAGAGTGCAGCGAGCCGGAAAAAACTAATCTTGGGTTGAAGTTAAAGTAGTTTTTTAGGTGGTTCTGGACGTCCCACATTGATAAGAGAAGTACCACACTTTGGGTGAAAGCTATGCCTAGAGCAAATTCTATGCGCGGGAAAAACAGGAAAGGTGTCAGTGAGGTTAGTAAAATTAGCCCGATTTTCAAATAGTTTTTGGGAAAAAGTGTCGCCACAAAAGAAAAAGCAATGCTGAGTATGTAAAGGCTAAAAGCCAGGTATATGATCGGGTAAAGGGTTTCTAAGTCAACTGAGTAGACAAAATTAGGGTTCTTTAGAATTGTGACGACATTTTGGTAGAAGTAGTAGTTGGCGGAAAGAAGGAAAAGTGAAAAGAAGGATAATTTTAACCAAACAAGCATTGGTACAAATATAGACAACCGACTCGTTTGTGTCAAGCAAGGGGTTAGAAGTGATACAATGTGAACATGGAATATTTGTTAGGAATGATCTTTAGTGATAAAGGCAGCCGAATAACGGTCATTGTAATTGGGATGATTATCTTGCGGGTAATTTTGGATAAATCTAGTACTAAGCTAGTCAAGGTGGTGTCTGACCAGGCGCCTCGGGGTAAAAGACTTCGAACCCTGACGAATATTTTCAATACTTTTTTCTCTGTCTCAATTGTGGTGGTTGGCTTGTTTATGATCCTAAAAGAGCTAGGTTTTGATATTACTCCCCTTCTTACTTCGGCAGGTATTGTGGGTCTGGCAGTTGGTTTTGGCGCCCAGGCTTTGGTGAAGGATGTGATTAGTGGCTTTTTTCTTATACTGGAAGGTCAGTTTGATGAGGGTGATGAGGTGGAGATAAATGGTAAAAAAGGTGTGGTGGAAAAGATTAGTTTAAGAACAGTTTCGATCAGAGGCGCCAAAAAAGAGCTTCATATTATTCCCAATGGCAGTATTATCCTAGTTTCCAACTTTTCAAAAGACTAGTTTAAAAAGGAAAGCCAGGGTTCGCGTCGCTTCGCAGCATTTTTAAACGCTCGCCCTGGCTTTTGATCCCACTAACGAATCAGCTTCCCGTCCTTGAAAACTCCGAGATTGGACGAGAACAGGGTCAGCATGGTTCCGTTGCTTCTCACCCAACCAGGCAATGCCTTGTACGCAGATTCCTCGGTCCGAAACCGGGCCAAAACTCTACCTTGCCTTATTTGCCCTGGTGTGGAGCGATCCTGGAACGCGACCACAAACTTATCTAAGATGTATTCAGTATATGTTTAATATTATACCATACTATGGGTCCTTTGTCAAGGGTAAGGACACCTCCGAGGTGGCCGAAGGACTCCTCGGACGGTGGAGGATTTACAACTGAGCTCACCTCGGAGGAGTCGAGGTCTCTGCCTCGCCACCATCCGAGGTGGTAACAGTGGGTTTGAGGCTGAGTATTTAAGGATTGAGGAGGGTTACTTTGTCGTTCACCTTGATCTGATGGGTTTTGACGAAGCCAGCGTTGACTTCGAGGAAAGAGTCAGTTTTTTCTACAGAGGAGACTATTGGCTGACCCAGGCCCTTTGGATAGACGTTTTCGTCTATTTTCACTATCGTCCCCTCTCGTATCCAGATCACATCCAGCCCGAAGTTCATATCCTTCATCCACATGGTTCTTACTGTTGCGTCTGGGAACTGGAAAAGCATTCCCCAGTCTTTTTCCAAGGATGGCCTATCAGACAAGCCCTTCATCTGAGCGAGGCCGGATGAAGCAAGCTCGACCTGGATTACCTTCTCCCCTACCTTGAGTTTGGCGACGGGTAGATTTTTTATCTTTGGGGGGTTTAGCATAAAAAAAGTTAGACCGAAAAGAACAGCTAATATCAGTAACAATACCAGAAGAAGTAGTTGTTTAGGAGTAAACATTTTAAGCCGTGTCTTCGGAATCCAAACTTATTTCCTTTTCTTGTTTGGAAAGTACGGCTACAGCCGAAACTTTATCGCCACTTCCGGACATGCGGATCATGATGACTCCTTGGGTCTGCCTCTTCAACTTTGGAACCGTATCTAGAGGAAGCTTGATTACCTGCCCTTTATCGGACGTGATTATGACGTCTACGCTTTCGGGAGTGACTATTTTTGAAGAAATTATTTTGCCGGTTTTAGAAGTCACTTCGGCAGATTTGACACCGCTCCCGCCTCTTTTTTGGGTTGGCCAGTCGGTAATCGGCGTTTTTTTACCGTAACCATTTTCCATAACAGTAAGAAGAAACGTCTCTTTTCCGGCCACTTCCATAGCGACGACCTCATCACTTGTAGCTAGTTTGATACCCAGGACACCGGCTGTTGCTCGACCGAGCGGTCTCACGTCTTTTTCATGGAACTTGATAGATAACCCATTCTTGGACACCACCAGTATGTCATCTTCTCCAGTTGTAAGTTTGACCCAGACCAAACTGTCGCCTGAACTGAGATTAATAGCGATCATGCCGTTTCGCCGAATGTGGGCAAATTCTTCCACAGCTGTTTTTTTCACTATTCCCCGAGCGGTGGCCATGAACATATAGCCTGAAGTTTGGCTTTTGGGGGTGACCAGAATAGAGTTGATTTTTTCGGCTTGCTCTAGGTTGATTAGGTTGATTAAGGCTTGGCCTTTAGAATACCTACTTCCCTCGGGAAGCTCGTAGACTTTGATCTGAAAGACCCTGCCTTTGTTGGTGAAAAACAAAATGTTGTCGTGGGTATTAGCGCTGAAAATATTAGCAATGCTATCGTCTTCTTTCATTCCCATGCCGCTGACTCCTTTACCACCCCGGTGCTGGGTACGAAAAGTGTTAAGCGGAGAGCGTTTGATATAACCAGCTCTAGTCACAGTCACAATAATATTTTCAGAGGCAATAAGGTCTTCTTCAGAGAACTCCCCTACCGCTTGGTCATAAACCCGGGTTCGACGATCATCGCCGTACTTAGCCTTAACTTCCGAGAGCTCGTTTCCAATCTGAGTGAGGACTTTGCGTGGTGAGCAAATGAGGTCTACCAAACCCTTGATTACCTTTAGAACATTTTTGTACTCATCCTCTATTTTTTGTCTCTCAAGAGCGGCCAGACGTCGGAGCTGCATATCCAAGATTGCTTGAGCCTGGAGATCACTAAGCTTAAACTTAACCATTAAGTTTTGTTTGGCGACTTCCGCATCAGAGGATTTTCTAATTGTCTCGATAACAGCGTCTAAGTTATCTAGGGCTATCTTAAGTCCTTCGAGGATGTGTGAGCGAAGACGAGCTGAGTTTAGATCGTGAACACTCCGTCTGACAATAATTAATTGACGGTGTTTGAGATATTCTTCAAGAATAGTATTGAGCATTAAAGTTTGGGGAGTGCCATCGACTAGGGCAACAGTATTGACATTGAAAGCTAATTGCATGGAAGTGAGTTTGAACAACTGGTTAAGCAAATTTTGGGGTCGAGCGTCTCTTTTTAACTCAATTACTATCCTCATCCCCTGTCGGTCGGACTCGTCTCTAAGATCCGAGATACCTTCAAGCTTTTTTTCTTTTACCAATTCAGCAATTCGGGCAACTAGGGTTGACTTGTTGACTTGGTAGGGAATTTCTGAGACCACTATATTAAATCGTCCGTTTTTCTCTTCTTCTACTTCTGCCTTAGCACGCATAACAATCCGACCCTTGCCTGTGGCGTACGCGGACATAATTTCAGCTTTGTTAAAGATTGCCCCACCGGTTGGGAAATCAGGCCCTTTGATATGTTTCATGAGGTCCTCAACTGTAACATCATATGAAAACCCTTGGATTTTTACCTGATAAGGGTCGTACTGAGGGATAGTTGAAACTTGGGTCTCTTTTTTGAAGGGTATGTTTAGGTTCAAAGTGTCTTTTGGATTAGATTCTTTCGGTTTTTGAGAGTTTTCTGGTACTTCCTTGGCCTTTCCGAGCATTAGGGTTAGGGCATCACAAAGTTCTCTTAGATTATGGGGTGGGATATTGGTGGCCATTCCGACCGCGATACCTGAGCCACCATTGAGTAATAAATTCGGTAATCTTGAAGGAAGTACCGTAGGCTCGACTCGAGTAGCGTCGAAGTTGTCAATGAATGCCACGGTTTCCTTGTCAATATCGGAGAGCATTTCATCTGAGATTTTGTCTAGTCTTGCCTCCGTGTACCTCATTGCTGCCGGAGGATCACCGTCCACCGAGCCGAAGTTTCCTTGACCATCAACTAAAGGGTAACGCAAGGCAAAATCCTGAGCCAGTCTGACCATAGCGTCATAAACAGGCATGTCACCGTGAGGGTGGTATTTTCCTAAAACTTCTCCAACGACGGTTGCCGATTTTCGGTATTTGGCGCTAAAAGTTAGTCCCAACTCGTTCATGGCAAACAGAATTCGGCGATGAACAGGTTTGAGACCGTCTCGGACATCTGGGAGCGCTCGTGCCACAATGACGCTCATGGCGTAGTTGAGATACGAGCGCTGCATCTCTTCAGTGATTTCGACCGGTTGTAATTTTCCGATATTGTTTTCCATAAGTTACTTAGGTTTCTTAAGTGATTTAAGTCACTTAGAGATCAAGAGTCGCGGTCTTGGCATGGGACTGAATGAACTTTTTGCGTGGTGGTACTTCATCCCCCATGAGCATGTTAAAAACTTCATCTGCTTTAGTAGCATCCTCAATCTGTACAAGTTTGAGAATCCTGTTTTGTGGATTCATAGTTGTTTCCCAGAGCTGTTCCGCGTTCATTTCCCCTAGTCCTTTGTATCGTTGCACGTTTACTCCAGCTTTAACAGTGCCGTCTGAACGGTTAAATTTGGAAAGGATCATGTCGCGTTCCTGATCTGTATAGGCGTACTCCTCTTGTTTACCGGAGCTGACCTTGAACAAGGGCGGCTGGGCAATATACAAATAGCCGCTTTCTATAACTGCCGGCATATAGCGGAAGAAAAACGTGAGTAACAGCGTACTTATGTGTTCTCCGTCTACGTCAGCATCTGTCATTAGGACTATTCGATGGTAGCGTATTTTGCTAGGATTGAAAGTTTCCCCTATTCCTGCTCCTAAAGCAATAATCAAATCCTTGATTTCTTCAAACTGGATGACCTTATCAAGCCTGGCTCGCTCAGTGTTTAGAATCTTACCTCCAAGCGGTAGGATAGCCTGGAATTTACGATCTCGTCCTTGTTTGGCGGTACCACCAGCACTGTCCCCTTCCACAATGTAAATCTCTGAAACGGAAGGGTCCTTTTCCTGACAGTCAGCTAATTTACCGGGGAGAGTCATCCCCTCTAGGGCACCCTTGCGAATGACCGCGTCCCTCGCTGCCCTAGCAGCTAAACGGGCGCGCGAAGCAAGTATGACTTTCTCG
>Ga0209541_10009273_pt1 | contig 15967 bp, 14 predicted proteins | sample RifCSPlowO2_01_FD_184027 | JGI IMG/M metagenome (GOLD analysis project Ga0209541, IMG submission 184027) | Groundwater microbial communities from Rifle, Colorado - Rifle CSP2_plank lowO2_0.1 (SPAdes) (version 2) | ecosystem: Environmental > Aquatic > Deep subsurface > Groundwater | place...
AAAATACTCAATTCTTGAGCTTTTTGCCATGAAATTATATCTTCAAACTTTGTAATTTTCATTATTTCATAACTACTTTATAACCTGATAAACTTGATGAACTTTTAACTTATTCGAGGGAATAACACCTTGCTTTTTTTTACAACAAATTCATATCCGCCGTCTATTTCCGGTTTTAAGGCGGTTCCAATAATTTTGGCAATTTTATCGGCGGTTTCGGGTAGAAATGGCGACAACAGAAATGCGATATTGTGAAGCATAAGCATCAGGTCGGTCATTATCATTAAAAACTCTTTTTCATCGCGCTTTATCGCCGCCCACGGTTTTTTGTCGTCAATATAAACATTCGCAAAACTAATCAACTCCCAAACATTTGCCAACGCCTCGTGCAAGCGGAATGATTCTATGTTTTGTTTGTACCGGACGACAATATCGGATATTTTTTGCGCGATGCCGGGCTCAATCAGTTTTTCATCGTAAATTAGTTTGCCGTCCAGATTATTTTCTATCAGCGTTGCCACTCTTTGGACTAAATTGCCCAAACCGTTGGCCAAATCGCCGTTGTATCTCTCTTTCAGTTTTTCTTCTGAAAAATCACCGTCCTCATCGGAGGGAATCTCACGGAGCAGATAATATCTGACCACCTCGCTGCCGTATTTTTCAACCATTTTGAACGGGTCAACGACATTGCCGATTGTTTTGGACATTTTTTCTCCGTCAGCGGTAATGAACCCGTGCACATATATTGATTTTGGCAAAGGCAGACTGGCCGATAAAAGCATCGCCGGCCAGACAATGGCGTGAAAACGAAGTATATCCTTGCCAACCAAATGAATATCAGCCGGCCAAAATTTCTTAAAGAGAGCTTGACTATTATCGTCAGCATAACCGATAGCGGAAATATAGTTTGAAAGCGCATCAGCCCAGACATACATGGTTTGGGTGGCATCATCCGGAACCGGTACTCCCCACCTTATTCCGCCGGTTGGCGGATTGAACGGTCTTGAAAAACTTATATCTTCGGCGTCATCAAGCAGATTCAAAACCTCGCTTTTTCTTGAAGCGGGCAGGATTTGCAGTTCGTCGCTTTCAATTATTTTCTTGAGCCGTTTTTTGTAGGAAATTAACTTAAAAAACCAATTTTCCTCTTCTATTTTTTCCGGTTTTGTTTTGTGCAATGGGCAGACACCGTCCTTGAGGTCGCTCTTTTTCATGAAGGCCTCATGGCCGATGCAATACAGGCCCTCATAGTTCTTTTTGTAAAGGTCTCCCCTCTCGGCGAGTTCTCGCCATAATTTCTGAGCAGACGGCCAATGTCTTTTTTGGTCGCTTGTTCTGATAAAGTCGTCGTTGGAAATATTAAGAACTTTGGCGAGGGAAAGAAATTTCTCGGAAATTTGGTTGGTAAATTCTTCGGGTGACAAATTAGCCGCCGCGGACGCTTTGGCTATTTTGGTTCCGTGTTCATCCGTGCCGGTCAAAAACCAAGTGTCATTTCCGACAAGGCGATGATGTCTCGCTAAGACATCGGCCTGTATCAATTCCAAAGCATATCCGATGTGCGGCGGAGCGTTCACATAAGCAATGCTGGTTGTGATGTAAAATTTTGTCATTTACTACTAATTACGAATAATTACATACGAATTAAATTTAATTAGTATATTGGTAAAAATTAGTAATTCGTAGGAGCGATAACGACGACGAATTCGCCCAAAACATTGTCTTGGCTTAATTTGGCGGACACTTCGTCAACGGTTCCCCGGTAAATCGTTTCAAACTGCTTGGTCAGTTCCCGCGCGACCATTATTTTGCGTTCTCCAACAGTAGAATTTTTTTTCAATTCTTCAAGTGTTTTAAAAATTCTATACTTTGATTCGTAAAATACAATAGTTTTTTCAATTCCTCCGATATTTTTGAAAAATGTCTGACGGCCTTTTTTGTGGGGCGGGAAACCGAGATAGACAAATTGGTCGGACGGAAAACCGCTGATGCTCAAAGCGGCAACAGCCGCATTTGGGCCCGGAATAGGAACTATTTTTAGGTCAGGCAGGGCCTCAAGCGCCTTCATTATTAAAAAATTGCCCGGGTCGTTAATGCCCGGCGTCCCGGCATCCGATACCAAGGCCAAGGTTTTTCCCTCTTTTAACAAGCTGATTATCCTGTTAATTTTTTGAAGAGCACTATGTTGGTGATAACTTATGACACCTTTTTTAATATTGTACCGCTCAAGCAAAGTGCGGGTGATTCTCGTATCTTCCGCCAAAATTAAATCAGCATTGCTCAAAGCGCTGATTGCCCGCAGAGTAATATCTTCAAGGTTTCCGATAGGAGTGGCGACGATGTATAACAAAAGAAATTATCAATTTACAATTTACAATTTTCAATAAATTTACAATGTCCAATTTAAAATTGACACACTGAAAATTGATAATTCAATGAAAACTGAAAATTGATAATTGTAAATTAGAATGTAGTGCGTCTTGATTCCTTGTGTTTGGCAAGGTCGTCCAGCATTTCCACTATTATGGTAGCTATCGGCACGGCTAAAATCATACCTACGATTCCGGCCAGCTGGGAACCGACTAAAAGAGCGATGATTACCACCACCGGATTAAGGCCGATGGTTTTGCCGAAGACCAAAGGAACCAAAATGTGATTTTCCAATTGCTGGACTATCACATAAAACAAAATTACCCACAGACCCAAAGACGGAGATTGCATAAAAGCGAAAAATACCGCCGGTATTGCCGCTATCACCGGCCCTATAATCGGCACCACCTCAAGCAGCATTGCCAAAATACCCAGCACAAGGGCAAATTTGATTCCCATCAAGGCCAAACCGACATAAACCATCAGGCCTATGAGCAGGGCCAGCAATAATTGCCCCTGCAACCATTGGCCAACCTTGGCTTCCGACCTTTTCCAAAGGTCGACTATATAGTTTTCGTATTTTTCAGGCACAACCGAGCCGAGAAAACCTTCTACGCCTTTTCGCGTCACCGACAAATAGAAAGAAATTATCAATATGGCGATAAACGACATAACGCCGCCGAAAATACTGATAACCATGCCGACGATGGATTGGGCGGCTTGCTGAAGGTACGAGGAAAGACCGTCCAGCATATTCTGTAATTCGCTTACGAAATCAAGAAATTTGGGCGAAGAGCTTTGCGCCTCTTCCAGAGCGGTTGACGCTTTTTCCAAAAGCTGGGGCAGAGCCACGGACAATTGGCTGATATCTTCGGAAACAAACGGAATAACGAGAGAAAACACGAGAACGATTAAACCCAGGACGGACAAATAAAGCAAAAGCACTCCCAAAAGGCGGGGAAATTTTTTGGAATCCAACCAATTGGCAAACGGCGATATGGCCGAAGCGACGATTATGGCGAAAAAGACAATAATAATGACGTCTTTTAATAAATAGAGAAAAACGAAAAACAGAACCAGCAAAATGGCTTTCAAAATACTTGCTGCGGAAATTTCAACATGAATGTGCTCGGGCATAAATTAGTACTTAGGACTTAGCGCTTAGGGATTCACTTCTAAATCTTCAAAATTTCCTTGAACGGTTCGGAATCTTTGAACGGGCCGATAATGGCCAGGTTTAATTGTTCATTCTTAATGACATCGCGGGCAACTGTGCTTATGTCGTCAAGTGTAACCGCGTTTATTTTAGCAAGTTTTTCTTCAATTGTCAAAACCTTATTTTCAAAAAGAACCGGTCCGGCATAAGCGTTGGCGACATTGTCGGAGTGTTCAAGAAACAGAGCCATTCCGCCGTTGACGTGGTCTTTGGCCCGCTGGAGCTCTTTTTCGGTTACTCCCCCGTCTCGCGCCTTGGCTAATTCTTCAAGGACGACTTTTATGGCCTCCATCGTTCTGTTTTTATCCACGCCGCCTCTGACCATGAAAAACCCGGTGTCGGTATAATCTTCGTTCTCGCTGCCGATATAATAAGCCAGTCCGCGCTTTACCCTCACTTCCTGGAACAGCCTCGAACTCATGCCGCCGCCGAGAATGGTACTCAATACGCTTAACGGATATTTTCTGTCGTCAAACATATTGTAAGACCGGACTCCGAGATTGAAATGCGCCTGGTCGGTTTCTTTCCAGTGGATTAACGCCGCCGGCCCGGATTGTTTTTCCGCGACGGGGAGTTTTTCGACTTTTATCCCGTTTCTCACGCCTTTGAAATATTCGGCGGTTTTCTCTTTCACTTCTTCGGGGTTGATATTTCCCGCTACGGCGACCACCGTATCCCCGGCCACATAGTGCGAATTAAAATATTTTACAAAATCATCTCGTTCCAGTTTTTGGATGATTTCTTTTTCCCCGGCGATATCCCAACCGGCCGGCTGGTCGCCGTAAAGCAATTGTTCAAACAAATCTGAAACATAGCGGCTTGGCGTATCGCGATACATGTTAATTTCTTCAGCAATAACTCCTTTTTCAATGGCGATTTCTTTGGCGTCTAATTTTGAATTGAGAAAAATATCAAAAATAACGTCCAATACCGTGTCTAATTTGTCGGAGCTTGCCTTGGCGTAATATCCCGTGTATTCCTTGCTGGTGAAGGCATTGTATTCGGCGCCGAGCGTGTCCAACTCACGCGAAATGTCCAGCGCGCCAGGCCGTTTATCAGTGCCCTTGAACATCATGTGTTCCAAAAAATGAGAGATGCCGTTGATGTCTTTAGTTTCGTATTTAGAGCCGGTGCCGACCAAAACTAAAACCGTGACGGTTCGCGTTCCCTCCATCGGAATGGTAATAAGCCGCAATCCCGAATCAAATGTGTGCAGTTGGTGATAAAAGTAATTCATATTTTTTAATCTTAAGTGATTTTTTATGTTTTTTCAAATAGGGGATGCGGCCCTGTCTATAAAGTAAAAATTAAAACCCCCGAGGCTCGCATCGCGAGACCGCCGGGGGCACAAGGATTGGGCAACACGCCCGGTGGTCCTGTCCTGGGCCAAACAAGTGCTTGTTTGGCTTCGGTCACGGGGCCCTCCTCTGCGACTTATAATATTCTAACTTTTTATATTTAGCAAGGCATTGAAATTAAGTTAAAGTTGCCTTATGCTTTGAAGCATTAAGTCACTGAAAGAAAGGAGGCGGCACCTTGAAAACCGAGATAGCGGTTTTGGCTGTTGTTTTTGCCATTCTGCCGGCTCTTTTTTTGAGTGGAGCCGAAGAAACCAAAGTTGGTTTTGAGATATTGAACGATGATGCGCCGATAGAGCAAGGTGATACTCTGATATTCAAGCTTTCGGATGCGTCAAGCGCAAAGAAATCCAGCGTCTTCATTTTCGGCAAACATTATTATTTCAATGAAAAGGGAGTGGCCTTTATCGGTGCGAGTATCGTCCAACCCTCCGGGGAATATACGGCTGTTCTGCTTGATTTAACGAGTGAATCTGAATCATGGTGGTTTCAATTTTTTTGCCGGTGCTGCAATTGCCGGAAACTTGAAGTTTTACCCGGACAATTTAAGAACCGGCCGGCTGCCAATAAATTTAATCCGACGGAAAAACAAAAAGACCGAAGAATTCGCGAGGGAGAAATGTTCCAGGCGGTCTATGCTTCGGTTTCTTCCGCCGAAAATCTTATTTCCGGAAAATTTGTTTCGCCTCTGTCGAACAAGAATATCGGTTCTTTGGCGATAACCGACCCGTTTGGAATCTGGAGGATTTATTCCCGCGCAAAAAATGACCAAGAACAGCATCGCGGCGTTGATTTAAGAACCGGTAAAAATGTGCCGGTGGTTTCTATAAATTCCGGGGTGGTGATAATGGCGGAGAATGATTTTTTGCGGGAAGGCAATGTGATAGTCGTCTATCACGGTTTGGGAATTTTTTCCCTGTATGCTCATCTTTCGGAAATCAAGACGGCAAAAGGGGAAAAGGTTGCCGCCGGGCAGGTTATAGGCTTGTCCGGCGCTACCGGAAACGAAACTATTACCGGCCCGCACCTTCACTTCGCGGTCAAAATCTATGATGCGGTCGTCAACCCGCTCAAGTTCATTGAAACCGCGAATAAGTATTTGGAATGAAAAGCCCCGACGTGTTCGGGGTTTTGTTTTTTTGTTATAATCATGCCGTTTGCAAGGGAAAGGGAAAACCATTTCGTTAGCAGGCAAGACCTGTTAGGGGCTGTTAAATCCTTTGTTTATCCTGGCCTGCGAGAACTTATTCAAAAAGTGGCGCACCCTCCGCCAGTTGATTGTGTAAGTAGCTGATACTTTGCCGAGAAAATTCAAATAAAAGTAAGCGAGGGAGCGGAGTGGCCGTCTTCGGGACTAATCGAGCGAGTTATTTCTTGTTGTGGAAGCGTTGATGCACTTCTTTGAGCTGCTTATCGGTGACATGAGTATATATCTGGGTGGTGGTGACGGAAGAGTGGCCGAGAAGCGCCTGCACCGAGCGGATATCAGCGCCGTTGCGGAGAAGGTCGGTGGCATACGAATGCCTTAAACTGTGCGGGCTAACATTTTTTCCCACGATGCCGGCCTTAATGGCATATTTTTTGATGATTCTTTGGATACTGCGGGGCGTGAGGCGCAAATCGGCAGTTTTGGCCAAAGCGTTTTTTCCTCGCGGAATTCTGATGAACATGGCTTCGTCCGCATCCGCCCTCTTTTTTAGATATTCGGACAGGTCTTTTTTGGTTTGGTCCGACAAAAACACAAGCCGTATCTTGCTCCCCTTGCCTCGGATTGATATCTCTCCCCCGCCGACATCCACTTTTTCTCTGTCCAACGAGCAAAGTTCCGAAACGCGCATCCCTGTGCAAAACAAGGTGCTGATAATGGCCTTGTCCCGCAAAGCGTCAAGTCCGCTTTCACCTTCCGCCGCTTTCATCAATCGCCCAAGTTCATTCGCCTCAAGAAAAACAACCTCTCTGTCTTCTTGTTTTCCCAATTCCACTTTTTCCGCCGGTACCGAACGCACTCCCCTTTTGGCAAGATATTTTAAAAAATTTCTCAAAGCGATGATGTGATAATTTTGGGTGATTTTTTTGAGGGGCGCGCCATGCCCATCTTTAAATCGGTTCAGATACAGCCGGTATTGTCGGATTGAATCTTCCGTTATGTCTCCGGCGTCAGCAGGTTTGGCAAAACCCAAAAATCGGTCAAGATATCGGCCGTAATTTTCAAGCGTCTTTGGCGAGCGGTTCTTTTCTATTTCCAGATGTTCAAGGTATTGGATTTTGAGAGATTTAATATTTTCCATAATAGCGACTCCAATTACGAATTCATCCGAATTTGCGAATAATAGTTAGATACACTTGCGAATAGCGCGCGCTAATAATATATTCGCGTCATTCGAGCTCATTCGTATATTGGCATCGGTTATATTTATATTATACGACATTGACTCGAAATATACGCTATTGACATTGCAAAAATAAAATTTTATCATCATCGCAACATTCGTCCCCTGACAAAAAGGAGAAGGAAATGAAGGGCCAAACCAAAAGGTTAATTTGCATTGTTGTTGTTAATATTATGCTCGGTGTTTTATGTACCGTGGAAGTAATAGGAGCTCATCATCGTAACCATACCGCAAACCTCAAACAATATTTAAACATCGGACTCCCGCAAGGCCGTCAAGTGACTGACGGCTTTTTTCACAAAAGCCAAGAAGACAAAATGGACATATTCGCCGTTTATTTAAAGATAGTTTTTCTTGGATTGTTTCTCGGATTGGCGGCCATACTCGTTACGGGTGCCGTCAAAATGCAGCTTGTGCTTTACCGTATTTTGTCGCTTATTGAATATTGCGAATTAGGCCTGTTTTATGTGATTAGGGCGGGTCCGGAAGGAGCGTCTCGAATGATATATGAGAAACTGAATGAAAAATCAATTCTGCTTGGATATCGGAACGAACAGCTGAAGCAACAAATGAGAACCGTGGGAATAAACGAAGAAGCCGATGATTACGGATATGAAAAACGCACATTTAAATTTTGCATAAAAGATTTTCCTGAAGCAAAATCGCAAGAAATAATCAGGATAGAATTTATTGATTTTAAATTCGCCGATTTGAGAAAAAAGATGGAAAAGATACGACAGGCGTTTACCGTTAAAGAGCAGTTGAAAAAGGAACTCATCCGGCATTTCAAGATGGTCGTCCGCTTTGATAAAATTTGACTTTTTTCTTGGTTTGTGATATAATTAAAGGATGTAGTGAAAGGGGGCAGAATGCCTATTCCAGGATTGATAATGGTCGGAATGTTGCTTGGCGGCGTGGTCGCCGTCGTGGAAGGGATTGCCAGCGCGTGGTACAATCCCCAAGGAATCAAATCGAAAATTTTGATCATCGGCGGCATTTTCGTAATGCTGGTTGCCACCAACATGATCAAAAAAGCCGTGCTTGGAAATTAAGCTAAGCATGGCAACTCTAGGGGGAGGTGAAAACCTCCTCTTTTCTTTTTTTCTTGCAAGTTTTTTGGTTTTATGTTAAATTGTTCTTAATGGCTTATGCCATTTTACTTCATGTTAACTCCCCAGCAAAAATCAAAAGTTATAGAAAAAGTGAGAATTCACGATAAAGACACCGGTTCCGCCGAAGCGCAGATTGCTTTGTTTTCCGAAGAAATAGAACGGCTTTCAAAACATCTCAAAAAGCACAAAAAGGACAACAGCTCTCGTCTCGGCCTTTTAAAAATGGTCGCCAAGAGAAAAAGATTATTAGACTATTTGAAAAGAGAAGACCCCAAAAGGCACAGCTCTATAATTAAGAAATTGGGACTTGATTAAATGAATCCCGAACGAAGTAGCCCTAACGGGTTAAACGAACGGGATATCAATAAATAACAACAGTAGTTCTGTAAGTATAACTTATGGTTATAACTGTGCAACAGCTACTTCGTTCGGGATGAATAAACTTACCGTTCCTCAAAGAAAAACCCACCGCGTCGGAGTGTTCGTGGATGTTCAGAACATGTATCACTCCGCCAAGAATCTGTATAAAGCTCGTGTGAATTTCCGGGAGCTTTTGAAGTTGGCGACCGCCGGAAGACAGCTTGTAAGGGCCGTGGCTTATGTTGTAAAATCAGATACGGATGAAGAAAAAGCGTTTTTTGACGCTCTGGAAAAGGCAGGTTTTGAATTAAAAATAAAGGACTTGCAGATATTTCCCGGCGGAATGAAAAAAGGCGACTGGGATGTCGGTTTGGCGGTGGATGCAATCAGTTTGTCCAAACTGCTTGATGTGGTGGTGATTATTTCCGGCGACGGAGATTTCGAGCCTCTGGTGGAATATCTTAAATTCAGCGGGCTGATAGCGGAGACGATGGGATTTAAGCGGAGCACCAGCGCGCGGTTGATTGAGGTGGCCAACAATTTCATTGACTTGGAAAATGCGGAAGCGAAAATTCTGTTGAAAAGGGGCGGAGTGGAATAAGTCCAAAGCCTGCCCCGTTGCAAGCCGAAGGCTTTGCTTCGGGGTCGAAAGTTGAAAGGGTAAAATTAAATAGCAACCAGACGGAGCGGGATGAGAAACCTAAAGGAGCTGGGGCTTTGCCCAGCACTTTCTAAAAAATCGCAGAAAGTGCCGGGCAGAATCTTAGTTGCTCTCTCCTCCCCTGTTTGCCATTCAAAAGATGGGTATAAAAACTTACCGCGACGAATTCGGCGGAAAGCCGCTTTTCGTGGAAATAGGCCGTTTGGCCGGACAAGCCAACGGCTCCTGCCGTATCCAATACGGCGATACTACCGTGTTGGTGACGGCAACCATGTCTGCTCATCCCAAAAACGCGGACTATTTCCCTCTTTCCGTGGAGTACGAAGAAAAATATTATGCCGCCGGCAAGATTAAGGGTTCAAAATGGATAAAAAGAGAAACCAGACCTTCGGATGAAGCTATTTTAAGCGGCCGCTTAATTGACCGCTCGCTTCGGCCGAGATTTGACCAACGGATAAGAAATGAAGTTCAAGTTGTGGCAACGGTGCTTTCTTTTGACGGCGTCAACGACCCCGACATGCCCGCTCTTTTGGGCGCTTCTTTGGCGCTTATGATTTCCGATATTCCATTTAGCGGTCCGGTGGCCGGAACAAGAGTCGGCCGGGTGGACGGAAAACTTATTTTTAATCCGACTTACCAGGAAAGGCAAGCCGGCGATTTTGACGTTGTCGTAGCCGGAACGGAAAACAAAATTAACATGATTGAGGCCGGCGCGCGGGTGATTCCGGAAAAAGACATCGCCGAAGCCGTTGAAAAAGGATTTAACGAATCGCGGCAATTAATTAAATTGCAGAAAAAAATAGCCGAAGACTTCCCAACCGCCAAACAGGATTTAGCGATATCCAACCATGACGAAACTCTCGTTAAAATGGTGCGCGACTTCGTATCCCCCAAGCTGGAAAAAGTTCTCTACACTCCCCGCAAACAGGAATATGTTGAGGGGTTGCATAAAACCAGCGATGAACTGGTTGAATATCTTCGCTCTCAATACACCGGCAACCCGGAATTGGATAAAAAAATCAGCGAAGCGCTGGTTATTTTTGAGAAGGAAATCGACAGGATTGTCCATAAAAACATTTTAGAATCGGAAAAACGCCCCGACGGCAGAAAAATTGACGAATTGAGAGAATTAAGCGCCGAAATCGGCGTACTCCCCCATTCGCATGGCACCGGTCTTTTCAACCGCGGCACCACCCAGGCCCTGTCGGTTCTGACTTTGGCGTCGCCGGGAATGGAACAATGGATTGAAACGATGGAGATAGACCTTACCAAAAAAAGATTCATGCATCATTATGTTTTTCCGCCGTTCAGCGTCGGTGAAGTCGGTCGGCTGGGCAATACCGGTCGAAGAGAAATAGGTCACGGCGCTCTTGCCGAAAGGGCCCTTTTGCCGCTCATCCCTTCCAAAGATGATTTTCCTTATACGATTAGGGTCGTTTCTGAAATTTTGTCTTCCAACGGTTCGTCTTCAATGGCTTCCGTCTGCGGCGCGACTTTAGCGATGATGGACGGCGGAGTACCCATCAAAGCTTCGGCGGCCGGCATTGCCATGGGACTGATGTTTGACTCTTCGACGGATTCGGCAGGTTCGGGAAGCTCACCGCAAGCAAGCTCAGGGCAAGTTCCAAAATATAAAATTCTCACCGATATCCAGGGGCCGGAGGACCACCATGGTGATATGGATTTGAAAGTCGCCGGAACAAAGGACGGTGTGACGGCAATGCAGATGGACGTAAAAATCGAGGGAATCAATGCGGAAATTCTGGAAAAAGCTCTTGCCCAGGCCAAAAAGGCCCGCCTTGAAATTCTTGATGTCTTGGCCGGCGCCATTAAAGAGCCGAGAAAAGAACTGTCGGTTTACGCGCCCAAGATTAAAACCATAAAAATTAATCCCGATAAAATCGGGGCGGTTATCGGGCCGCAGGGCAAAGTTATCAATGACATCATCGACAAGACCGGAGCGGCAATCGACATAGACGACGACGGTTCGGTGTTTATCACTTCGGATACGCAGGAAGGAATGGAGAAGGCCATAAAAATGATTGAAAATATCACTTATGAAGCCAAGGTCGGCGACGAATTTGACGGGACGGTTGTCGCAATTAAGGACTTTGGCGCCTTCGTGGAAATATTGCCCGGCAAAGACGGCATGGTCCACATATCGGAGATGAGTCCCGAACGAAGCCGCGAGGGCTCGCAGCGTGCCTCTGCTTCGTACGGGATGAGTAATCAGCGGGTAAACAAAGTGACGGATGTTCTCAAAATGGGCCAGAAAGTCCATGTCTGGGTTAAGGGCGTGGACGATAGCGGCAGAATCTCGCTGACAATGAAACCGCGAAGATAATATATTACTTTTTAAATTTTGTAAAGTTTCTATAGTTCAAACCGACAAGGCCTATTAATAAAAATTTAAACACCGTTAAATAAAAAATTATTCGCACTGTGCATATTTAAATCGGGCGAATGTGTTAGGATTGGAGGGAAGATTATAAGTAGGTGATTATAATTAAACTCTAATCAAGTTTATGGCCGATAGGCTGTTGACTATGGTTTTTGCCATTGTCCGCAGACCTTTGCCATAAACATCTCAAAAAATGTCCGACGACCAGGGGACCAAATCAACAACCATTGATAATTTAATTGATGAATTAACCAAACAAAAAACCCCCCAACCGGCGCCTTTTTCTCCAAAACCGGTTATGCCCCCGCCTTTTGTTCCCAGGCCGGCTCCACAGCCGGCTCCGGCAATTCCTTCAACGGGCGCAACACCAATTCCTCCCGCTTCTCCTGTCAAAGAATATCAATCTTCAATCAGAACGATGGGAGAAGACCTTTCTTCATTAAAAACCGGCCAAAAACCGAGCGGAGTGAGCGTTCCCAGAACCGTCGAACCGCCGAAACCGGCATTGCCGGAAAAACCAGTTTTGCCAAAGCCGCCGGTGGCGCCTTCGGTTCAATTTCCCCAAGTAAAATTGGGAGAAGCGCAAAAAACAGGCCCGCTGCCGGGACAAAAACCGCAGCTGCCAAAACCATCGATACCCGCGCCCTCTCCGGAAGCTCCCAAAATTTCAATTCCCACGGCGGGCGCAAAATTTATCGGCGGCAACTTGTTGTATTTAGGCATTATGGTTGTGGTTCTCCTGGCCGGCGCGGCTTATTGGTATTTCGTAATCAGAACGCCCTCTCTTCCCGAAGCGGTTGTTACACCAACCCCCATAGTTACCGCTCCGCCGGAAATTACCTTAAACCAACTAATGGGGAGTGCTACGCCGGTTCTGATTGATTTGTCGGTTAGTATTGATTCGCTCGCCGATTTTAACAACGGTTTTAAAACACAGACACTTCTTGGCGGCGAATTGAAAGGCATTGATTTACAAACAGGCCCGGATTTGCAAATGGCCAAATCAATAACGAATTTTCTTGATAAGTTTCTCATTGCTTATCCGGCCGGATTAAAAGAGAATTCCGGCAAAGAATTTTCCGCATTCATGTACGGACAAAAGGAAAACTTTACGGCAAAAGGCGAGCTTGATATTGCGGCCGTTAATGTTAAAAAGCTTATTTTGGTGTCGGAAATTGATGATTTGAGCCTTGCCGCAAGCATTGCCAAGGAGTGGGAACCTTCAATGGCCGAAGACCTTATGGAGTTATTCAATCTGGATGTTAAAAAATCATCCGGCGCGAGTTTTACGGATAATATGTATCGCGGAATTGACATAAAATTCATGAATTTTCCATACCCCGACAAAAGCATTGACTATACCGTATTCACCGCCTCAAACGGCAAAGCTTATTTTGTGATTACCGGTTCAAGAGAAGCAATGTATGAGGCGACAGATAAACTTAAATAAAAAGTTAAAAAGTGACAAGGTGTTTGTAACTTTAGAATTATTTTGTCACCATCTTTTTATCCCGCTTCCGTTAAGAAGACAAGTTTCTTAAAAATTGTTATTTAAAGCCATTTTTCTGTGGTGACATTGGTGACGCAATGGTGATGTCACCTCTGTGTCACTAAGTGACACTTATCCACAATTTTTGTTGACTCGTGTCACCACGGTGCTATGATGGAGTCAGTTCCTTTTATGCTGGCGGTTTGAGGTATTATTGGACTGTTGGCAAATTCAGTAGCCAGATCTCCCACGAAATAACTTCTTAAATTTTTGAGCAGTTATCTCGTGGGAGACCTAAGAGGCGCAGAGCTCACACATCACATTCGTGTTCAAAGGGGCAATCTGCGCCTTTTGCTTTTTTATTTGCATCATGATATGTTTTGGAAGATATTAAAATAATGATTTTACTTATTGAAATTGCCGATTCCTGCGCCAACGGCTTTTGCTGGCATAATCGGAATTGTTGGAATTTATGTCGGTTATATAATAATCAAAATAATAATTAAATAAACAAATAAAGATGACACCAGACGAATTACAAAAACTCTACGAGAGTTTGGAAGCTGAAGAAAAGACTCTCAAGGAACAGCTTAACCGGATAGCCAACAAAAACCCGGCCGTAAAAGGCGATTATCAAATTCGTGTGCCTAATTATGGCGATGAAGACGATGAAAACACGCAAGAAGTCGTTGATTTAGACAGGAATTTGGCATTGGAAAGAGAATTTGAAGACAAATTGAGAGAAATAGAGAAAACGAAAGAAAAAATTAAGAATGGAACCTACGGAAAATGCGAGAATTGCTCGGTTGAAATCAACGAATCTCGATTGAAAGTAAGGCCGGCTTCTACTTTGTGCGTAAAGTGTGCCGAATCGGCACAGCTTGCTTAGTTCTTGGTCTTTTTAGTTTAACACCGTTGCGGAGGGAAACGGACGGGGTTTTGTCCACCAGAATCTTTTCTTCCGCCATAAACGGTATTAACGCCCAACTCATTGAAGTGGAGGTTGATTCCAACCCCGGGCTTCACGCTTTTAACATCGTCGGATTGCCCGACAAGGCAGTAGAAGAATCAAAAGACAGAATCGCTTCGGCGATAAAAAACAGCGGCTTAACGCCGCCGAACTCAAAACACAGGAAAATCATAATAAATCTTGCCCCAGCTGACCTTAAAAAAGAAGGGCCTTCTTACGACTTGCCCATTGCGGTCGGCTATCTTCTTGAAACCGGACAAATAAAGTTTGACTCGTCAAAAACAATGTTTATCGGAGAATTGTCTCTGAACGGGTCCCTAAAATGCACCAGTGGCGTTCTGGCGACGGCTATTTTAGCTCAAAATTTAGGTTTTAAAGAATTAATTGTCCCCTCTTCCAACAAAAAAGAAGCCTTAGTTGTTAGCGGACTTATTATTGTTGGAGCAAAAAATATCAGCGAAGTTGTCGGTCATATAGACGGCACAATGCCTCTTTTAGCTGAAAATTCGGCTAACATTTTTGCAGAAAATGACAACGAAAACATTGAGACGGATTCCTTATTTGCCATAAAAGGCCAGGAAATCGCCAAAAGAGCTTTGGTTGTTGCCGCCGCCGGCGCTCATAATGTCTTAATGTCCGGTCCGCCCGGTTCCGGTAAAACTCTTTTAGCCAAAGCTCTTGCGGAATTGATGCCCAAAATGTCGCTTGACGAAGCCATAGAGGTGGCTAAAATCTATAGCTCCGTCGGTTTATTAAAGGATTCTTCGCTCTCTTTCAAAAGGCCGTTCAGAAATCCCCACCACACCACTTCCGCGCCGGCCATGGTCGGAGGCGGGACATGGCCCAAGCCGGGAGAGATAAGTTTGGCCCATCGGGGCGTCTTATTTCTGGACGAATTACCGGAATTTCCAAGGAATGTGCTGGAAAGTCTTCGTCAACCGCTTGAGGACGGCGTAATTTCAGTTGTCCGGACTTCAAATTCCGTTGTTTTGCCTGCAAAATTTACCTTGGTGGCGGCCATGAATCCCTGTCCTTGCGGCAACTATGGCAGTGAGAAAAACACTTGTATTTGCTCCCCATTCAATGTTTTAAGGTATAGAAAGCGAATTTCCGGCCCCCTGCTTGATAGAATGGATATCTATATGAATGTTCCGCGCGAAACAATTTCCGATGAGGAGGCCGCCAAAAACACGGCCAAAACAGCGGTTTTAACTGCAAAAATGGCGAAAATAAAAGAATCCATTAAAAAAGCAAGGGAAACCCAAAAAGAGCGGTTTAAAAACTTAGGATTATTTAGCAATTCGGAAATTAACCATAAAAACATCACCCAATATTGTGTTTTAGACAAAGAAGCCGAGCATTTCCTGATTCAGGCGGCGAATAACAAGAATCTCTCATTGCGGGCCTATCATAAAATTAAAAAAGTGGCCCGAACTATAGCTGATTTGGAGGGCGAAAAAATTATAAAACAAAACCATATAGCCGAAGCGTTAAGATTCAGGATGGATAGCGATGCATTGAGAGAATTGGGGTGAACATTTCAAATTTGTCCCTCTTTATTTTAAATTGATTTTTTTTTGCAGAAAAAGTAAACTGGTCGCAGTTCTCTCAATTGCCTGTATTTCAATAAAATAAAGGAG